>WNFM01040222.1_pt1 | contig 14098 bp, 13 predicted proteins | sample 5400271 | NCBI WGS metagenome assembly WNFM01 (sample SAMN13153352, study PRJNA577476) | soil metagenome | isolation source: 60 cm saprolite on Douglas fir-dominated hillslope | place: USA:California | collected 2013-09-17 | reverse complement strand
GTTTTTATCACGCCCCGTCTTCCGGCGACATTGTTCATGGCTATCATCTACTGTTGCTGTTCAGCAGATAGGTCGCGGGGTCTGTCGAGACCAATGAATCTTTTTTATAAGATCAATCGAGCATCACGATTGAAAGAAATCTGGAAATCACCTGTGCGGTGGCACCCGCGAGATCCACAAAATTTTGCACAAAGCTCCGGCAGAAATCGCGGGCGAATTCTGCCGCGCGAACAGCGCGAATGGTCCGGCAGAGTCGTGGGCGATTCCGCCGCGTCGCCAGCATGTCGTGCAGGGTAATCATCGAAAACGTCGATCAATACAAGACAAACTATCCATTGGAACGATCATCGGACAGGGCGCACTTTATCGGAAGTACACACGATCATCCTTGATCGTCGTGAAGCCGAAAAGGAGTTCTGTCATGATGCATCTCAAAACGATGGCCAAATTGTTTGCGGTTTCGATCGTCATATTGACCGGTTCACCTGCGTTCGCGGCGCGGACCGTGCACCATAATGCTCACTGTCTTTCCTGTGAGCAAAAAGCGCCAAAGAGCAACGCGCTGCGCTGGACCGGTGGTGATACAAGACACGATGATTGGCCGGCCGGGATGATCCTGGGGTAACTTCCGATCGCGCCGGCACGCGTTAGGAAATTACACCGCGGTGGCGCGGGCGAAATCGACGTAGATCTCGCGCAACCGGGTGGTCATCGGACCGGGCTTGCCGTTGGCGACTTTCTTGCCGTCGATCGACACCACCGCCTGCACGAACACGGTGGCGCTGGTGATGAAGGCTTCCTTCGCCGCCAGCGCCTCTTCGACCGTAAACGGCCGCTCCTCGACCCGAAGCTGCCGTTCTTCGGCCAGCGCGACCACGGCTTTCCGGGTGCAGCCCGGCAAAATCGCCGATGAATTCTGCCGCGTCACCAGCACGTCGTCCTGCGTCAATATGAAGGCCGACGACGAGCCGCCCTCGGTGATCTTGCCGTCTTCGATCATCCAGGCCTCGCCGGCGCCGGCCTCGGCTGCCGCCTGCTTTGCCAATACCTGTGCCAGCAGCGCCACGCTCTTGATGTCGCGCCGCGTCCAGCGGAGATCGGGCACGGTGATCACGCCGATGCCGGTTTTTGCCGATTCCGCATTGACGATGTCCTTGACCGACGTGAACATGATCAGCGTCGGTTTTACCCCCTTCGGGAACGCAAAATCTCGCCCGGTGTCGGCGCCGCGCGTCACCTCGAGATAGACCATGCCGTTGACCAAATTATTGCGCGCTATCAGCTCCTTCTGGATCTCCTGAATCCGAGCGGTTGTTTCCGGCAGGGCCAGCGCGATTTCGCCAACCGAACGCTCTAGCCGCGCCAAATGCGAGGCATTGTCGATCAGCTTGCCGTCGAGCACGGCCGCGACTTCGTAGATGCCATCGGCGAACAGAAAGCCGCGATCCAGTATCGAGACTTTTGCCTCACTTAAAGGCGCAAACGATCCGTTGACGTAGGCGATCTGGTCCAAGCGAATTCTCCTGGTGGGGGATGCGAAGCGGTGGTGTGGGACACTATACGTAGATTCTCAAGACGTGAACGACGAGTTTTAAGGCCCCCTTTCGTCATTGCGAGAGCCAACGGGTCGCAATGACGATGAGAGACGGCGCCGCCACTCCCTGTCAGTGCGACAAAATCTTCGACAAAAACTTCTGCGCGCGGTCGCTCCTTGGGCTGCCGAAGAAATCGGTCTTCAGCGCGTCCTCGACGATCTCACCCTGGTCCATGAAGATCACGCGATGCGCGACCTTGCTGGCAAAGCCCATCTCGTGGGTGACGACCATCATGGTCATGCCCTCGCGGGCGAGATCGACCATCACGTCGAGCACTTCAGAGATCATTTCGGGATCGAGCGCCGAGGTCGGCTCGTCGAACAGCATCGCGATCGGGTCCATCGCGAGCGCACGCGCAATCGCGACGCGCTGTTGCTGGCCGCCGGACAATTCCGCCGGGTATTTGCGCGCGTGGTCCTTGAGCCCGACGCGGTCGAGCAGTTTTGAGCCTTTCGCGACTGCCTCGTCATGCGAGCGGCCCAGTACCTTTTCCTGCGCCAGGCAAAGGTTGTCGATGATCTTGAGATGCGGAAACAATTCAAAATGCTGGAACACCATGCCGACGCGGGCGCGTAATTTCGGCAGGTTTGTCCTGGGGTCGTTGACCCTGATGCCGTCGAGGATGATCTCCCCGTTCTCAAACGGCTCCAGCGCATTGACGCATTTTATCAAGGTCGATTTTCCCGATCCGGACGGGCCGCATACCACCACCACCTCGCCCTTGGCGACGCTGGTGGTGCAATCCTTCAGCGCCTGAAAGGCGGGCCCGTACCATTTATCGACGTGATTGATCTCGATCATATTGGTCTCGCTAATGCACGAAGGCGATGCGGGATTGCAGGCGCCGGACGCCGAATGACGCGATACAGGAAATTGCAAAGTAAACCACGGCTGCGAACAGGTACATTTCGACCAGCCGTCCGTCGCGCTGCGCGACTTTGCTGGCGGCGCCCAGAAAGTCGGTAATCGACACCACGTAGACCAGCGAAGTGTCCTGGAACAGCACGATCGTCTGCGTCAGCAGCACCGGCAGCATGTTCCGGAATGCCTGCGGCAAAACGACATAGCGCATGGCCTGGCTGTAGGTCAGCCCCAGCGCCTGGGCGGCTGCGGGTTGTCCCCGCGAGATTGACTGGATGCCGGCGCGCATGATTTCGGAAAAATACGCCGCTTCAAACATGATGAAGGTGATGAGCGAGGAGGCAAATGCGCCGACGTGTATCGGCCGCGACGACCCCGTCAGCCACTGCCCGATGTAAGGCACCAGGAAATAGAACCAGAAGATCACCAGCACCAATGGCAGCGAGCGCATCAGGTCGACGTAGAGCCCGGCAACGTGGCCGAGCAGCTTTAGGCCAGACAACCGCATCAGCGCAATCAGCGTGCCGAAGATCAGCCCCCCGAGTGCCGAGAGCCCGGTCAGCGTCAGCGTAAACGTCATGCCGTCGAAAAACAGATATCCGAGCGAGCGGCCGATGACGTCAAAGTCAAAATTGGCAAACATCGCTGCGCTACTTCCCCGTGATATAGCCGGGAACCGCGATCGCGCGCTCAAGGAAGCGCATAGCGGTAACGACGACGATGTTGACCAGGAGATACAGCACGGTCGCCGCGGTAAACGCTTCGAACACTTGAAACGAAAATTCCTGCATCGCGCGGGCTTCCGCCGTCAGTTCAATCAGGCCGATGGTGAGGGCGACTGAGGTATTCTTGATGGTCGCGAGAAATTCGGACGTCAGCGGCGGCATCATGATGCGAAACGCCATCGGCAGCAGCACATAGCGATAGGTCTGCGCGGTGGTCAGTCCCAGCGCGGTCGCGGCCAGTTTCTGGCCGCGCGGCAGCGAGTTGATGCCGGCGCGCGTTTGCTCGGCGACCCGCGCGGACATGAACAGCCCGATCCCGATCGCCGCGGTATAGAACGGCGCGTGCGGCATCTGCTTCAGCCAGAGACCCCACGCGCGCGGCAGGATTTCCGGCAAAACGAAGAACCAGACAAAGAGCTGCACCAACAGCGGCATGTTGCGGAAGAATTCGACGTAGGCAAAACCCACCCATGACGCGGTCTTCGACGGCAGCGTGCGCAGCACGCCGACCACCGATCCGAGCGCCAGCGCAATGATCCAGGCGCAGATCGCGGTCTCGATCGTCAGGAGCAGCCCCGACAGCAGCATGTCGAGATAGGTGCCGGTCCCGCTCGGGGCCGGGTCAAAGAAGATGCGCCAATTCCAGTGATAGTTCACGAAGGCCCCCCGCGTCCCAGATCATGAACCGATTAGGTTGAATCGGAATCGGATCGCGATCTCATCTCTTTGTTTGAGCATGATCTCCGGGCAAACGCTTTGCGTTTGTCCCGAGGGAAAACCGGTGCCCACTTTTCCGGATCATGCTCTAAAAACTTCACATCGCCTTATACGAATCCGGATCGGGGGAATCGGAGGGTTTTGCAAATTCATGCTTCAACTCGGCTGAGATGGGCGCGTTGAGGTTCAAGCCCTTCGGCGGGATCTTTTGCATGAACCATTTGTCGTACAGCTTTTGGCCGCCAGCGCTCCGGTAGAGCGCGGCAGTCGCGGCATCGACCACTTTCTTGAAGGCCGGATCGTCCTTGCGCAGCATGATCCCGTAGGGCTCGGGCTTCGAGAATGCATCCGTGGACATGACATAGGCGCCCGGATCCTTCGATCCCGCCACAAAACTAGCGAGCAGGATATCGTCCAGCACCACCGCCACGGCCCGATCGGTCTCGACCATCAGGAATGATTCGGCATGTTCCTTGGCCGGGATGATGTTGAGGCCGAGATTACGGGCGGCATTGGCTTCGGTGAGTTGCTTGATGTTGGTGGTACCCGATGTCGAGACCACCGACTTGCCCTTGAGATCGTCGATCGAGTGGAGATTGCTGGACTTCTTCGAGACGAAGCGGGTCGCGGTCAGGAAGTGCGTGTTGGTGAAGGCGACCTGTTTCAGGCGCTCGGCGTTGTTGGTGGTCGAGCCACATTCGAGGTCGATGGTACCGTTGGCCAATAGCGGAATGCGGGTCGACGACGTCACCGGATTGAGTTCGATCGAAAGCTTGTCGAGCTTGAGTTCGCTCTTCACGGCGTCGACGATCCGGTAGCAGATGTCGATCGCAAAGCCGATCGGCTTCTGGTTGTCGTCGAGATAGGAAAACGGGATCGACGAGTCGCGGTAGCCGATGTTGATGGTGCCGGTTTCCTTGATCTTTTTAAGGGTCCCCGTGAGCTCCTCGGCATTGGCCTGCCCGGCCGCGACGCTGGCGGCGAGCGCAAAGCCAATCATACGCAGGCATTTCATTCGTAGAGTCCTCGCTTGGTCCAGACAATGAGGCTCATGCAATGGCCGGGCCATCGCATGAGCCAGGATTTCTTACATCGCCTTATAAGAATCCGGATCGGGGGAATCCGAAGGCATGGCGAACTCATGCTTCAGCTCCGGCGAGATCGGCGCGTTGAGATTCAATCCCTTGGGCGGGATTTTTTGCAGGAACCATTTCTCGTAGAGCTTCTGGCCCTCGCCGCTGGCGTAGAGCGCAGCGGTCGCGCCATCGACCACCTTCTTGAACGCCGGATCGTCCTTGCGCAGCATGATGCCGTAAGGCTCCGGTTTGGAGAAAGCGTCGCTCGAGATCACATAGGCGCCCGGCTCTTTCGATCCGGCGACCAGGCTTGCGAGCAGGATATCGTCCATCACGAACGCCACCGCACGGTCGGTCTCCACCATCAGGAACGCCTCGGCGTGATCCTTGGCGGGAATGATGTTGATCCCCAGATTGCGCGCGGCGTTCGCTTCCGTGAGCTGTTTGATATTGGTGGTGCCCGAGGTCGAGACCACCGACTTGCCTTTGAGGTCATCGATCTTGTCGAGCTTGTTTGCCTTCTTCGAGACGAAACGGCTCGCGGTCAGGAAGTGGGTATTGGTGAAGGAAATCTGCTTCTGCCGCTCGGCATTGTTGGTGGTCGAGCCGCATTCGAGATCGATGGTGCCGTTGGCCAACAGCGGAATGCGGGTCGACGACGTCACCGGATTGAGCTTGACCTCGAGCTTGTCGAGCTTGAGCTCCTTCTTCACGGCGTCGACGATCTTGTAACAGATGTCCATCGCAAACCCGATCGGCTTCTGATTGTCGTCGAGATAGGAAAACGGGATCGACGAGTCGCGGAAACCGAGCGTGATCGCGCCGGTTTCCTTGATGCTTTTGAGCGTCCCCGTCAGCTCTTCGGCGTTCGCCTGGCTCCCGCAAAACGCGGCAGCGAGCGCAAGGCCGATCATAGGTAAATGTTTCATTCGTCCTCTCCCCATTTGGATGGCTTAACCGAATGCTGGCATAATTCGGGCCGGAATAGAATGTGACTTTCGGCGGTTAGACGCCCAGACGGAGGCAATGACCGGGGGATAGCGCTTGTTTTGGGGGTAACAGGCCGGCGGCGTGATCACCCTGCCCACGCAAATTTCACAGGGGGCTCGGCATTTCGCCCAAGTCCCAAAACAGACCTGCCATGATGCCAAGCGCCTCTTCGGTCACCGAGAGCAGGATGTGCTCGTCGGGCGCATGCTGCGAGCAGCCGGGATAGGAGTGCGGCACCCAGATCGTGGGCAAGCCGAGCCCATCGGAGAACACGTCGTTGGGCAGCGAGCCACCGAAATTCGGCAGCACCGCCGGCGCCTTTCCGGTGGTCTGCCGGATCGAATCCGCGGTCCATTTGATCCACGGACTGTCGAAATCGGTGCGCGAGGCGGCAAAACTCTGCGCCGCGCTGACCTCGACCATCGAAAATCCATGGCCGTGCAAATGCGCCCTGATGGCGTCGACCACCTTTTCGACCTTGGTGCCGACGACGAAGCGAAGCTGCAGCACGGCTTGCGCCCGCCCCGGAATGGCATTGGCCGGCTTCTCGATATTGCCTGACGACATCGCCAATACTTCGAGCGTGTTCCAGGCATAAAGCCGCTCGGCGGCCGAGAGGCCCTGCTCGCCCCAGTTCGGCGACAGCGCCGGCTCATCGGACATCGGCTCGACCTTGACGTCGGCCAATACCGCGCGGATCTGGTTCGAGATCCGCGGCGGTTTTAGTTCGTCTAACAAAAGGCGACCCTCGCCGTCGACCAGGGTTGCGATCGCACTCGCCAAAATGGTCGCGGCATTGGAGAGGACGCCGCCCCAATTGCCGGAATGATGTGCCCCCTCGCGCAAGTTTACATCGAGGTGAATCCGCAAACCCCCGCGGCAGCCGAGGAATATGGTGGGGCGATCGGCGGAAAGCCGCGGCCCGTCGGAGCCAACAAACAGATCGGCCTTCAGATCGTCGCGTAAGGATTCGCAGACCCGGCGCAGATCCGGCGATCCGATCTCCTCACCGGTTTCGATGATGAACTTGGCATTGAAGCCGAGCCGGCCGCCGCGCGCCTCGCGGACGGCACGGAGCGCCGACAGGTTGATGCTGTGCTGGCCCTTATTGTCGGCGGTGCCGCGGCCGTAGACCCGATTGCCTGAGGTCGTCGTCCGCCAGGGATCGAGATTGTCGCGCCATTCTCCCACCATGCCGTCGACGACATCACCATGGCCGTACATCAGGACGGTCGGCGCGGTTGCGCTCTCGCGATGTTCGGCGAACAGATAGGGGTTCTTGCCGGTCGGGGATTCGATCAATCGCGTGGAAAAATCGAGCTGCGAAAAGGCCGGCGTGAGTTCCTCCTCGAGATAGGCGCGCAGCGCGCCACGCCGCTCGGGATTCTGGCTCTCGGTGGGATAGGCGACCCTGCGGTCAAGTTCCGCCAAAAACTCTCCGGAATGCAGATGTTGGTGCGCCCGGGCGATAGCGTCAGCTCTGGTCATGTGTTCCTTTTTTTGGCCTCAAAGCCTCTCGCGTTCAGCCAGCGTATCGGGATACGACGCCGGCCGGAAGTGGGCAAGGCACGCCGAATTTGCCTTGCTAAAGTCAGGGGGAATGCAACAATTTCCGTCTCACAGTCCGGCGTTCAGACCGGGCGAAATTTAAGGGGGACTCTGCGGGCGCGGGGCTTTTCGACCATGAAAAAACAAATCCGGCTCAACGCCTTCGCCATGAATTGCGTCGCCCACCAGTCGCCGGGACTGTGGACCCATCCGCGCGACCGCACGGCCGACTATAACCGGCTGCCGTACTGGATCGATCTCGCAAAGACGCTGGAGCGCGGGCGGTTCGACGGCTTGTTTTTGGCTGACGTGCTCGGCGTCTATGACGTGTTCGGCAACAGCCCCGACGCGGCGCTGCGCAACGCGACGCAGACGCCCTGCAACGATCCGCTGCTTGTGATCCCGGCGATGGCCGCGGTCACGCAAAATCTCGGTTTTGGCGTGACTTCCAATTTGTCCTATGAGCCGCCCTATACGTTTGCGCGGCGGATGTCGACGCTCGACCATCTGACCGAGGGGCGGGTCGGCTGGAACGTGGTGACCGGCTATCTCGACAGCGCCGCGCGCGGTGCCGGCAAGGACAAGCAGACCGCGCATGACGACCGCTACGATGTCGCGGACGAATATATGGAGGTGGTCTACAAGCTCTGGGAAGGAAGCTGGGAGGACGACGCCGCGCTGCGCGACCGTATCAGCGGCATTTTTGTCGATCCCGCCAAAGTGCATCGCGTCCGGCACGAGGGCAACAACTATCGCGTCGATGCGATCCACCTCAGCGAGCCGTCGCCGCAACGCACGCCCGTGTTGTATCAGGCCGGCACCTCGCCGCGTGGCCGACAGTTCGCCGCAGAACATGCCGAATGCGTGTTCATGTCGGGACCATCCGCCAAGGTGATCGCGCCCCGGGTCGCGGCCATTCGTGAGCTCGCCACGAAGGCCGGGCGCAACGCGGCTGAAATCCTGATGTTCAGCATGTTCACCGTCATTTTGGGGCGAACCGAAGCGGAAGCAAAAGCGAAATACGCCGACTATCGCAGTCACATTAATCCCGAGGGCGCGCTGACCCTGATGTCGGGCTGGACCGGCGTCGATTTCTCGACCTACGATCTCGACCAGCAGGTCCGCCACGTCCAGAACGATGCCGGCCGCACCGCGATGGACAACATCACCCGCGCCGATCCGGACCGCGTCTGGACCGTGCGCGAGGTCGCGCAGCATGTCGGCATCGGCGGCATCGGACCGGTCGTGGTCGGCACGCCGGAAAAAGTGGCCGACGAGATCGAAGCGTGGTTCGATTTGACGGATGTCGACGGGTTGAATGTGCCGTTCGCGACCTCGCCGGGCGATTTCGAGGATATTTCGGACATGCTGGTGCCGGAGCTGGTGCGGCGCGGGCGTTACAAGAGCGCTTACGCGTCGGGCACGCTGCGCGAAAAACTGTTCGGCCAGGGCCGCGCGCGGCTGACGGCGCCGCATCCGGCCGTGCAGTATCGGCCGGGCGTGGCGGCGAAGGCGGCGGAGTAGCTCGCCGCGACGCGTAGCGTGGGCAAAGCGCAATGACGGGGTTAGAGCGAACCGTCCACCACGACCTCGATCAGTTTCGCGCCGGGTCGGTTGAACGCGGACGTCAGCGCCGACTTCAACTCGCTCGCCTCCGTGATCCGCATCGCCTCTACCCCGAGCGATTTTGCGAGACCGGCAAAATCCACCGGCGGATCGACGAAATCCATGCCGACGTAGTGATCGTCGCCATGAAACGCGAGCAAGCGCTGCTTGATGATGCGGTAGCCGCCATTGTTGACGATGACAACGTTAAGCGGCAGCTTGTGATGCGCTGCGGTCCACAGCGCCTGGATCGAATACATCGCGCTGCCGTCGCCGGAGTAGCACACGACCGGCCGATGCGGATTGGCCATGCTGACGCCGACGGACGCCGGCAGGCCCCAGCCGATGCCGCCGGAGGCAAGCGCATGATAGCCGTAGCGGTCGCGGTGCGGACGCAGCGCAAGGATTTGCCTGGCGGAAGTCAAACCCTCGTCAACAAGAATGGCGTTGTCCGGCATCGCCTCGACCACCTGCAGCGCCAAAAAGTCCGGATCGATCGGCGAGCGATCTTTTGCCTTGGAAATCTGCTCAACCACGGCTGCGCGCCGCGCCGTCCAGTTTTTTGACTTGAGCGCCGCGATCCCCTGTTGCGCGCGCGTCTCCAGTGCGGCGCCGCCGGCGGACTTCAGCGCCGGGATCAGCGCGCGCAACGTTTCCTTCACGTCCGCCTTCAGCGCGATTTCGACGCCGTAATTCTTGGCGAGATCCCATTCGACCAGCCCGATCTGCAGGATCGGCATGCCATCGGGCAGCGGCTCGACCTCGCTGTGCACCGACATGCGCAGGGGATCGGCACCGAGCACGATCATCAAGTCGTACGGCGAAAGCACTTCCCGAACCTGTTTTTGCAGGCGCGACAGTGCGCCCATAAAGCTCGGGCTCTCGGATAGGAAGTGCGCGCCATAGGGCGCCGATTGCTGATAGGCGGGACAGCCGAGCGTGGCTGCGAGCGCAGCGGCTTCCTGCAGCGCGTCGCTCTTGACGATTTCGTCGCCGGCGATGATGACAGGACGTTCGGCTTTAAGGATGCGCGCGGCCATCGCCTGCAACGCTTCGTCGGAAGGTTTTACGCGGGTATCGACGCGGGTCGAACGTCCGAGTTCGATGCCGGCTTCGGCGTTCAGAATATCGCCCGGCAGCGAGATGAACACCGGCCCGGTCGGCGGCGTGGTCGCGATCTTGGCGGCGCGGCGCACGATCCGCGGCAAATCTTCCAGGCGCGTCACCTCGACCGCCCATTTTACCAATGGCTCGGCCATCCGGACCAGCGGGCCATAGAGCAGCGGCTCCATCAGGCCGTGCCCTTGCTCCTGCTGGCCGGCGGTCAGGATCATCGGCGTGCCGGTAAAACTCGCGTTGTAGAGCGAGCCCATCGCGTTCCCAAGCCCGGGCGCGACATGGACGTTACAGGCAACGAGGCGGCCCGAGGCGCGGCTAAAACCGTCGGCGATCGCGACCACGAGACTTTCCTGCATCGCCATCACATAGGTGAGATCGGGATGATCCTTCAGCGCATGCATGATCGGCAATTCGGTGGTGCCGGGATTGCCGAACAGATGCGTGATGCCTTCGTCCTTGAGCAGCGCGAGAAACGCCGAGCGCCCGGTGATGCGATTTTTCATCGGTCTCCTCCAGCCCGCGGCCGTTGCCGTCGGGGATCACACCATCATGATCAAACTTGGAGGGCTGACGCAATGGAGGCCGATCATGGCTGCCTTGCGGCTTCCCGGGTGCGCCCTCAAATATCGTCGCGGCTGAGCTCGAACGGATCGTCACCGGCGATCCGCTTTTTCTTTTTCGAACGCTGCCAGACCACGCCGGGAAATCCTTTTAAGGGCACCAGCGGCTCGCCGGCATAGGCCCATTCCTGCAATTCCTCGATCGCGATGTGATAGAGCGGCTGGCGGCCGGTGCGGCCTGTGAACAGCGCGCGCGGGATGTTGACCATATGCGGCGACCGCGCGCGTTCGTACATGAGCGGCGTGCCGCAATGCGCGCAAAAACTGCGCACGGTTTTTGTCGGCTTGTCCTCATAGCGCATGATGCTCTTCTCGCCCTTGGTGATGCGAAAGCGCTTGCGCCAGCTTCCGACATAGGTCGCATAGGCCGCGCCATGCGCGCGGCGGCTCGACGATGAATGATCGTGCCAGGCCCAGCGCGCCGGCGTGTCGATCTCAAAGGCGACCTTGCCGCACAGGCATTGGCCGGTGACGACCCCCGCTGCAGTCGCTGCTTTTGCCATGTGCGTTACCTGTTTCCGCCGTCATTGCGAGCGACGCGAAGCAATCCAACTGCGTGCAGCAAAGCTGGATTGCTTCGTCGCGGAGCCTGTCATCGGGCGCGCATTCGCGCGACCCGTTGGCTCCTCGCAATGACGGCTGGATTATCACGCCCGCTCCAATTCGCCATACGCAGGATAATCCGTATACCCCTTCTCCTCGCCGCCATAAAAGGTCGCGCGGTTGTCAGCGGATAGCCTTCTCGCAAGCGACGCGGCAAATCGGGATTGGAGATAAAAATGCGGCCGAACGCGATGGCGTCGGCCTGGCCGGCGGTGATTGCGGCTTCCGCGCTCTCGCCGGTAAAGCCGCCGGCCGAAATCAGAACGCCGCCCCAAACGGGCCTGAACAGCACCATCGCCGACGGCACGTTCTGGTGATTGACCTCGGCGCGGCCGGCGCCGCTGGAGCGCGGCTCGATGAAGTGCAGGTAGGCGAGCTCGAACAGATCGAGCGACTTGATGACATGGCTGTAGAGCGGCATCGGATCGGCTTCGCCGGAGTCGTTAGCGATGCCGTAGGGCGACAATCGCACGCCGACCCGGTCAGCGCCCCATATTTCGACAATGGCTTGTGTGATCTCCATCAGTAGCCGCGCGCGATTTTCGATCGATCCGCCATATTGGTCGGTACGCAAATTGGTGCGCGACTGTAAAAACTGCTCGATCAGATAGCCGTTGGCGCCGTGGATCTCGACGCCGTCGAAACCGGCCTTTTGCGCGTTGATGGCGGCTTGCCGGAAGCTTTCGACCACATCGGGGATTTCGCTGGTCTCGAGCGCGCGCGGCGTTTCATATGATGCTGGCTTGCCGTCAGCCGTCATGGTTTTCAACTCGGCCGAAATCGGCACCGCCGAGGGCGCCACCGGCAAGGCGCCGCCCGGCTGGAATGAAGAATGCGAGACGCGGCCGACATGCCAGAGCTGCAGGAAAATCACCCCGCCCTTGGCATGAACCGCGTCGACGACCTCGCGCCAGCCCTTGATCTGCGCTTCCGAATAGATGCCGGGCGCGCCGGGATTGCCGTGTCCTGTCGCCATCACCGGCGAGGCTTCCGCGATGATCAATCCGCCCGGCGTCGCGCGCTGCGCGTAATATTCCGCGTTCAGCGGCCGCGGCGCGAGCGAAGGCCGTTCCGCCCGCATCCGCGTCAGGGGCGCCATCACGACGCGATGTGTGAGCTGGTATGGACCGATGGTAAGCGGCGAAAACAACGACGGAAAGTTCATCTCTGCCCCGAAACTATTTATTTAAGGAACCCTCAGCCCACGAAATAAGGAGTGGCAGCCGTTCCGCCACTCCTCCCTTTAGCCAGCACATAATGTCGAGGCCGTCCTGAGCATGCAAGGTCGCGCCGGACGAAGACCACCCATGTCGTTTCTTGCATGGCAGGCGCGCTGCACCAGCATGGTTATTGGCGCTATCCAATCGTTGAGCAGGGCCATCCCCAAGCCTTCAGAACAAAGCCTTCAGAACAAAGCCTTCAGGACAAAGCCTTCAGGAGATTTTCGTGCCCCAGCCAGCCATATCGCCAAACAACGTTGCCGTCATCACCGGAGGCGCCTCTGGTATTGGCCTTGCCGCCGCAATGCGGTTTGCTCGCCTCGGCATGAACGTTTGTATCGCCGATCACGATGCGAGCCGCCTCAGGGAGGCGGGTCGTCAATTGTCGGGGGTCGCGCAAGCCGGTGCGGCCAACGTCATGATCAAGGCCGTCGACGTCAGCCGGTTCGAAGACGTCACCGAGTTGGAACACGCGGTGCGGGAACGGTTCGGTGGCACCGATGTGCTCTTGAACAACGCCGGCATCCAGCCGGGCAGCCAGATGTTCGGCCCCTTGCAAAACTGGCAGCGCATTCTCGGCGTCAATCTCTGGGGCGTGATTCACGGCTCGCAGGTTTTTGCGCCCGGCATGATCGAGCGCGGGCGCCCGGGCCTCATCATCAACACCGGCTCCAAGCAAGGCATCACGACGCCGCCCGGCGATCCCGCCTATAATGTCTCGAAGGCGGGCGTGAAGGCGTTTACCGAAGCTTTGCAACACGAGCTGCGAAACGCGGCTGGGTCTAAGATCAGCGCGCATCTATTCATTCCCGGTTTTGTCTTTACCGGCCTGACCTCGCGCGGCCGCACCGAAAAACCGGATGCGGCCTGGACGCCCGAGCAAACCGTCGATTTCATGATCGAGCGGGTGCAGGCTGGAGATTTTTACATCCTCTGTCCGGACAATGACGTACCGCGAAAGCTCGACGAGCGGCGGATCCTGTGGGCGGCCGGCGACATCGTCGAAAACCGCCCCGCGCTGTCGCGCTGGCATCCGGATTATGCCGAGCCGTTCGCCAAGTTTGTGAAGGAGACGTAGGTCCTCATTCGTCGTCCCTGCGCAAGCAAGGGACCCATAGCCACCGACGCCAATTGTTAGAAAGCCGTCTAGCCCCAGCGCTAAACAGAGAGGCCGCGGCGTATGGGTCCCTGCTTTCGGAGGGACGACGGATTCTAATTTCAGACAGCATTGCATTTGCAGACAGAGGCTCGCGATCTCGCGGCGCGTTGCGCCCGAGTTTTGCTCTTGGTTCCCGCCCTCTTCAATCAGAGGGCGCAGGGAATGCCGGGCGCCCGATGCGCCCGATAGCCGCGTGTGCAATGATAGTGTGAGAGCGCACACGCGTTAGTCAGGTCACACCGGAATCACCCGGCATTCCC
>WNFM01304293.1_pt2 | contig 14099 bp, 10 predicted proteins | sample 5400271 | NCBI WGS metagenome assembly WNFM01 (sample SAMN13153352, study PRJNA577476) | soil metagenome | isolation source: 60 cm saprolite on Douglas fir-dominated hillslope | place: USA:California | collected 2013-09-17 | reverse complement strand
CATTCGGGTATATGTTTCCCGCGTGTCGCGCCACCTCATCCGTCTACGATGGGTCGCAATTGCCTGGATCGTCGTTTTCTGGAGGCTCGGCTATCCGAGCCTGATGGATCCGGATGAAGCCCATTATGCTCAGCTGACCCGGGAAATGCTCCACTCGGGCAGCTGGCTGGTCCCGCTGCTCGACGGCCACCCCTACATCGACAAGCCGATCCTGTTTCACTGGCTGCAGGCGGCCGCGATGGCGGCCTTTGGGGAAACGGAGTTCGCCGCGCGCCTCCCCGGCGCAATTGCGGCGCTCGGCTTGTTTGCGATCACCCGCTGGGTCGGCGTCGCGCTCTTCGGCGCGGCGGTCGGGGAGTGGGGCGCGATCATGTTCGCGACGATTCCCGCGACGTTCGCGCTCGCCAGCATCGGCCTGCTGGACATGGTCTACACGACGTTTCTCTTCGGCGCGGTGAGCTGCCTGCTGGTCGCCGCCCGCGATCGGCGGCCGGCGGTGGAGCTCGCCGGCTGCGCGCTGCTGACGCTCGCCGTGATGACCAAAGGCCCGGTCGCGCTCGTGATGGTGGGGCTCTTCTGCGGCGCCGCCTGGCTGGCGGGCGGAGACGTTCGCGCCTGGGTGCAGCGGCTGCGCTGGAAGACCGGGCTCCTCGTCGTGGCGATGGCGGCAGCCCCGTGGTTCATCTGGATGTACGTCCGCTTCGGCGACGCGTTCGTCCAGGGCTATGTGCTCGCCGGCAACCTCTATTACTTCACGCAGCCGGACGCCTTTTCGACCCGCGCCATCAGCCATGCGTTCTACGCGCGTGCCTTTGCGGGCGGCGTTTTCCCCTGGAGCGCGATCGTCGCCGGGCGCTTCCTCGATCGCGTGCTGAGGCGTCGCGTCTCGCCGCCGATGTCGACGGAAGAGCGGGTCCTCTGGCTCTGGGCCCTGGTCGTCATCGGATTCTTCAGCGCCGCCCGGTTCAAGTTGGACCACTACATCTTTCCAGCCGCTCCCGCCATCTGCCTGATCGCCGCGAAGACCTGGTGTGACGCGGCACTCGGCGATCAGAATCGCGCGCCCGCCACGCGCTTCATCGTCATGGCGCTCGGGGCCGTGTTGATCGTCGCGGGCACGTTCACGAGCGTGTACTTGTTCGAGCTGAACCTCGAATTGCCGGAGTCCGCCATCGTGCTCCCCGTCGTGTTCGCCCTTGGGGGCGTGGCGCTCCTGTCTGCCGTCGCGTCGGCAGGCTGGCGTGTGCCGGCCAGACCGCTCGTGCCCGTGGTGACTCTGCTCGCGATATACGTCGTCGTCGTGACCGTCGGGTTGCCGACGCTCGAACACACGCGGCCCACGGCGCTGATCGCCGGCACGCTGCGCCAGAGGACGGCGCCTGACGCGCCGGCGGGGATCTACAGGCTCGAACACTGGCGCGCGAGCCTGCGCTACTACGCGGAGCGCCCTCTCGCGCGGCTGTCGACGCCGCAGGACGTGGCCGCGTTCGCCGCGCAGCCGCGGCCGATCTACGTCCTCATGATTCGCCGCGATTACCGGTCGCTCCGCCAGAGCGAGCTCGGTCTGCGGGAGGTGTTCCGGTGCCGGGCCGTGGTGGGAACCACTCGCACCACGTCGGGGCTGCGGCGGCAGCACTGGGACGACCTGATCATCGTGACGAACGCGCCCAGGCACTTTGCCCCGATGTGGCTGCCGTAGCCGGCGTTCGCGCGTTTGACCTGCCCAGGCCCTTGCCCCACAATGGGGTGGTGCCGCACGTCCGCACGGCTGTCGGCCGCTCGCTCGTCGCGCTGGTTCTGGCGCTGACCATGCCCGCGTCGTGGGAGGCGTTCTGCGGCGGGTGGCAATCGCCGCAGCAAGCCATGGCCTGCTGCCACCGTGCGTCCCACGACGGCGGTCCGTCTGCCGCGTTCAGCTGCTGCGCGGCGCAGGAACAGACGCGGCACGCGCAGTCGCCCATGTCCGCCATGCCGGCCATCCGGTTGATGTCCGCGAACCTGCCGGTCCCGGCCGCGGCGATCGTGCACCTCCGACTGGAGTCGCCGCGCCGCGCCCGATCGGCCGACTCCCGCCTCCTCGCCTCCGTCTTCCTGATCTGACCTGTTTCGGCAGTACGGGTGTGTCCGGCCGCTGATGCCAGCGGAGCCGGGCGCGTGTCTTTTTTTGTCGGGCGGGGTCCATGATCAATCGCCTCATCGCGGTGTCGCTGAAAAACCGGGTGGTCGTGCTAGGGGTGTATCTGGCGATCGGCTCCGTGCGACGCCGATCGATGCGATTCCCGATCTGTCCGACAACCAGGTCATCGTGTTCACCGACTGGCCGGGCCATAGCGCCCAGGAGGTCGAGGATCAGGTCACCTATCCGCTGACGACCAACCTGCAGGGGCTCGCCGGCGTGCGCGTCGTGCGGTCGCAATCGGCGTTCGGCTTCTCGATGATTTACGTCGTGTTCGAGGACCGCGTCGATCTGTATTTCGCGCGCGCGCGCGTGCTCGAGCGGATGAACCTGGTATCGGCGAGGCTGCCGGCCGGCGTGACGCCGACACTCGGTCCGGATGCCACCGGCGTCGGGCATGTCTTCTGGTACACCGTCGAAGGCGGAGGGCTCTCGCTCCGCGATCTCCGTTCCCTGCAGGACTGGTTCATCCGGTACCAACTCAATTCCGTGCCGGGCGTCGCCGAGGTGGCCTCGGTGGGCGGACTGGTCCAGCAGTACCAGATCGACGTCAACCCGGATCGTCTCCGCGCGTTCGGGATCCCCTTGAGCGCAGTGGTCGGCGCCGTGCGCGAAAGCAACCGCAACGTGGGCGGCAACGTGCTCGAGGCGAACGGCTCCTGGGCGATCGTTCGTGGCATCGGGCTCGTCCGGTCCACGACGGATCTGGAAGACATTGCGATCGGCGCCGCCGGGGGCGTGCCGGTGTACGTGAAACAGGTCGCGACCGTCCACATCGGCGATGCGTTCAGGGTGGCCTCTCTCGTGAAGGGCGCCGACGAAGCCGTCGGTGGTGTGATCGTCGCGCGCACAGGCGTCAACACCAGGGACGTCATCGAGGCGGTCAAGGCCCGGATCGCCCAGATTTCCAGCGGCCTGCCTCCCGGCGTCCGCATCGTCGCATTCTACGACCGGTCACAGCTCATCGCCCGCGCGGCCGGGACACTGCGGACCGCCCTCATCGAGGAAGTCGTGCTCGTCACGCTCGCGCACGTCGTCTTTCTGATGCACTTCCGCTCGATTGTGATCGTGACGCTGCCCCTCCCGCTCGCGGTCCTGGCGGCCTTCCTTGGGATGTATTACGCCGGCATCTCGTCGAACATCATGAGTCTCGCGGGGATTGCGATCGCGATCGGCGTCCTCGTCGACGCCGGCATCGTCGTGACCGAGAACGCGTTTCGATTCCTCGAGCAGCAGCACGTCGATACCCGCGATCGCGCGGCCGTCCGGCGCGCCGTCCTGGCCTCGACGCGGCTCGTCGGGCGTCCGGTGTTCTTCTCGATGGCCATCATCCTGTTCGCCTTCGTGCCGGTCTTCGCGCTGACGGGGCAGGAAGGCAAGCTGTTCCACCCGCTGGCGTTCACGAAGACTTTTGCCGTCCTCGCCGCGACGATCGTCGCCGTCACGCTGGTGCCGGTGCTGTGCACGCTGCTCCTCGGCGGACGCGTGCACGCGGAGGAGGCGAATCCCGTGATGCGGGGGCTTCGGGCCGTGTACCGGCCGGTACTCGAGTGGGCGCTCTCCCACCGGGGCGCTACGCTGGCCGGCGCCGCGCTGCTATTCGCGGGGGCGCTCGTGGCCGGCAGCCGGATCGGCAGCGAGTTCATGCCGCCGCTCAACGAGGGGGATCTGATGTTCATGCCGATCGCGGACCCGAGCATCTCGCTCGAGGAGAACACGCGCAACGCGCAGCGGCAGAACCAGGCGCTCATGCAGTTTCCAGAAGTCGAGTACGTCGTCGCGAAAGTGGCGCGAGCCGAGACGTCGACCGATCCGGCGCCGCTCAACATGACCGAAACGATCGTGCACCTGAGGCCGGCGGACGGGTGGCGCACCGGGATGACGCTGGCGCGGTTGCGATCGGAGATGGATCGCGCGGTCCAGTTTCCGGGCGTGTCGAACATCTGGACGATGCCGATCATCAACCGGTTCGACATGCTGTCCACGGGCATCCGCTCCGAGGTCGGCGTGAAGATCTACGGCACGCGCCTCGAGACGCTCGAGGCGCTGGCGCGACAGACCGCGGACGTGCTCAGGACCGTGCCCGGCGCGCAGAGCGTGTACCCCGAACAGATCACCAGCGGCCAGTACCTCAACGTCACGGTCGATCGCGAGGCGGCGGCGCGGTACGGCATCGCGCCAGGAGCGGTTCAGGACGTCATCGAGACAGCGGTGGGAGAGACCGTGCTGAGCACGACGATCGAGGGGCGCCAGCGGTTTCCCGTCCGCGTGCGGTATGCGCCCCAGTTCAGAAGCGACGTGCGATCCCTCGGCGACGTGCTCGTCGCGTCGCCTGGCGGCCCGCAGATCCCGCTCCGGGAGCTGACGCACATCGAGTCGTCGCGCGGCCCCGCCATGATTGCGTCGGAGAACGGGCTGCTGGTGGCGACCGTGCTGCTGAACGTCCAGGGTCGTGATATCGGGGGGTTCGTGAACGAGGCCCGCGCCGCGGTGGCGCGCGGCGTCACGCTGCCGGTGGGCTACTACCTGGGATGGAGCGGTCGATTCGAAAACCAGGAGCACGCGCGCCGGCGGCTGTTGCTGGTGGTGCCGATCGCGCTGGCCGTCATCTTCGTCCTTCTGTATGTCACCTACCACTCAGCCGTGGAGGCGGCCCACGTCCTGCTCGCGGTGCCGTTCGCCCTCACCGGAGGCGTCTACCTGTTGTGGCTGCTCGGTTACAACTTCTCGGTCGCGGTCTGGGTCGGATTCATTGCGCTATTCGGCACGGCGGTCCAGACGGCGGTCGTCATGGTGATCTATCTCGAAGAATCGGTGGAACGGCGCCGGGCCGCCGCGGGGGCGGCCTTTTCCCGCCTGGATCTCATGCAGGCCGTCGTCGATGGCGCGCTCCTGCGGCTGCGTCCGAAGCTGATGACCGTCTCGACGGTCGTCGCCGGGCTGCTGCCCATCATGTGGAGCACCCGCACGGGCGCCGAGGTCATGAAGCCGCTCGCCACGCCGGTGCTCGGCGGCATGGTGTCGTCGCTCCTGCACGTGCTCATCGTCACACCCGTGGTCTTTTACTGGCTGCGCGCGCGCCGGTTGCCGGCTGAGGCCCCCGCCGCGCGCGCGACGTTGCGGGGACGCCGCGGAGCCCGGCGGATCGTGATGATCGTGGCGGTCGCCGCGATGCTGAGCCCGATTGTCGCGACAGTCTGGTGGCGATCGCACGGCTCCCCCGGCGCGCTCGGCGAAGTGAGGACCATCCGGACCGTGACGAGCGGCGATCTCAGTGTGGCGCTCCTCAATGCCTCCGGCACATTTCGACAGGGACGCACGGACTTCATCCTGGAGTTCAGGTCCGAGAGGACGCGCCGGCTCGTCGATGTCGGCACGGTGCGGGTGGAGGCCAACATGTCGATGCCGGGCATGCCGATGTCGGGGGGCATCGAGATCTCCCGCACGTCGACACCAGGTCGATACGCGGCCACCGGGCAGTTCGGGATGTCGGGCGTTTGGAAGATGACAGTCCAGTGGGATGGGCCAGCGGGCCGTGGATCCATCCCCTTCGAAGGGAACGTGCAATGAGGGCTAGCGCTGCAAGCGGCGTGATGGTGTCGTGTCTGCTCGTCCTCGCCGCACCCCTGGCCGCGCAGGACACGCCGGCGACCAGCCGGTATATCGATCCGGCCGCCGGCGTGACGATCGCCCAGGCAATCGCCGAGGGCCTGCGGCAGGAGCCGGGCCTGCGCGAGGCGCGCACCGGGATCGACGCGGCCCGGGGAGATCGCCGCCAGGCGGCGCTGCGACCGAATCCGTCCGTGTCGGCGGAGCGGCGCGAGGAGCTTGGCGGCGCGGACAATCAGACGATGGTCGGCTTCGAACTGCCGCTGGATCTCTTCCGGCGTGGCGCGCGACTTGCGGTTGCCGACCGGGTTGTGACGGTCATGGAGCGGTCGGCGGAAGACCGCGCGCGGCTGCTGGCCGCCGACATCCGCGAGCGGATCGGCGTCGTGCTGGCCGCGGTCCGCCGGCTCGACGTCCTGGATCGCCTTGTGGAGACATCACGACGCACGGTGGAACTGCTGGACGCACGGGTGCGCGAAGGCGCGGCGCCTCCGATCGACCGCGACGTCGCGTCCGTCGAGCTCCAGCGGCTGCGCGCGAGCCGTGAGCTCGCGATTGGTCAAACGGACGCCGCCGTTGCGGCGCTGAAACCGCTCCTCGGTCTCCCGGCGCAGTCCACTGTGAGGCTGCGGGATTCGCTCGAAGCGGCTGTGGCCATGGACGCGCCGGTGCCGCTCCCCGCGCCCGACGCAGGAAAACGCGCCGATGTTCTGGAAGCCGTCGCGCAAGTGGCGGCCGCCGAGGCGCGCACGGCCCAATTGCGGCAGGAGGCGAAGCCGGACGTCGGCGTGTTCGCGAGCTACATGCGGATGGATAGCGGCTTTCCGCAGGGGGGATTCGGATCCGGCGGCGAACGGGAACCGATCCACGGCATCTTCCACAACGTCGCCGGGGGCGTCCGCCTCTCCCTTCCGGTGTTCAACCGTAACCAGGGTTCACTCGCGGCGGCCAGGGCGCAGTCCGAGGGTGCGGTCCATGCCCTCGACGCCCGCCGGCTTGCCGCAGGCGCCGAGGTCGCCGCGGCCCAACTGCGGGACGCCGCCGCCCGGCGCGCCCTGGCCCTCTATTCAACGGACGGGCGCGCCCTCGCCCGCCGGAATCTCGACGTCGTGCGCGAGACGTACCAACTGGGGCGCGCGACGCTGTTCGACGTCTTGAACGAGCAGCGCCGCTACTTCGACTTCGAGAGCGGCTACACGGACGCGCTCGTCGAGGCGTTTGCCTCGCGCACGGCTCTGCAGCGCGCGACGGGAGTGGTCCGATGATCCGTAATCGCCTTGGTCTCGGTGTCGCCGCCCTCGCACTGTTCGGGGCGGGAGCGCTCGCGATGTACGAAGTCGGCGCGCGGTCTGCCCGGAGTGCTCCCTCGGCTCCTGTTCGTGCCGCACCGCCAACTCCATCGGCGGCTGGCGCCGCCGCCGGCCCGCTCGTCGTGCAAATCAGTCCGGAGTTGCTTGCGCGCGCCGGCATCCATGTCGAGTCGGTCCAGGCCGGTGCGGCAGGCGCGAGCTTGCGCGCACCCGGGACCGTGCAGCCCAACGCGTACCGTAAAGTGAGCGTGACGCCGCTCGTCGGCGGCCGAGTGCGTCGTGTTCCGGTCGAGCTCGGACAGCACGTCTCTCGCGGCGCCACTCTCGCGGAAATCTACAGTCCCGATCTCGCCGAAGCCCGCACGCGATACCTGTCGATGAAAGCGGACTTCGAGGCCGGCGAGGCGCGCGTCGGGCGCACCGAACGCCTGGCGCAGATCGGCGCGGCCAGCCAGCAGGAACTGGAGGGGGCCCGCGCGGAACATACGCGACACCAGTCCGAGGTCGAACAGACCGCCGCCAGGCTGCGGCTCCTCGGCGTGGATCCGGCGCACGTGACACACACCGCCGACGCGGGTGAGGCCTCCGCGACGGTGCGCGTGTCCGCGCCGCAGGAGGGGGTCGTGCTGGAGCGCCCGGCCACAGTCGGCATGACTGTCGAGCCTTCGACGGTGCTCGTGACGCTGGTGGACCTTTCGCCGGTGTGGGTCATCGCCGACGTCTACGAGCGCGACTTCAACGCGGTGCAGCCAGGAACGCGCGCGAACGTCACCGCCGACGCGTATCCTGGACTCAGCCTGCCGGGCAGGGTCACGTATGTCGCCCCGGTCGTGCGCCCGGAAACGCGGACGGTCGAGGTGCGAGTCGAGGTCCCGAATCCGGCGGGGAAGTTGCGTCTCGGCATGTTCGTCACCGTGACACTCGAGGGCATTGGGCGTCCGAGTGGCACCGTCGTCCCGCGCGCCGCCGTGCAGACCGTCGGCGCGCTCAGCGTCGTGTATGTGGCTCTCGATCAGTCGGCGGGCCTATTCGAGGAGCGGCCGGTGGTCCTCGGAGAAGGGGATCAAGAGCGCGTGTCGGTGACGGGAGTCGTGGCCGGCGAGCGCATCGTCACGGCGGGGAGTTTTTCTCTCCGCGCCGAAGCCGAGCGGTCGGGACGTCGGCGGCCCGTTACACCCGGCGCGTCGACGAGCGCGGCACCGGTTCCGCAGAAGTTCACTGTCCGAGTGACGGCAGCCGGCTTCGAGCCGAGCTCGCTGACGCTGCAGGCCGGCACGCCCGCGCGCATCACGTTCACCCGGACCACGGACGAGACGTGCGCCAAGGAAGTCGTGTTTCCCGGCTATGCCATTCGACGTCCGCTGCCGCTCAATCAGGCCGTGACCGTGGAGCTCCTGCCGAAGAGAGAGGACAGACTGGGATTTGTCTGTGGCATGAACATGCTCAAAGGAACACTGGTCGTACAATGAGCCGGTTCCGCGCTTAGTGCAGGATCAGAAACGATCCATCGGGCCGCGCGATCGCCGAGACGAGACCCCACACGGGCACGCTTCCGGCGTTGGCCGCTGATGCCAGCGCGGTGCCGGATCGATTCCGCAGCTCCCACGCGACCGTTCCGCCCCTCGCCCAGGCCGTGCCCTCAGTCCACGCGATGAGCCGATCGCCGGCGGTGTCGATCGCGACGCTCGGATGCTTGCGCACGGCGGTGCCGGCCATGGCCGTGACGCCGGAGATGACCCGTCGATCCGGGTCGAGGAGGGCAGAATAGATTTGCTGCTGTGTCTCCCAGGCGGCGACGATGCCGTCGGGAGCGGCCGCCATCGCGAACGTCGTCATCGGGCACGCCGGCAGCTCCCAGGGCTGCAGACGGACAGGCGCCGACGCGCCCTGGGCACCGATCGTCATCCACATCGCGTCGCGGTGGACCATCGCCCCGGCGGAGCGATACAGGATCTGGAGCCGCCCGCGCGAGTCGACGAGCGTCTCCACTCCGCAGCACCCGCACGCGCCACCTTCGTTCGCGAAACCCTTCTCCGGTTGGAACCGCGCGCCATCGTCAAGCGACGTAGCGACGTAGATGGGGCGGTGCGGCTCCCCTTCGACGGCGCCGGCCGCGTGCCAGACGACGTAGACGTGCCCCGTCCGGTCGGCCGCGACCGAACCACCGCCGTCCAGGTTCTTCGTGTTGCTGCCGATCGCGCGCTGAGGCTCGAACGCCTTGCCGTCCGGCGCGAGGCGCGCGTACCACATCGGCGTCTGCTTGATGCCGTCGCGGTCGATCGGCCGCGACCCGTTCCATGCTACGTGGATCCAGCCGTTTCTCCCGAGGGCGATCTGCCCGCCGCGAACCGAGCCGGTCGCGATGGCGCTGCCCGCATCGCTGGTGACCCGGAGCGGCGCCGAGAACGCGGCGTCGCCTGGCTTGCGGCGGACGTAGAACAGGTCGCCGCCGCCCGGTTCACCCTTGAAGTAGATCAGATGAACGGTTCCATCGGCATCGATGAGAGCCTGCGGCTGGATGCCGCCGTCCGGCACAGCCATGACCGTGACGGCCGGGCCGCGTCGCGCCTGGGGCTCCGACGAGCTGGCGAAGACGAGCGATGCGCAGGCCGCGACGAGTGCGCCAAGCGGGACCCGGGGGAACATCCTCTCGACATTCTACAGGCGCGCGTGAGTTAAGATCGACGCATGATCGTTGCGCGGCGGTTGCCCGCCGCCACGTTGGCTCTTGTGCTGGCGTTCCTTCCTGTCGCGCTCGAATGATGCCGCACCGCGTGCGTCACCGCGGGCCAGCCATTGCCCCAGGTCCCGGCGCCGACGCATAGCTGCCATGACTCCGCTCCCTCCGTTGAGGACAGCAGCGACGCGCGCATGGACCCCGTGCCTCGCGCCTGCGGCCACAGCGACTCGGTGCGCTGACCGTCGGGGCGGTGCGTGACGTCGTGACGTGGCATGGCGCCGAAGGCGGACTCGGGGCACAAGTGACGTTCTCCGCGACGCCCGAGTCGTTACGCGCGCCGGAGCCGTGCTCCGGCAGCAGACTCGTACGTAGCAGATCGCTTTCCACGTGGAACATGCGGATGTCGCAGCCGATGGCTGGCCACGGCATGAGCGGCATGAAATGATGCGACGAATCGCACGGCTGCTGTTCATCGTGCTCGCCCTCGCCGGTGCGGCGGCGTGCGTCATGCTGGCCTGGTTTGCCTCGCAGGGTGTCAGCGCGCGGCCGGCGCCCGGCGGTGCGGAGACGGCTGTCGCGCGGCGGTGGCGCGCGGCCGCGATTCCCCGCGCGGCACGCGAGATCCGCAATCCGGTGCCCCTCTCGCCGGATTCTCTGAACGCGGGACTGGAGCATTTCGCCGATCACTGCGCGGCCTGCCACGCGAATGACGGAAGCGGCGACACCGAAATGGGCCGCGGGCTGTATCCCCGCGCCCCGGACATGCGGCAGGCGGCGACGCAGTCGCTGACCGACGGCGACCTGTTCTACATCATCGAGAACGGCGTCCGTCTGACCGGCATGCCGGGATGGGGCACCGGGACGCCGGAAGGGGACCAGGAGAGCTGGCAGCTGGTCCAGTTCATCCGGAGACTGCCGGCGCTCACTCAGGAAGAGATCGACCGGATGAAGGAATTGAACCCGAAGAGCGCCGCCCAATTTAGAGACGACGAGGAGGCGCGGAAGTTCCTCGCCGGAGAAGGCGACGCGCCGAGAGCGGCGCCGGCTCACAAGCATGGAGGTCGGGAATGACGAAGACGACCGCGACGACCGCTCTCGTAGTGATGATCCCTCTGGTTCTTTCGGGCATCGGATTCGCGCACGAAGGCCCCCACAAGGTCATGGGGACGGTCTCTGCCGTCCACGAGCACCGCGTCGACGTGAAGACGACGGACGGCAAGAACGTCAGCATCACGACGGAGGAGAAGACGAAGATCCTCCGCGGCGCAACGGCGATCAGGGTGACCGACATCCGCGTCGGGGATCGCGTCGTGGTGACGGCCACGGAAAAGAAGGACAGCGCCGGCAAGCTGGCGCTCACGGCGTCCGAAGTGCGGCTCGGTGCGCCGGCTGCAAGAGCGACCAAGTCGCCCGGGCGACGAGATGACCGATGAAACGTGAATCTCTTGCCGTGCCTCGCCAGGGCCGTGCCCGCGCTCGCGTTTTCCCGCGTCACCGTGACTCCGCGTGAATCAAACGCAGAGCAGGCGTGGCCGCCGCCGCCGTGCATCGAGATCAGCACGCCGGTTATCGCTGGGCCGCGACTTCGGCCGCGAGCGGCCGCCGCAACCAGAAGAAGAGCGCCGAGGACGCGACCTGGAACGCCAGCCCGAACACGACGAGCGCGACCAGGCTGCGGTCGTACAGCAGCCCCATGACGACGCTGCCCAGGAACCACATCACGCCGAAGACGCCGTTGAACGCGCCGAACGCCGAGCCGCGCTTGTTCATGGACACGACCTGGGCGATCCCCGATCGCATCGTGGCGTCCTGGACGCCGTGGCCGGCGGCCCAGCAGGCCACGGCCAGCATGCCGCCGATCTGACCGCCGAGAAACCCGAACGGCAGCGCCAGCATCGTCACGAGCACGCCCAGCGCCAGCACGATGACGCCGTGACGATCGAACAACCGGCCGCAGACGAGCGCCGTGATGCCGACAATCCCCATGGCCCCGGCGTAAAGAAGCGGAATCGTCTCGGGCTTGAACAGCCGCGTCCGCTGGAAATGGAAGCCGAGCAGCGTGAAGTCCAGGAAGCCTGCCGCCAGCAGGCCGGACGCGAGGACGTAGATCCAGAACACGCGCGGCAGCGGTTGCGGCGGCTTCACGGACGGCGGCGTGACGTGGCGCGGCCGGAAGCGCCGGGCGACGACCAGGGCCGCGAGGGCGAGCACCGCCGGAATCCCCAGCACGAGGAAGGCCGGCCCGAACTTGTGCGACCGGGCGACCGCGAACGCGACGATCAAGGGTCCGATGACGGCGCCAGTCTGGTCCATTGCCGCGTGGATGCCGAAGCCCCACCCATGTCCCACCATCGCCGTCGCCTCCGACAGGATCACGTCGCGGGCCGGCCCGCGCAGCGCCTTGCCGGTGCGCTCGATCACGACGAGCACCGCCACCATTTCCCAGGAGCCCGCGAAGGCGAGTCCGGGGACGGCGATCACATTCAGCGCGTACCCGAGGAACACCAGCGTCCAGTACGCGCGCGTGCGGTCCGCCAGCTTGCCGGAGAAATAGCGCAGGCTCGCCGCGGCCATTTCGCCGAAGCCCGCGATGAATCCCGCGGCGGCGGCGCTGATGCCGAGGTCGGTCAGCAACGGCCCCGTCCCGCTGTACGCGCCTTCATACGTCATGTCCGCGAAGAGACTGACGACGCCAAGGCACACGATGAATCGGAGGGCGATTCTCCGCTCGTCTGGTGAGACCATCAGTCCGTCAGGATACCGAGTGTCTCGAGGACGGACAACACCCCCAGCACGAGCAGCGCGGCCGTCCCGGCGTAGCGGGTCACCTTCGGCGAGACACGTTCGGCAATCCACGACCGGACCCCCGCGCCAAGAAAGGCCGCGAGCGTGCCCTTGGTGACCATCGCCGAAACGGCCCCCAGCCAGACCACCAGCGCCGCCGGGACGACGCCCGCCGAGGCGACCTTCGCGGACCACACGTATCGCACCGCCATCCCGGCCGCGGTGACCTGCCCGACGTCCCCCCACTCCGAAAAGAAGATCGCGGCGAACGCGACCATCGCCCCCGCGAAGACCCGTGAGTCCTTCTCCTTGGGCTTGCGGATGTCGGGCTTGCGCCAGATCGTGAGGGCCACACCGAGAAAGCTGGCGCCCGTGACCACGGCGACGAGCGCGCGCGGCAGCTGCGTGATGGCGGCGCCGACCGCGACCGCGATCGCCATCTTGATCATGAAGGCCGCCGCCATGCCCCACATGATCGAGACCGACCGGTACCGCGTCGCGAGCACACCGGTCGTGTACAGCAGCTTGTCGCCGACGATCTCGGCGACAAAGACGGCGCCGTACGTCGCGAGGAAGATCGCGAGCATGTTGGGCAGATTCTAGATCGATAGCCGAGCTGGGCCCTCCCGCGAGCCCGACAACACCGGCGTGGTTCTTGCTTCGCCAGCCGCAGGGTCACATCTCATGTCGCGCGCGGTAACGCTCATTCGGGCTGTCGTGGCGTCAAGTCTCGCCATGACGACGATCTCCTGCGCCCCGCCGGTCCGTTCGACGGCGCCGGGTCCTCTGACGCCGGACGCGCTCTCAGCCCTCTGGCAGGAGCCGGCGGACATCACCTCGCGCGACCTCATGTGGGGCGCCGGCGGCCAGGAGCATGCGCCGGCTCCAGCCGCGACCTACACGTTCCTCAAAAAGAAAACGCACGGCGTGAGCCCGGGGTTCACCGTGACGGATCCACAGGGCGTGGAATGGAGCGCCAAAGAGGGAGCCGAGGCGGAGGTCGAGGTGGTGACGTCTCGTATCATCTGGGCCGTCGGTTACCACCAGCCGCCCGTCTACTACCTTCCGCACTGGACAATGACGGGCGCCGGACGGGACGAGCTGAATCAGCCAGAAGCACGGATGCGTCCCAAGCTTAAGCATCTGAAGGAGAAGGAACCGTGGAGCTGGCAGCAGAATCCCTTTGTCGGCACGCGCGAGTACGGCGGGCTGCTCACCCTGATGATGATCCTCAATGAAAGTGATCTGAAGAACTCGAACAACAGCCTCTATGACCTTGACGACGGCGAGCATCGCCAGACCTGGTACATCGTCCGCGACATCGGGACCGCGCTCGGGGAGACGGGCCGCCTGGATCCGAAGCGCAACGACATCAGACTCTTCGAGCGGAACGCCTTCATACTCGGCGTACGGGACGGATACGTCCAGTTCGAGTACCGCGGCCTTCATCAGGAACTGCTGAACCGGACCGTCCGGCCCACGGACGTGCGGTGGATCTGCGGATGGCTGTCGCGCCTGACCCCGGAGCAGTGGCGGGACG
>WNFM01332474.1_pt1 | contig 14100 bp, 13 predicted proteins | sample 5400271 | NCBI WGS metagenome assembly WNFM01 (sample SAMN13153352, study PRJNA577476) | soil metagenome | isolation source: 60 cm saprolite on Douglas fir-dominated hillslope | place: USA:California | collected 2013-09-17 | reverse complement strand
CCGCCACCTCCGCTGCCGCTACGGCCGCCGCTTCCACTGCCGCCACTGCTGCGCCCGCCACCACCACTGCCGCCGCTGGAACCGCCACCCCCGCCACTGCGGCCGCCGCCGCGGCTCCCGCCGGTTCGGTTCGGGCTCCCGGAGCGCCCCGGACCGCCTGACCGTCCGCCGCCCCCCGGGCGTCCACCGCCCCGCGATTGACCGGGCCGCGGCGCGCGCTCGCGCCATACGGCAGGAGGTGGGGCGGTCACGTCGGCCAGATCGACCACGTCGATGGCCGCACGCGGAATCTGGTGGCCGATGTAGCTCTCGATATCCGGCAGCGAGATCGCGTACTCCTCGCAACCGAAGCTGATGGCATCGCCCTCGGCCCCCGCGCGCGCCGTTCGTCCGATGCGATGCACATAGTCTTCCGCATCGTTCGGCAGATCGAAATTGAAGACATGGCTCACGTCGGGAATGTGCAGACCGCGCGACGCTACGTCGGTGGCGATCAACACGGCAATCTCGCCGTCGTGAAAGTCGCGCATCATCTTCAGCCGTTTGTTCTGCGGCACGTCGCCCGACAACGCCTGGGCGACGAAGCCGTTCGCCGTCAAGGTACGCTCGAGGACTTCGGCGATGCGCTTGGTATTCACGAACACCATGGTGCGGCGCGCATCGATTCGGCGCAGCAGTCCCATCAGCAGGGGTATCTTTTCCTCCGTCGAGGGGAAGTAGAGCACCTGCTTGACGCTGTCCACCGTCATCTTGTCCGGCTCGATGCGGATCAACTCGGGATTGTTCATGTGCTCGTAGGCGAGCTCCATCACGCGGTGCGACAGGGTGGCCGAGAACATCATCGTGAGGCGCTCGGTCGGATGCGGCAGACGCCGTAAAATGAAGCGGATATCCTTGATGAATCCCAGATCGAACATCCGGTCGGCCTCGTCCATGACTGCCACTTGAATATGGCGTAGGTCGAACACATGTTGCTTGAAGTAATCGATGACGCGGCCGGGCGTACCGATCAGCACGTCGACGCCCTCTTCGAGGATGCGGCGCTGTTTTTCGTAATCCACGCCGCCGAATACGATCGCCAGTCTCAAGCCCGCGTATTTGGCAATGCCCTCCGCGTCGGAGTGAATCTGCACCGCCAGTTCACGGGTCGGCGCGATGACGATGGCTCGCGGTGCGGTCGACGGCTTGTTGACGGGGATGGGTTCGGTCAACAACCGGTTGAAGAGGGCGATGAGGAATGCAGCCGTCTTGCCGGTGCCGGTTTGTGCCTGGCCCGCGACATCGCGGCCCGCGAGTGCGACCGGCAGGGTTTGCGCCTGAATCGGAGTGCAGCGCATATAGCCGAGATCGGCGATACCCCGCTTCAAAGATTCGGGAATGTCTAGGGATTCGAACGTTAGCTGAGTGAGATGGGCGTCTGACATTTTCGCTTTGTGAGTTGCAGAAACTTGCAAAATGGTGGGAGACCGGTTAACAATACGCTTAATCCGGAGCCGGTCTTTCCGCTCCCCTCAACCGTATCATCGGTACCCTTTTAAGGTAATCAAGACCGCTAGAGCCGCTGTATTGTGCCCGAACGGCCGCGCATCGTCACTTCGCGCTAGCTTTCGGAATCCGCCCCCATATAAAACCCCGCTAAAAAACTTCAATGAATCTCCAAAAGGAGGTATATCCGCAGTGAGTAATCCAAGTATCGTCCATACCAGCGACGCCACGTTCGACAAGGACGTTCTCAAGTCCGAAAAGCCCGTTTTGCTCGATTTCTGGGCCGAATGGTGCGGTCCGTGCAAAATGATCGCCCCCATCCTCGATGAGATCGCCGATCAGTACAAGGACAAGATTCGAATCGCGAAGCTGAATATCGACGACAATCCGGCAACGCCGCCGAAATTCAACATTCGCGGCATTCCAACGCTGATTCTCTTCAAGAATGGCACCGTGGAGGCCCAGAAAGTGGGAGCAGTCACCAAATCACAGCTCGCCGCCTTTCTGGACAGCAACCTGTGAGAGGCTATCTAGGAAACCAGTCCCGCGGCGGCCAGGGCGGCCAAGGCGGACAACAGGGCGGCGGCCAAGGCGGCGGCGGGCGCTCCAATCGCTCCAACCGGGGTCCGCGCAACGACAACCGTAACGGCAACACCAATGGCGGCAGGCCGCCTCAGGAAGATTACGGCGATCTGCCCGAGGGCGGCGACGATCTAGAAATCATTGCACCGACGGATCTCGCGCGCAGCCGCAGCTCGATGAATCTGACCGAGCTCAAGAAGCGCCCGATAAGCGACTTGGTCAAGCTTGCCGAGACCATGGGCCTCGAGAACATGGGCCGCTCGCGCAAGCAGGACATCATCTTCGGCGTCTTGAAGGCGCATGCCCGGAAGGGCGAAGATATCTATGGCGACGGCGTTCTCGAGATACTCCAGGACGGTTTCGGCTTCTTACGCTCCTCCGACTCCAGCTATCTGGCCGGTCCGGACGACATCTACGTCTCGCCAAGTCAGATCCGGCGCTTCAATTTGCGCACCGGCGATTCGATTTCCGGTCTGATCCGCCCGCCCAAGGACGGCGAGCGGTACTTCGCGCTGTTGAAGGTCGGTGAAATCAATTACGATTCTCCCGAGAGCTCGCGCGGCAAGGTGCTGTTCGAGAACTTGACGCCGCTGCATCCCACCGAGCGGTTGAAGCTCGAGCGCGGCAACGGCTCGACTGAAGACTTGACCGCTCGCGCCATCGATCTGGTGGCGCCCATCGGCAAGGGTCAGCGCGGCCTCATCGTCTCGCCGCCCAAGGCCGGCAAGACCATGCTGCTGCAAAACATCGCCACCGCCATCACGGCCAATCATCCTGAGGTTTATCTGATCGTGCTGCTCATCGACGAGCGGCCCGAGGAAGTGACCGAGATGGCGCGCACCGTGAAGGGCGAGGTGGTTTCCTCGACCTTCGACGAACCCGCCAGCCGGCACGTTCAGGTTGCCGAGATGGTGATCGAGAAAGCCAAACGCCTGGTCGAACACAAGAAAGACGTGGTCATCCTGCTCGACTCCATCACGCGTCTGGCGCGAGCCTACAACACGGTAGTGCCGAGTTCCGGCAAGGTGCTGACCGGCGGCGTCGACGCGAATGCGTTGCAGCGGCCGAAGCGATTCTTCGGCGCGGCCCGCAACATCGAGGAAGGCGGCAGCTTGACCATTCTCGCCACCGCGCTGGTGGACACGGGCTCGAAGATGGACGACGTCATTTTCGAGGAGTTCAAGGGCACCGGCAACTCGGAAATCCATCTGGACCGGCGCATCTCCGAGAAGCGCACCTTCCCGTCGATCAACATCAACCGCTCCGGCACCCGTAAAGAGGAGCTCATCACCGAGCCCTCGGAATTGTCCAAGATGTGGATCCTGCGCAAGCTCCTGCATCCGATGGACGAGTTGGCCGCGATCGAGTTCTTGCTGGACAAGATGAAGGACACCAAGACCAACGCGGACTTCTTCGACGCGATGAAGCGGTAGGCTTCCTCGGCCACCGGGAGCGCAGGACATGCAATGGTGGACGTGGATTGCGGTCGGCGCCATCCTGTTGGGGTCGGAGTTGACTTTCGTCAATGCGCAGTTCTATTTGGTGTTCGTCGGCGCCAGCGCGCTCGTCGTCGGCATCCTGGCGCTTGCCGGGGCGGCAACGGCCGACTGGCTGCAGTGGCTGATATTCGCGGCGCTTGCGGTCACGTCCATGTTCGCGTTCCGGAGGCGGATCTACGAGCTCATGGGCCGCGCCCTGCCGGCCATGAGAAGCGGTCCGGCCGGTGAAATCGTGACTTTGCCCACGAACCTGCCTCCCGGAGAGGCCTGCCGTTTGGAGTACCGCGGGAGTTCGTGGAGCGCGATCAACCCCGGCGAGTCGGTCATCGCCGCCGGCTCGCGGGCACGCATCGAGCGCGTCGACGGATTGACACTGGTGGTGCGCGGCGAGGGTTGATTCGCAGCGCCCGTTCGGTGTCTTGGCGTGCAATGCGCCGGCACTCAAGGAGAATCGATTGGAAATTTCAGTCAGCTACGCATTCATAGTGTTGGCCGTACTAGTGGTCATCGCTATATTCAAAACAGCCACCGTGGTGCCGCAGCAGAGCGCCTACGTGATCGAGTACTTGGGCAAGTACAGCCGCACGATTCAAGCCGGATTTCATATCCTGATTCCCTTCTTCGAAAAAATCGCCTACCGGCACAGCCTCAAGGAGCTGGCGCTGGACATACCGGAGCAGATCTGCATCACTCGCGACAACGTGCAGGTCGGGGTCGACGCCGTGCTGTACATGCAGGTACTTGACCCGCACCTTGCCTCCTACGGCATCACCAATTACGGCTTTGCAATCGCGCAGCTCGCGCAAACCACCCTGCGCAGCGAAATCGGCAAGATAGAACTCGACCGCACCTTTGAGGCGCGCGGCGCAATCAATGCGAATGTGGTCGGCGAACTGGATAAGGCGTCGGCGGCCTGGGGGGTCAAGGTTCTGCGGTATGAAATCAAGAACATCACGCCGCCCAAGGATGTGCTGCAGGCCATGGAGAAGCAGATGCGCGCGGAGCGCGAAAAGCGCGCCGTCGTGCTCACTTCCGAGGGCGAGCGCGACGCGAAGATCAATTCGGCCGAGGGCGACAAGCAGCGGGTGATCAAGCAATCCGAGGCGAACAAGCAGCAGCAGATCAACGAAGCCGAAGGCCAGGCGCAGGCGATCCTCGCCGTCGCGACCGCCACCGCCGAAGGCCTGCGCCAGGTGGGCATCGCGCTGTCCGACCGCGGCGGGATCGAAGCCATGCAGCTGCGGATCGGCGAAGAGTATGTGAAGCAATTCGGCAAGCTTGCGCAAGCGGGCACGACACTCGTGGTGCCGGCGAATCTCACGGACCTGGCTTCCATCGTGACCATGGCGACCAGCATCGCCCGCAAGACCTAAGGCCGGACCGAATGCCGGTGAAGCGACAGGCCGCCCCCGCGGCGTCCGCCCGAATGGGATTTGCCGAATTCGTGACCTTGATCGCCGCAATGATGGCGACTCAGGCCATCGCCATCGACGCGATGTTGCCCGCATTTCCGATCATCGCCGATGCATTGCACGTCCCCAACGAGAACCAAGTGCAGTGGATCCTGACCTTCTACATGTCGGGCCTGGGCTGCGGCCAGCTCTTCTGGGGCATGATGTCGGATCGATTCGGCCGGCGTCCGGTATTGCTCGGCGGGCTCGGGCTGTACGTCGTGGCCGCTCTGCTGTGCGGCGTCACCAACAGCCTTCATGTGCTCCTCGTGTGGCGCTTCATCCACGGCCTGGCCGCCGCCAGCGTCACGGTGTCGCGTTCGGTGATCCGTGATCTTTACTCCGGCCGCCACATGGCGCGGGTGATGTCGTTGACCTTCGTCGTGTTCCTGACGGTGCCGGTGCTTGCGCCCAGTCTCGGCCAGCTGATCCTGTTGGTCGCGCCGTGGCGCGCCATTTTCATCGCGTGCAGCGTGTTCGCCTCGATCGTCTGGCTCTGGGCGCTTCTGCGGCTGAAGGAGACGCTGCACCCGGAATACCGGCTGACGTTGACGCGAAGCCATGTGGCCGGGGCGATCCGTCTCGTGCTGGGCAACCGAACGTCCTTGTGCTACACGCTCGCGCTGACGGTGATGTTCGGCTCCATCCTGGCTTACGTCGGCATGGTGGCGCAGATTTTTTCCGATGTCTTCCACCGCGCCGCCTTGATGCCCATCATGTTCGCGTTGTGCGCCGTGACCATGGGTCTCGCCGCCTACATGAATTCACGCATCGTCGAGCGTCTGGGGATGCGCCTGATTTCGCACACGGCCTTGCTGGTCTTCATCGGAATCACCATGCTCCATGTCGTGGTCGCGGCCCTCGGATGGGAACAGCTTTGGACCTTCGTGGCCTTTCAGGCGGTGTCCATGGCGTTCTTCAGCCTGTCGGTCTCCAACTTCGGTGCAATGGCGATGGAACCCATCGGTTCGGTGGCGGGAATCGGCGCGTCGCTGCAGGGTTTCGTCCAGTCGTTCGGCGGCGCGCTCGTGGGCGCCGCCATCGGGCGCCTGTTCAACGGCACGACCGTGCCGCTCGCCGCCGGTGCGCTATCCTGTGGCTTGGTCGCTCTGGTGTTCGTGTTGTTGGCCGAAAAGGGGCGCTTGTTCAAGCGCCATCATGTGGCGAGCGCAACCGGCGCCGCGGACGGCGCGGCGGCCCAAGGCATCGGAATTCACTAGCTGAACAAGGCGTCGAGATCGTCGTGCGTCGGCAGCGGCGCCAGTCCATCCAGGCTGCCCTGACGGACCAGTGCCTGCGCGGCGCTCATGAATCCTCCCCAGGCCGCACGGGAGAGCGCACCGCCGACGCTGACGCGGCGCACACCGAGTTGGGAGAGGGCGGTGAGCCCGGGACCGCCCGGTGAACCCATCAGCACATTCACCGGCTTCGGATGGACGGCATCCACCACGGCCCGTATTTGTTCCACGGTTCGAAGGCCCGGCGCATACAGGCAATCAGCGCCTGCATTCGCGTATGCCCGCAGTCTGGCGATGGTCTCTGCAAGATCGGGGCGGCCGACGACGAAGCATTCGGCGCGTCCCACGAGCAGCGTGTCGGTACCGCCGGCATCGATTGCGTCGCGCGCGGCGCGGAGTCGAGCCACGGCGTCATCGAGTCCGAACAAGGGGGCATCGGCGATCGATAGCCCCGCTACTCCCGTGGCAACGGCGAGCCGCGCGCTCTCGCCGATGGCCGCCGCATCCGCTGCGAAGCCGCTCTCGAAATCGGCATTCAGCGGCACGTCGGTCGAACCGACCATCTCGCGCAGATGCGCAAGTACCCGTTCGCGCGGCAACCCGTTATCCGGCCGGCCCTGCGCCCAGGCGAGACCTGAACTCGTGGTCGCGAGCGCCTTGAAGCCCAGGCTCTGCAGATAGCGGGCGCTGCCCACGTCCCACGGATTCGGAATGATGAAACATCCGGACTCGTGCAGCTTTCGGAAAGCCTGCCGCTTGTCGCTGATGGTGATGGTGATCCGAGATTGAGTCATGGGTGGTAAGTATACGGCAGGCGGTGGTGCGGGCTAGGCCCGTTCCCGCGCGATCGCCCGATAGCCGATGTCGCGCCGATACTGCACGAGGTCCCAATGGATCGCGTCGACCAACGCATACGCCTGCCGCTGCGCCGCGCCGACCGTACACCCCAGGCCCACCGCGCAGAGGACTCTTCCCCCGGCGGTCACCACGCGCGAGCCTTCGAGGCGGGTGCCCGCGTGGAAAACTTTTCCGGGCAGCCGCGCTGCGGCTTCGAGACCGTCGATTGCATCGCCCTTGCGATATCCGTCTGGATATCCGCCGGCCGCCATGACGACGCCGAGCGCGGCGCGCGAATCCCAAACGGGCTGGGTGCGATCCAGCGCTCCGCCAATCGCCGCCTCGCACAGATCGACCAAGTCGCTCTTCAGGCGCATCAGAATGGGTTGAGTCTCGGGGTCACCGAAGCGGCAGTTGAATTCGAGCACATTCGGCGTGCCGTCGGCCGCGATCATCAATCCCGCATACAGGAATCCCGTGTACGGATTGCCGTCGCTGCGCAGGCCGCGCAGCGTGGGTTCGATCACCTCCCGCATGATGCGCTGGTGCAGCACCGGCGTCACGACGGGCGCGGGCGAGTAGGCGCCCATGCCGCCGGTATTGGGCCCGAGGTCGCCATCGTCGCGGCGCTTGTGGTCCTGCGACGTCGCGAGCGGAATGACCTGTTGATCGTGCGCCACCACGATGAAACTGACCTCTTCGCCGCGCAGGAATTCTTCGACGACCACGGTATTGCCGGCGGCGCCGAAGCTGCCGCCGAGCATGGCGTTGGCCGTTGCGATGGCCGACTCGTGCGATTCGCAGATCACCACGCCCTTGCCCGCGGCGAGTCCGTCCGCTTTCACCACCAGCGGCAGCCGCTGCGCGCGCACATACTCCGTGTCGAAATCGGCGGCGGTGAAAGTTGCATAGCTCGCCGTCGGAATCCGGTAACGCTTGAGAAATTCCTTGGTGAATGCCTTGGAGCCTTCCAAGCGCGCCGCCGCGCGGGTGGGTCCGAAGCAGGGCCGATTCGCCGCCGCGAAGCGGTCCACGATACCCGCCACCAGGGGTCCTTCCGGCCCGACGATCGTGAGGTCGATGTCCTCTTTCCCGGCGAACTCAACCAGCGCGTCGCTATCATCCGCCGCGATATCGACGTTGCTGATATTCGGCTCGAGTGCGGTGCCGGCGTTGCCGGGCGCGACGAACACATGATCGACCCGGGGCGATTGTGCGCATTTCCACGCAAGGGCGTGTTCACGGCCGCCTCCGCCGACAATCAGTATTTTCACAGGGAGCCTGTCTGAGTATTTCGCGTGGCCGCGACCGCGGCAGATTTCCCCTCAGGCAAGGCGGAGCCGACGCGGTTGGGTAGTAACCCAATAAGGAGGCGACAACGCCGCATGAGGGGAAATCTGCCCGGTCCCGAAGGGTTGGCAAGGACCTTTGCTCGTACGCAGCCGTGGGGCGTCCTTGCATCCGCTCCCAGCGCACTATCCATCGTCGCGGCCCAAGCCCGACCGCCTCGCACGGATACACGGCCTTGCCAACGCGGCTCACGCGAAATACTCAGACAGGCTCCTAGTGACGAAAATGCCGCATCCCGGTGAACACCATGGCGATGCCGTGTTCGTCGGCAGCGGCGATGACGTCCGCATCGCGCTTCGAGCCGCCTGGCTGGATGACCGATTTGATGCCGAACTCGGCTGCCACGTCCAGCCCGTCGCGGAACGGGAAAAACGCATCCGAGGCCATTGACGCCGAATCCATCGACAGTCCTTCATCCTTGGCCTTCATCGCCGCGATCTTGCTGCTGACGACACGGCTCATCTGGCCGGCGCCGATGCCGAGGGTCGACTTGTCTTTGACGCAAACGATGGCGTTCGATTTCACATATTTCGCCACGCGCCAGGCGAACAGCAAATCATCGAGCTCCTCGGGACTCGGCCGCCGCCGGGTTACCACGCGCAACTCGTTCGATCGGATCACGCCGCCGTCGCGGGTTTGAACCAGCAAGCCCCCGGCAACGCTCTTGTATTCGAACAACTGGGCCACGGGCATCGACATATCGCCCACTTCGAGTACCCGGATGTTGTCCTTCGACGCGAGCAGCGTGCGGGCGTCCTGCGCGATGGCGGGCGCGAGGATCACCTCGACGAATTGGCGCTCCAGCATCGCGGCCGCGGTCGCCGCGTCGAGGCCGCGATTGAACGCGATGATCCCGCCGAAGGCGGAAGTGGGGTCCGTGCGGTACGCAAGGCCGTACGCGTCGGCGATGCTTTGCGACAGCGCAACACCGCACGGGTTGGCATGTTTCACGATGACGCATGCCGGACTTTCGAATTGCCGCACGCACTCGAGCGCGGTATCGCTGTCCGCGATGTTGTTGTACGAAAGCTCCTTCCCTTGGATCTGGCTCGCCTGCGCGACCGATGCGCCGATGGCGCGCGGATCCCGGTAGAACGCCGCCTGTTGGTGGGGATTCTCGCCATAACGCAAGTCGCTGTGCTTGCGAAACGAAAGATTCAGATCGTCCGGAAAAGTCGGAGTTTCGCCGCCGATCACGCCGGTAAAATACGCCGACACCATGGCATCGTACTGCGCCGTATGCGCAAACGCTTTCGCGCTCAGGCGCTGGCGCATCATGATGCGCGTTGCCCCCTGATTCGCCGCCAATTCGTCCAGAATGCCGCGATAGTCGCCGGGATCGACGACGACGGTGACCGACGCATGATTTTTTGCCGCGGCGCGCACCATGGCCGGTCCACCGATGTCGATGTTCTCCACCGCATCTTCGTAGCTGCAGTCGGGCCGCGCGACGGTCGCTGCAAACGGATACAGATTCACCGCCAGCAGATCGATCGGCTCGATGCCATGCTCGCGCATCACTGCATCATCCATGCCGCGGCGCCCCAACAGCCCGCCGTGAATCTTTGGGTGCAGCGTTTTGACGCGCCCTCCCATGATTTCGGGAAAGCCCGTGTATTCGGCGACCTCTTTGACGGCGACGCCGTGGCGCGTCAACAGCTTGGCCGTGCCGCCGGTGGACAGCAGCTCGATACCGCGCTCCTTCAGTTCCCGCGCGAACTCGACGATCCCAGTCTTGTCGGAAACGCTGAGCAGTGCGCGGCGTACTAAGTGAGGCAATGGCTGCTACTCGTTGATCCCGAACTCTTTGAGTTTCTTGCGTAAAGTGCCGCGATTGATGCCGAGGATTGTGGCGGCGCGGCTTTGATTTCCCTGCACGTGTCCCATCACGACCTTGAACAGGGGTTCCTCGACCTCTCGCATCACCAGATCGTACAGGTGTGCGGGTTTATGGCCGTTCAGGGTCTCGAAATAACACTGCAGCGCTTCTTCCGCCTGCGAACGCAGCGGCACGCCCTTGCCATTGACTTTGAGATCGCGCCCGTTGAATGACGGCGGCGAATCTTTGCGCGGTCTCGACTTTTTCCTTGCGACCATAGTTCACCCAAATTCCCTGCAACTCGTTCTTTTTTTTCAACTATGCACGCCTAAGTACTGCACACCGGTGTCGAAATGATCCAACAGCATTGATAGTTGCTCCACCGGCGTCTCGATGGTGACGAGACGGTTCCGCAAAGCCTCTTGTCCAGGATGCTGCCGAAAATACCAACTCAAGTGCTTCCGTGCCACTCGAACACCGGTCTCATCGCCGTACAGGGCGTACAGGTCTTCAAGGTGGGCGCGCATAATATCACGGACTTTTTCCAGCGCTAGCACTCCGCGAAATTCCCCCGTCGAAAGGAAAAAATTGACTTCATCGAAAATCCATGGCCGACCTTGCGCCGCTCTTCCGATCATGACGCCGTCGCATCCGGTGCGCACCAAAACATCGCGCGCTTGGACGGGCGAGCCGATGTCCCCGTTGGCGAACACGGGTATGCCGATCTTCGCCTTGATTGCGGCAACCGTGTCGTGCTCGGCATCTCCCTGGTACAGGTCCGCGCGCGTGCGGCCGTGCACGCTGAGCGCTTGAATGCCGCTGTCCTCGGCAATGGCGGCGATCCGAACGCCATTCTTGTTGTTACGGTCCCAGCCGGTACGCGTCTTCAGCATCACCGGCGCCGTCACCGCGCGCACCACGGCTTGCAGAATGCGTGCCACCAGCGCCTCGTCCTGCATCAGCGCTGAGCCCGCGAGCCGGTTGCACACTTTTTTGGCGGGACATCCCATGTTGATGTCGATGATTTCGGCGCCTGCATCGACATTGCGCTGTGCGGCATCGGCCATCATCGCGGGATCGAAGCCCGCGATTTGCACCACTCGCGGACTCGGTTCGCCCGTGTGGTCCATGCGCCGGCGCGACTTCGGCGTGTCCCACAACCGCACATCCGCGGTGAGCATCTCGGACGCGGCGAGGCCGGCGCCGAATCGGCGGCACAGGAGTCGAAACGGCCGGTCGGTCACGCCGGCCATCGGCGCGAGGACGACGTTGGACGGCAAGACATAGGGTCCGATCTTGACGGGCATCATTTCGACTGCCGCCCGGCCGCGGCCGCTGCGGCATCGCCGGCACACACTATTTTTTTCTCGGCGCCGCGGATGCAGACGTCGATCTCGAAACCTTCCGCATCCTTGCCGGGATCGAGAATATTCAAGGTGGCGTCCACTCGCTCGCCGGGCGCGAGCATGCGCGCCGGAGCCTTGCCCAAGTACTCGGCCGGTTCGAATTCGCGCGCGCCCACGCGGGTGCCGAATCGGTCGGCGAGCGTCACGCGCAGCAGCGGATACGGCTGCAATTGCGCGGCCGAGTTCATGATGCTCGCGCGAACTCGCAGCGTGCCGTTGGCGCCCGGATCCCCGGCCACGCCCCATTGACGCAACTGATAGGCCGACAGGGCGGCGGCCGGCTTGCCGCCGCCGCCCTGCATCGGCGCGTGCACCGAAAGCCACTCCCCGTTGGTTTGAATAACTTGAAAGACCATGAGCAATGCGAGGGCCACCGCGGCCGACATCCAGGCGGCCGGCGGCAATTGCCGCCGGCGCGGCGCATTGATTTCCGGCAACTCCGCGCGCTGGTAGCCTGCCAACATTGCCTGTCGAATGTCCTCAGAAACCGAAAGACCCGGGATCCCTGCGGCGGGCACGCTCCCGCTTTTCGCCGGCGTGCTCTGTGTTGGCATGGCCGGCGCGGGAATGGGCGCGGCCCGCATGGGCGCGGCCCTCGTGGGCTCGGCCTGTGCGGTCGACATGGGTGACGGCGCGCCCCGCGCCGGTGCGGGCTTCACTGACGCGGCGAGCAGCTGCAGCGGACTCGGCGATGTCTCGATGAAAATACGGTCCAGTTCCCCCGGCGGCAGCGTGAACTCGAGCGACGCGTCCAAATCCACTTCCTCACCCTGCGCATCCAGGATCTTCAGATGTGCGATTTCATCGCCCTCCCGGACGGGTACGGGGACGGGGGTGGCAGCCGGCGACACCGGTTCGGCGGATTGCAGAATGGCATCCGCGCGAGTCTCCGATTCGAACGACGACTCGCCGGCGGGAAAGGCCGCTGGTTCCTCCGCGAGCCGCGCCAATGCATTGAACACTTCGCCGCATCGACCGCACCGCACCTGGCCGCCCGCGGCGCGCAGCGCCTCCGCCGACAATCGGAACACCGTCTCGCATTTTGAACACTGTGTGTACACGCTACGCCGCTCTGCGGGCGTGGATGCAGCACCAGTCATCCCGCCCGACGACTTGCACCATAGCAAAACCCGAGGTGTAGGCGGCCTTGACCGCGTACGCCTGCGTCTTCAGCAGGCCTGAAAGCAGGAGATCGCCGCCGGCCTCACACGCCGCCGTCAGAGTCGGCGCCAATTCGATCAACGGGCCGGCGAGAATGTTCGCCACCACACAACTGGCGGGGAGCAACTGCACCGGGACCCCTTCGACTTCGATGGCCGATGCGACGCCGTTGCGAATGGCATTCTCGCGCGTGGCGATGAGCGCCTGGGGATCGAGATCCACCGCGACCACGTGTGCCGCGCCCAATTTCAATGCGGCAATGCCGAGAATGCCCGAGCCGCATCCGTAGTCCACCACCCGGCGGCCGGTCAGGGGCAGCGACTCCAGTATCTGCAGACACAGCGCCGTGGTGGGATGCGTGCCCGTACCGAACGCGAGCCCGGGATCGAGCCGGACGACGACGGCATTCGGGTCGTCCGGCGCGTCGGCCGCCGTCGGGCATACCCAGAGCCGCCTGCCGAAACGCATGGACTTCCAATCTGCGAGCCAGACGCGCTCCCAATCACGATCCTCCACGCCGCGCACGCGCGCGGTCTCCGTGATGTGGGTACCGAGGCTTAAGGACAGCCGTTCGACGGCGTGGATCGCCGACCGCGCACCTGCTCCCGAATCCTGGAACAGCGCGCGCACCAGCGTATCGCTCCACAATCTGATTTCACCGGGTTTGGGTTCGAGCACCGGTTCATCGCCGCGGTCGACCAGCGTGATCGAGCACGCTCCGGCCGCGAGAAGCGCCTCCTCGACGACATCCGGGTCGAGACCACTTAAGGGAAATGCAATCTCATAGAAGGTCACTTCAATCCCAGGCGTCTCTCGAGGTAGTGGATGTCCGTGCCGCCTTGACGAAACGCGGAGTGATTGAAAATCTCCTGATGCAGGGCAATGTTGGTCTTGATGCCCTCGACGACCATTTCCGCCAACGCATTGCGCATGCGGGCGATCGCCGTGTCGCGCGTATCGCCGAACGCGATGACCTTGCCGATCATCGAATCGTAGAACGGCGGCACGTTGTAGCCGGTGTAGACGTGGCTGTCGACACGAATTCCCGGTCCGCCCGGTGCATGCCACAAGCGAACGGGGCCGGGCGAGGGCGTGAAGGTCTTGGGATCTTCCGCGTTGATGCGGCATTCCACCGCGTGGCCGCGGATCTCGATGTCCTTCTGCTCGTAGGGCAGCGGTTCGCCCGCTGCGATGAGCAGCTGCGCCTTCACGATGTCGATGCCGGTGACCAGCTCGGTTACCGGGTGTTCGACTTGCACGCGCGTGTTCATC
>WNFM01287554.1_pt2 | contig 14101 bp, 6 predicted proteins | sample 5400271 | NCBI WGS metagenome assembly WNFM01 (sample SAMN13153352, study PRJNA577476) | soil metagenome | isolation source: 60 cm saprolite on Douglas fir-dominated hillslope | place: USA:California | collected 2013-09-17 | reverse complement strand
GGATACGGCCGCGGCAGCACGGGTAGCTTCGTTTGTCGAAAGGAAGCTCGCACCGGCGGCTTCCGGCGCTCGCTGCTTGGAATCAGATGAGCCGGGCGCCGCGCCAGCGAACGGTTGAAGGGGCTCGCCATGAAACAAGCGCTGGAAATATTGTCTGAAATGTCGGCCGCCGCTGCTGCACTGCTGTGGCTGACATCCGCCCGCGTAAGGCTGAGAAATCCGATCGCCAGGCGTGGTTTGGGGAGCGGCCTGGACGATCCAAAAGCGCTGCTGCGACTGGTTTACGAGCAAAGCCGATGGAGTGCATGGGCGGCAGTCGCTGCCGCAATTGCCGCGGTCCTGGCCATGGCGGACGGGCTGTTTCCCCACGGTTGAGCAAAGGTGGCCCAACCGGATGAGCGCAAATCGCACGCGCCGATTTTGGCGAACCGCGGTGAACCAGTAGATACACCGGTCGCAGCTACACGCTGTTTTTATTGATTCTTCCGAACGATCGCGAACAAGGGAGAACAGTACACTGGCGGAAGGGGTGTCCCGTCAACCACATTGATTTTGTTTTTTTGTGGTCGAGATAGCCAAACCCACGGTCTGGCCCACGGCATTGAAAGTCATGCCGTCGTCGTATCAGGCTCCCAGCATCGCAGGCTCGGACTTCCGCCGATACCCCCCGCTCAGTCGCGGGGCTTTTCTTATCCGGGAGCGACAGGGCTCGTCACCAGGAATAGCGGACGGTACCGGTTCCGGAATAGACCTGTGCATGGCTGGCGAACTGGCTGTCGAATTTCGAAATCAATGCCCAGTTGTTGCCGAGCTGCAGTTCGGCGCCAGCCGAGCCGATAAAGACGCTCTTCGGCAGCGGGGCGCCAGTGACGCCAAAGCCGACATTGGCACCCGCCAGAGCTCCCGGAGCCAACGCCGCCTGATAAATTGCCAGCAGGCCGGGATCGCTTATGGAATCGTACGCATAGGCGGCGCGGCCCCGTAGCGTGAGCGACATCCCATCGCCAACGATCAGAGCCCTGTCGAAGCGCGCGCCAACTTCGCCGCGGATCTCAGTCACGGTTCCGCTCTTGAACGTCAGCGCGAAACCACCGCCGGCGACGTCGGTTTCGCTGAAGTTCGGGGTGTAGAAGCGCTGATACTCGCCGGCAATGTACGGCGTCACCGCGACAATCTCATTGTCGAAGCGATTACCGGCCTCAGCGCGCACACCCAAGCTCTGCGCATTGAATTTCGACGTCAGATGATCGCTGCCGAAGGCCATGCGATCGGTGTTTGCCCAATGATTGGCAAACGACACGGCGCTCGCCAGGTAGGCCGAACCAAAGTGCGTCGCACCGTAGGCGCCAGCCAGAAACACATCGCTGCGGCCGGTGCCGAGCGACTGGCTCAGGCTCCAGGTGGTGCCGCCGCCCGCGGCCGCAAAACCGACCACCGACTCGCCGAAATGATAGTCCAAGCCGCCGCCGAAGCCGTGGGTGCGCAACGCGACATCGGTCGATCCTGCGACCGGGTCGCCCTTGGCATTCCCACCACCTCCGAAAACCGTTCCCCAGGACGTCCAGCGCTGGTCGAAGCTCGCCGGCCTCTGTGCCTTCATCGCCGAGGCGTAAGCTAGTCTCGCATCAGCCATTTGCTGGCTATCCGGAGATGGCTGGCCATCGACAAATTGCTGGCGATCCGCGGCCGGTTTGTTGCGGTCCTCTTCCGCAAAGGCGACGGGAGTACCACCCAGACCGCCGCTGCGGCCGCTCACCGAGGGATCGAGCATCAGTTCCAGGAACTGGCTCGTCATCTGCATCGCTGCCTGGCGCTGGCCAGTCGCGACCTCGCCGTTCAGCGTCTTGAAGACCCCGGGAAGGTTTTGCGGCTGCTGCCGGAACAGCTGGCCGAAGTCCCACGTCGCCTGCGGGTTGTTCTTCAATCCTGCCGGGAGGCTCAGCAACGGGTTGAGATCGTTGATCCCGCGCAGCGCGTCGAGCGCATAGGCCACCTGGCTCTGGTTCTTGTTCAGCGTCGTGTTGAACGCCGACAGATTCTGGTAGCTCGCCGGAGTCACCCAGAGTGCAACCGTGTTCGGATTGCCCGCCGCGTCTTGCGAATAGGTAACGGCATTCCCGCTCGTCGCCCCCAGCGCATTGAAATAGAGAGCATCAAAGCGGGTTCCAGGCGCCAGACCGGCTGCCGGCTGCGTCAGGCTCTTAAAGCTGCCGAGCACGCCGCCCATGGCTTGCACGACCGTGAAGTTCGTCGTCACCGGCGGCGTGTAGTTATTATTGGCCGGTGGACTAATGCCGCGCAGGTTCGGAGCAATCGTGCCATCGGCCGTATAGGTATTGCCGCCCGTTACGATGACGCTGCTGTACTGGCCGGCGCAACCCAAAAGGTTGGCACACCCGGTACTCGGCGTCGCGCCGTCGATATCGAGATTGAAAATTGCATTGGGAAGATTTGTCACTTGTGCGTTGACGACGATCGTGCCGGGACCGTCGCCGGGTGCGTTGGCGCCGCCACCCTGGATTACGGTCGCAATGTTCACGCTGCCGACGCCAACCAGAGAATCGCCTGGCAAGATGATCAGTTCCGGCTTGGCGCCGTTGGTCACGTCAAGCGGCCCTACGACATGCACCGAGCCGGTGAACAAAGCGACCGGCGTGCCGCTCGTTGGCACCAGCACGATCGGCGTTGTGCCGAGGCCGGCGTTGGCGATCGCGTTCGCGGTCAAAGTAGTGCCCGGTCCAAGCACGATGCCGCCAATACCGTTCACCGTTCCGGTCAGGTTCAGCGTGCCACCGTTGACTGCCGTGAGCACGCCCGGTCCGGTAAGCGCGCCGGATAGCGTCACGCTGTAGGAATTCAGGTTGATGAAGTCGAGGCCGGGCGGCGCCCCGAGCAGCGTCACCGGCTGCGGGATCGTCAGATTATTATCGAGCATCACTCCGCCGTTGTTGAGCGTCAGCGTGCCGTTGGCAGCGCCCAGCGACGAGGAATCTCAGCTCTTCGTGGCCGCCCGTTACTGCGAGGCCGCCGAGCCCGCCGATGACGCCGGTGAAGATGCCCGCCGGATTGGTGCCCGCAGATCCGGCCGCTGCCGCCGTCAGGGTGAGAAACCGGCTGCCCAGTGCGACGGAACCGCTGCCCGACAGCGTCACGATCGACGCGCCCGCTGTCGTGGCCGATATGTCGAACTTGCCGTTGGCCAGCACCTCGCTCGATGTCGCGATGCTACCGGTGCCGGTGAGCGCGAGCGTGGCGGCGCTATTGATGGTGGTGAGCCCGGTGTAGGCGTTGGCGCCGCTCAGAAATTGCGTGCCGCCGGCAATATTGAGGCCGCCGGAGCCGCTGATAATGCCGGCGAAGGTGGTGCTGTTTCCGGCGGTGATGGTCAGCGTCTGCGCCCCGAGGGTAAGCGAGGCGGCACTGTTGGTGCCTGCAAGCGTTGTGAACGACGCACCACTAGTGGTCGTCGAGATGTCGATGATGCCGTTGTCCGTGACCTGCTTGGAGGAGGCAATGCTGCCGTTCCCGGTGAGGATCAGCGCAGCTCCCGGATCGACCGTGGTCAGGCCGGTATAGGTGTTGGTGCCGGATAGCGCCTCGAAGCCCGCCGAAACTCTAAGGTTGCCGCCCGTTTTGTTGGTCGCGCTGATGCCGCCATCGGCGATGACCCCGGAAAAGAGTCCGTCAGCATTGGGTAAATCGCCGGCCGTGATATTCAGCGTCTGGCTCGAGCCCCCGAGCGCCACGTTGCCGTTGCCCGACGGCGTCGTGATCGAAGCGCCCGACGTCGTCTGCGAAATGTCAAATGTGCCGGTGCCGTTGACCGCTACCCCGCGCGAAACCGAGATCGTGGCGCCATTCAACAGCGCCAGCGTCGCGCCGGTATCGATCGTCGTTGTGCCCGTATAGGTGTTCACCCCCGCCAGGGTCTGTACGCCGCCCGAAACTTCGAGGCTGCCGATGTGGCCGCCGTCGGCGATGACGCCCGAAAACGTCGTCGAGCCAGCGGTAATTGTCAGCTTTTGCGAACCAAGATTGACACTGCCATTTGGGCTGGCGCCAAAGTCCGCCAGGGTCTTTATCGAGGCGCCACTGGTCGTCAGCGAAATGTCGAACGTGCCGCCGGTGGCAATTGCCACCTTGCTCGATGTTGCGACGCTGCCGGTGCCCAGAAGTGCCAGCGTCGCCGAGCCCGGAGACGGACTGGGAGCGATGATGGTGTCGCCGGTATAGGTGTTGATCCCGGAAAGCCCCTGAATTCCTCCAGCGACGATCAAACTGCCCGCCGTCCCGCCGTTCACGCCGCTATCGGCGATGACGCCCGAAAACGTCGTCGATGCGCCATTGGTGATCGTCAGGGCCTGCGCTCCGAGCGCCACGGTGCCTGTACCCGTCAATGTTTTGATCGCGGCGCCATGGGTCTGCGAAATATCGAAGGTCCCATTGTCATTGAGGAAGGCAGAAGTCGCGATCGTGCCGTTGCCTTGCAGCGCCAGCGTCGCCCCGCTGCCGATCATGGTGGCGCCGGTATAGGTGTTGTTGCCGGACAGCGTTTGGATGCCGCCACTGACGACCAGCATGCCGGCGTTGCCGCCGTCCTGGATGACGCCGGAGAAAACACCATTTGAAGCCGTGCCCGACGGCCCCGCTGCGCCGGCCGTGATCATGAGCAAGTTCGACCCGAGACCCACCGTGCCGGAGCCCGACAACGTCGTGATCATGGCGCCGTGGATCGTCGACTGCGAGATATCCAAGGTGCCGTTGTCGAGCACAGGGGTGGAGTTGGCAATCGAACCGGCGCCGCTAAGCACCAGCTCGGTGCCCGCATCAATGGTGGTGTCGCCCGTATAGGTGTTGGTGCCGGAAAGCGTCACGACGGTCCCAGCGCCGCTGACGATCAAGCTTCCGCCGGTGCCGCCGCTGCCGTCGATGAGAGAGCCGCCGAATGTCGATGTGTGGTTGACCGTCAATTCCGTTGCGCCGAGCGCGACGGCGCCCATACCGGACAGTGTTGGGATCGTAGCGCCGGCGGTATGCGAAATATCGAACATGGCGCCGGGATCGATCGTGAGCCCGCTCGACGAGGCAATGCTGCCGCTGCCGCCCAGGGACAGGGTGCCGCTGTGGATTTCGGTGGCTCCGGTATAGGTTTCGATCGCACTCAGGATCAGGGTGCCGTTAAAGCCGCCGCCGCCGATGCTGAGGTTGCCGCTGCCGGATATGACGCCGGACATCGTGGCAACCGAGCCGGCTGGATTGCCGTTGTCGCCCACCAGAATGCTGGCGGTGCCGCCGGTGATGTCGAGCGGGTTGGTGAATGTCACCATGCTGTTCGACGTCGCCGACCCGAATATCAGCGAACTTCCGAACGGCACGAAGCCGTTCGCGCCCCAGACGAGTTGACCGCCGAGCGCCGAGGAAGCGCCAAGCGTCACGGTCAGCGGCGCGCCAATCGCCGCAAAGCCGCCGGACCCGGTCCACTGCACGCCGGAACTGCTGGTGCCGACCTGGCGGCTGAACGTACCGCTGGTCTGCAGCACACCGCCGGTGAATTGGTCTGGTCCGGCAAAATTCAGGTTGCTGGTGGTCGGCAAGGTCGGAAGGAAGAGTTTCGTCCCGCCATTTGCTGTCACCTGAACCGTCGTCACCTGCAGCGCGCCGTCGGTGTGCGCATAATCCGGCGTGCCGGTTACGTTCGTGGCGGTGTTGAAACTACCGTCGAGGGCGCCACCCTCGATGACGGTTTGGCCCGAATAGGTGTTTGCACCGTTGAAGACCGTTGTGCCGGCAAAGATCGTCAGGCCGGCGCCGGTGCCGGGCGGGCTGTTCGGATTGATGCCGATCGAGGCCGCGCTGTCGTCGGCGATGCTGCCGTTGAACGTCACGACTTTGCCGGCACCCGGCGCGATCATTACGGTCGAGCCCGTCATCATGAACAGGTCGGTGCCGGCGCCGGAGCCAACTGTGCCGCCGGTCTGGCTCTGGCCTCCCACGGCATTGTTGCCGAAGAAGGTAACATTGCCGGTGATCGTCAGCGTCGCGCCGGTATTGACGAAAATGGCGCCGCCGTAGCCATTGCCGCCACCGCCGCCGGAGCAGGCTCCTGTGACGCCAACACCGCCGGTGCAGCCGATGCCGGCGCCGAAGCCTCCTATGCCGCCGGCGCCGCCGGACCCGTTCGTGGGCGTGCCGTAACCGCCGGCGGCCTCCTCGGGGAATCCCGAAACGCTCGATGTCGGGACCTGGCTGGGTGGCCCAGCCGCGCCGTAGTCGGTCCCCGAATAGCCAGCGCCCCCCGCGCCGCCACCGCCGCCGAACCCGCCATTACCACCGGTGCCGCCGCTGCCGCCGGTGCCGGCCAGACTGTTGGGGTTTCCCCCGGTCCCATAGGCGCCGCCCTCGCCACCGCCAGTGCCGCCACTTGCGCCCCAGCCGCCGTTGCCGTGCGTCGGAACACAAGGCGGGGTTGGCAGGTTAAGGCAGGCGGCATTATTCCAAGCTTCCAACTGCGCCACGGCCACGGAGAGGCTTGCCGAGTCGTTGGCCAAGGTTACAAGATTTTCCCCTGCCTCGATGCCGAATAAAATTGCTTTTGAGGTGTCCTTGGTTATCTCGAGCAGATCGCTTGGCAACTCGAATATATCGGCAGCGGCGGCGGCGTGCCCGATGGCAAAGACTGCCATGATAATTGCCTGACTGGTCGTTACCGAGGCTGTTACTGTGTCGACAGCCACGTTGGTAGCGGCGGTAGAACCAGCAAAGATGGCGATCGGATTGACGCCCCAGCCATTCGTGGCGGGGCCGCCGATGCCGCCGGCGCCACCGAAACCGTTGATCGCGTTGCCGCCCGTGCCGGCGCAGCCGCCGGCGCCCGCCGAGCACGGGGTCATGCCGCTGCCGCCGTTGACGCTGCCCGTCGGTCCCTGGCCAAAGACCAATGCGTTATCCTGGAAAATGATGCCGTTGATGCCGGTCGTGCCGTTCGAAGTGGTGTTGAAATAATTGTTGGCGACGCCGTTGTTCAACGTACCACCGAGCTGGGAATTCATCGCGGCGCCGCCGACGGCCGCATTATTGATGAAGCTGCTGTTGTTGATGATGGCCGCGCCGCCGGTGTCGATGAAGATGGCGCCGCCGGCGCCAAGGCCACCACCCGCACCGCCGCCGCCGGTGGTGGTGAAATTCTGCAGGCTGCCGTTGTTGACCACGAGTGTAGCGCCCGAGGTGACAAAATAGCCGGTCCCACCGCCGCCATCGATCGAGCCGGTCAGCACATTCAGTTGAGCGGTCGTGGTGGCGTTCGATCCGGGAGTAGGGACTTGCGCGGAGACGGGAAGACTTGTCGCGGCGATGGCGGCAAGGGCGATAGCGCCCGCGCGCAGCAGCACGGCCGATCGGCCGGCACCGCACCAGCCGAACGAGCCGGCCATCCGGCCGACCGTTCCTGCAACTCTGCTGTTACCGCTTCCCATTCGACTTTTCCTCAACTCACCTTCGCGCGCACAAGCGCGTTGCCGATTGCCTCAGAACGGCACGCTGCCGCGCACGTTGATCGTCCAGACGTGAATAGTGTTACCGATGCCGCCCCGTTCGACGCCGACACTCATTTGCGCACCGGTCGGGAGCACTGCCGTGATGCCGCCGTTTGCCCGCGCCGCCCAGCCTTGCATGAGCGGCACGATGGTCAGACCCGGCGCGCCGTTCGCGTTGTCCATCGTGAAGTAGTAGTCGCCATAGAGTCCGAGGTACGGCACAATCTTTCCGTCGCCGACCGAGAAGCCTTCACTCGTCTTCAGGCCGCCGCTGGCCCGTCCGGTTTGGAAATTGTGGGCGGCCTGCAGCGTCCCGAGGCTGTCGGTGTAAGCTTTCTCACGCTCCCACGACGCGTAGATTTGTGCCGAAGGCTCGAACTGGGCGCCAAGCAGTCCGAAGTTTCCGGTCAGATTGCCGAAGAGGAGCGCACGTTGGCCGGTGAATTTTCCCGATGCCGCGCCCGCCGTTTCATTGACGAAAATATCGGACCAGGTGCCGGCCGCTTCAAAGCGCACGTTCTCGCCGAGAAGCCACCCGACGTAGGCGCCGGCGGTAGGACCCTGACCTCGCAAAACTCCATTGTAGGCATCTGACTTGTACTGGAAATTCTCGTAACCTCCGGTCACACCGACCAGGAAGGACGGTGAAAACCGGCGGGTCAGGCCGAACATCGCGTTGCCCTGCTTGCCGCTGAGGTCGTTCAAGCTGCTGGTGCGGGTAAGCTCGCTAGCCCGGATGTCGGCCCACGCCAGCCAGTCACGCGGCTGCGCGATGGGCGCGGCGGCCGGCCTCATGACGCTGAGCGTAGGGTCGGCCGCCCTGGCGTTCATCACGCTCGACCGGGGCGTGCCAGGTAAGCCAGGTATATCGTCGGCATGGTTGAGCGTTGAGAACTCGTCGCTGAACCTGTCGCGCGGCGAGGGAGTTTCCGGCGGCTGATCACCACCGAAGCAATAAGTGAAGCCGCTGCCGTTCGGCCTCGGTCCTGTCGGACAGGCGCCGGCAAAACCAGCGCCAATCGCAGCATCGATGGCGGAGGTAATGGCCGACGCCGAAGTGTTCGATGCGACCGACATCGCGGCAATTTGCAGTTGGCGCAGCTTGACGCTGTCAGTCGCTCCCTTGACGTATTGAGTCACCGTCTCGGGATCCGGCGCATTGTTGGCGTCACCGGCGTAGCCTGCGGTGACGGGAGTGGCGCCCACCGGAAGGGTCGAGATGGTGAAGCTCGCGATTGAGGTCGTGGACGAACGCGAGATCAGCGTTCCGCTGCCGATCTGAACGCCGCCCGACGTGAAAGTCACCGTGCCGGTCGGCGCGTTCCCGGTTATCGCGGCGGTGAACGTCACTGGCTGTCCGAAGTTGCTCGGGTTTGGCGACGATGTGAGCGTCAGCGCAGTGTTGGCCTTGCCGTAGGCGAACCGGTCGGCCGTACCGGTGGTGCTTGTGCCGCTCGGCGTCACCACCGTCACGTCGACGGTCCCGCTGCCGGGCGGCGACAGCACGGTGATCGAAGTGCCGCTGCCGTTCACGCTGACAGAAGTCCCTGGCGTGCCGCCAAAATTCACCGCGGTTGCGCCGCCGAAATTGGTGCCGGTAATGGTCACGCTCGTGCCGCCCGCGCTCGGCCCGTTATTGGCCGCGATTCCCGTCACCGCTGGCGCCCCGCCATACCTGTACTGATCGGCGGGCTGATTGATCGGGCTCGTTGCCGTGGCCGTGGTCACCGTGACGTCGACGGCGCCAGCGCTGCCGGGCGGCGTAACCGCGGTGATCTGGGTCGAGCTGATGACTAGATATGAGGCCGCGTTGACGGCGCCGAACTTCACGGCGGTTGCGCCCGTGAAGCTGGTGCCGGTGATCGTCACGGTGGCATTGCCGGCAAGCGGGCCGGCATTCAGCGAAACCGACGTGACCGTCGGCACAGGCGGGGTGTAGGTGAACTTGGCGGTCGAAGTCACCGTGCCGCCAGGCGTGGTCACCGTCAGCGCCACCAGGCCGGTGCCGGGCGGCGACGTCACGGTAATCGAGCCTGCGGTGTTCGCGGTGATCGCAGCGGCAGTGGTACCGAAGGTGACGGAGGTCGCGCCCGACAAGTTCGTGCCGCTGATCGTGACGCTTGTTCCCCCTGCGCTCGAGCCGCTGTTGGGCGTGAACCCGGAGATCGTCGGCGCCGGCGGAATATAGGTGAAGCGGCCTGCGGAACTGGTTGCGCTGGAGCCCGCTGTCGTGGTCACCGACACATCGACGGTGCCGCTGCCAGGCGGCGAGGTCACGACAATCGTGGTCGGGCTGTTCGAGACGATCGTTCCGGCGACGCCGCCGAACTTGACCGCGGTCGCGCCGGCCAGATTGTTGCCGGTGATCGTGACGCCGGTGCCGCCCGTGCTCGGCCCGCTGGTTGGCGAAATGCCGCTCACCGCTGGCACCGTCGTGTAAGTGAACTGATCGCCGGGCCGATTGATCGCGCTGGTTCCGAGCGACGTGGTCACCGTCACATCGACCGTGTTGGTGCCGGCCGGAACGGTCGCGGTGATCTGCTGCGTGCCGCTGTTGTAAGTGAAGACGGTCGCCGGCGTGCTACCGAACGAGACGGCACTCGCTCCGCTCAGGCTCGTGCCGCTGATGATGACTTGGTAATTGCCTCCCGGCGGACCGCTCGGCGGCGAAATCGAGGTGACGGTGGGAGCGCCGAGATACGTGAACTGATTGGTCGCCGTGGCGGTTCCAATCGCGGTCGCCACCGTTACGCTCACGGTGCCGGTGCCCGGCGGCGCGGTCGCAGTGATTTGTGTCGGGCTGTCGATCGTGAATTTGGTGGCGTTGACACCACCGAATTGGACGGCGGTCGCGCCCGTGAGAACGCCCGCGCTGGCGGTAATGACGACGCTGGCGCCCTGGGGCCCCTGCGGCGGAGCGGGCGAGGTGATGCTGACGGTCGGCGGCACCGTATAGGTAAACGAGTTGGCCGAAGTGAAAGTTCCCGCGGGGGTTGTCACGGTTACGGGCACCGTGCCGGTGCCGGGCGGCGCGATCGCGGTAATCGATGTTGTGCCGTTGACACTGAACGAGGTGGCTTGGTTGGCACCGAACGCGACGGAGATCCGGCCAGCGAAGTTATTTCCGGTGATCGTGACGCTGGTTCCGACTGGACCGCTGATGGGCGAACTTGTGACGCTGGTCGATGGGGCGAAATAGGTGAACAGGGTGTTCGCCGGATTCGATCCGTTCGGCGTGGTCACCACGACGCTGGCCGCGCCGACCGTCCCCGGGGGAGCGCTGGGCACGTCGATCACGGAATCGCTGACCACCGTGCACAGGGCTGGACAAGCGAGTGTGGCGCCGCCGATCTTAACCTGCGTGGCACCGGTGAAATTGCTGCCGTTGATCTTGACATCGTAGCCCCCCGCCGTTGAACCGGCGTTCGGCGATATCGAGTTCACGGTCGGCGGCCCCAAGTACGTATACTTGTCGGACGAATTGGCTGTGCTGAAGACCGGATTGGACGACACCTGAACCGACACCTGCACGTCCACGATCGCGCCGGCGGCGCCTGCGGGTGCGGTCACCTTGAGTGAAGTGGGTACGCCGGAGCTGTCGGTAACGGTCGCCGGCACACTGCCGAACCTGACGGTACTCGCATTGGTGAAGTTGGTACCCGTGATCGTGACCTGGTTTCCTCCTGCGGCAGCGCCGAGGCTCGGGCTGATGCCGGTCACAGTCGCCAGCGCAACATAGGTGAACTTGTCGAACGACGAAGCGGGGCTCGTTCCCCCGGGGGCGGTCACGATCACGTCCACGACCCCTGTGCTCGTGGCGGCTGGCGTCTTGACGTCGATCTCGGTGTCGCCGACCACCGTACAACTCGCCGATGGGCAGCTAACCGAATTTGAGCCGAAGGCCACCATGGTCGCGCCGGTGAAGCCACTGCCGAGGGCATCAAGCGTGACCGACACCCGACAGGATTTCGCTGCTCGGATTCTAGTATCCTTGAAGATAAGGCGGCTGGATTCATTAGATGTTTGCCGGCGGCGCACCACGTCGTCCTTCTGCTGGGCTTTGGCGAAGCAGCCGGCGGGCAGGCAACACGTTCACGCCGCCTCAACTCCAGCATCCTTGTCGCTTCGTGGTTTTGGACCGCAGGTTGACGACCGCTCGGCCGAGCACCGACGCTAACGTTGAATGTTTTCAATGATATCGAAGGGCGGGTGGGGAGGATTGGTGATCCTCTGGAGCGCTATTGATATCAAAGCAGGCCACAAAGTTCCCTGTGCGGGATAGCAGGCTTTGATAATTCCCAAGGGTTCTCACTTGAAACACCCGAGGACTGATGGACTGATCGTCCCGCGCACGATAGCGGCGGCCCGTCACCTTAAATGTGGAGCGGGATGCGCCTCATTTGCCGGTTCGTCGAGCTGAGCGGCAATCTCTCGCGAAACATCGTCAGTAAGATTGACCCAAGCCACGTCGCCGCTCGGATGGTTGTAAAGCGCCGGCGTTACCAGCCGTCTGACATCTGTGAGGATCCAAGGCGTATTCCACTTTGCGACCTCGCCGGAGCGAATCATTTCAGCTGGGATCTTGTGCAAGTGGCGAGTCTCCAGCATCTCAGACGGGGTAAGAGCCCATCCGGCATTGGCCAGCGTAGCAACTCCAGAGACCACGCCCTTTCCCTCGTGTATCAGGCCAATCGCGCCGCGCACTTGCGTTGGGCCCGATCGCATTTCCCAAGTTTTGCTACCGTCAAGGATGTCGCCTATCGATCGATCGGCAATGATGAGACCCTTGGACGATTATGCATTAAGCGATTTCCATCGGGATTTGCTTGTAACCATCTTGTGGAACTGGCGTTCGACCTTGGTTGGTGCCCCTCCGGAACTTTTGGTTCCATCGGGCGTTCTCGTCTCGCAGAAATTGGCGGCGCGGGGAGGGTGCCATGTCGAAATTCCCAGTTGGAATCGTTGTTCTGGGAGTGTCCTGCCTGCTTCTGGCCACCGCGCCGTCGACCACCGCTCAGGCGAGAGGCCTGCACATTCGGATTGGCAGCGGCCCCATCGGCATTGTGAGATCCGTTGCCTCGCTGGCTTTCCGAGGCCTGCATGGCCGGCGCGGCGAGCGCGTCAGAATGGCAAACCTCCATGACGAGGCGACCGGCGCGTTGTCGCGCGCCGATTTCACCCGCAGCGCCGACTGGGTCACGAAGCCCTGGGTCACGAAGCCGGTGGCGCGGGTGCAGGTCGGAGCTGCCGCCGCGCTGGCGGGCTGGCACGGCCGCCGTGGCGCGAGCGGATGGTGGCAGCATGGTGATGGTGGGTATGGATGGGTGGGTCCGTTGTTCTGGCCGTTCGCCTATTACGACATCTACGACTACACGCTCTGGGGCGACGGCATCGGCTTCTGGGGCTATGGCTACCGCGATATCTACGCCGCGATATTCACGCCCTATGGCGACGAGGACCTCACCCGCTACATGGCGTCCCCGCGCAGCCGGCGGCATGGCGGGCTCCCTTCGCTCGCACAAATCTGTGGCGATGACGCAGGTGAGTTTGCCGGTCTCCCGATCAAAGAAATCAGGCAGGCTATCCTGCTGAGCGAGGAGCGGAGCGCGGCGCTCGACGATCTTGCCAACGCGTCAGTCGAGGCCGCCCAGATCATCCGCGCAGCCTGCCCGGCCGAGGTCGCGTTAACGCCGTCTGGCAGACTCGCCGTGATGCAACAGCGCCTGGAGGTGATGAAATCCGCGATCGCACGTGTAACGACGCCATTCGAGACATTCTACGAGCTGTTGGACGACGACCAGAAGGGGAAGCTCGCCGAGTTGTCCGGTCAGCGCGCACCATTTGCGCCCAAGGTTCCGGCCACTCAGAGCTGCACGCCGCTCGAGGTGCTGCAATGGCCCGCCAGCGAGATCGAGGCGAGGCTGCATCTGAACGACTCACAGCGTGAGGGGCTGGACGCGCTTCAGCGGATGAGCGCGCTCGCCAGGAACACGATGAATTTCAATTGCCAGCCGGATGAACCGGCTTGCGACAGCCGATACAAGGCTCGACGCCATGCTGGACGCGATCAAGCTGCTGCGGCCGGCCCTGGACGATTTCCTTGCAACGCTGAGCGACGAGCAAAAGGCTCAATTCAAGACCATCGGGGCAAAGCGCACGAGCTGACGGATCAGCCGCCGGCGCGAACCTCCTGCCTTGCGTTGTCCCGTTTGATGCGAGCTTCCTTCAGCGACAAATCTTGCAGCGACCTCAAGCCGCGCCAGTGTTCCTTTATCGATATGACCAGTTGCGGGACGTCGCGCTGGCAACGACGAGATACAGGCCATCACCGTCAGGATATTTTCCCGGCGTGATTTGACGAGATACTTCGAGCGGATTGAGCTTCCCAGCCATGACGTGTTCTCCAAAAACCGTCCGCCAAACTCACGGGCAAAAACCACGGTCGGCGCTTTGATTAGGGAGAACACCGGAGAACATCTAAGTACAGCGTTCCGGCGCAAAGCACTGCGATTACTGTAGATTTCGAACGATAGCGAACAAGGGAGAACGCAGGAGTGGCGGAAGGGGTG
>WNFM01270327.1_pt1 | contig 14101 bp, 11 predicted proteins | sample 5400271 | NCBI WGS metagenome assembly WNFM01 (sample SAMN13153352, study PRJNA577476) | soil metagenome | isolation source: 60 cm saprolite on Douglas fir-dominated hillslope | place: USA:California | collected 2013-09-17 | reverse complement strand
AGCTCACCAAGGCCGGCATGATGGTGGGAACCGTCCACTACATGAGCCCCGAGCAGGTGCGGGGCAAGCCCCTCGACGGCCGGAGCGACGTGTTCTCGCTGGGGGTGATCCTCTACGAGCTGCTCGCGGGCCAGCGGCCCTTCAAGGGCCAGGGGGCGACCGACGTCCTCTTCAAGATCGTCAACGACGAGCCGCCGCCCCTCGACCCCCAGGCGCTGGGCGGGGTGAGCCTGCGCTTGCTGGAGATCGTGAACCGGGCGCTGGCCAAGACCCCGGACGCGCGCTATCCCACCGCGGCCATCTTCGCCGACGATCTGGCCCTCGTGCTCGAGGACCACGAGCGCGCCCTCGAATCTCCCGCCACCTCGCCCGACACCCTGGAGTCTGTCGCGTCGGCGCGGCGGCTGATGAAGGGGGGCCGGCTCCCGGAGGCCGAGGCCCGCTTGCGCGAGCTTGTCGCCGCGAACCCCCGATCGGTCGAGGCGAAGCGGGGGCTGCGCACGGCGCTGCGCGAGGCGCAGCAGGCCAACCGCTCGAAAGAGCACCAGGCCGACGACTACGCTGAGCTCGAGGCCACCTTCAAGGCCTCGCCCACCCGGCGGACCGCGGACACCGCGGTGCAGCCCACCGTGATCCTCGACCCGGCGCCGGGCGCGTCCGCGGCCGCTCCCTCCCGAGCCGGCCGCGGCTTGTGGATCGCCCTGGGGGGAGCGGGGCTCCTCGCGCTGGCCGCGGCCGTCGTCCTGGTCGTGGGCGGTGGAAGGAGGGCCGAGGTTGCCGAGGTCCGGGTTGGTGTGCGCTCGCAACCCATGGGGGCCGCGGTCCTGCTGGACGAAAAGGACACCGGGGTCGTCACGAACGGCGAGCTGGTCTTGAAGCCACCCGTGCCACCCGAGCTGAAGCTCGTCTTCCGCAAGAAGGGCCACCGGGACGAGAGGCGCACGGTCCGGCTGCCCCTGCCGGCCGGCGAGTCGGTCTCGGTCATGCTCATGGCCGCATCGGCCAGCCTGCCGGTGGTCAGCGACCCCTCGGGAGCGACGGTTTCCCTCGACGGCCAGCGCGTCAAGGGCGTGACTCCCCTCGAGCTGACCGTGGACGTGGACCAGCCGCACGTCCTGGCGATCGCCCTCGAGGGCCACGTGACCCAGGAGACGAGGCTCGTCTCCGGGCAGACGCCGGCCGAGATCAAGGTGAAGCTCGAACCCTCCGGGCCGCTCGGGACGGTGGCGGTGGCGTCGAGCTATGCGGTGGACGTGCTCTGGCACGGCCGCGTGCTCGCCAAGGACCAGACGGCGCCCCGCGTCTCCGTCCCCGGCGGCCGCCAGACCCTGACCCTCGTCGCGCCCAACCTGTTCCTGCGCCGCGACGTCCAGGTGGCGGTGACCGGCGGGGCCGAGGTCGCGGTGGAGGCGCCGGGGGTCGGCAAGCTCAACATCCGCTCCATCCCGGACAACGCCCAGGTCTTCATCGACGGCACCTTCGTGGACTATCCTCCCATCCACGACAAGCCGATCGCGGCGGGCCCTCATACGGTGAGCTTCAAGTGGCCTGACGGCGCGCGGAGCCAGGAGACGGTCGAGGTCGCCTCGGGCTCCAGCGCTTTCGTGACCGGGCGAAAGGAGTAGCGTTGGCCCGAGGCCCCCTGTCCATCCTCGCCGTCCTCCTGCTCACCGCTCCCGCGTTCGCCCAGGAGAATTCCGACATGCAGGCCCGCCGTCTCCTCGACGACGGCCGCGCCTACTGGGCCCAGGGGAAATTCAAGCAGGCTCTCGACAACTTCAACATCATCGTCGAGAGCTTCCCCGGCACCAGCTCGATCGGCCAGGCCCTGATCGAGATCGGGCGCTACCGGATGGAGGTCGAAGGCGACGTGGAGAAGGCCCGCGCCTCCTTCGAGCAGGTGGCCAAGCAGTATTCGCAGAGCGATGGTGCTCCCGGGGCGTACTATTACCTCGGCCTCCTCATCCTGAACCGCGCCAACAGCGTTGCCGACCTCGACGACGCGCTCGCGCAGTTCACCCGGGTGCAGAACCTCTACCCGACGAAAAGCGACTGGGTGTCCAAGGCGCTCCAGGCCTCGGGGCTCGTCTACCGCAAGGCGGGAAAGTACGCGGAGGCGGTGGATGTGAACCGGAGGGTCTCCCTCGAGTACCCGAGCAGCGAGGCCGCTCCCGCCGCCCAGTTCTACATCGGCCACACGATGGCTCTCCTGGGCGACCCGCGCCAGGCCATGGAGGAGTTCCAGCAGGTCCGGAACCGGTTCCCCGACAGCGAGTGGTCGGCGCGGGCCCTGGAGAGGATCACCGCCCTCTACCGGCTCCACGGCGCCGGCAAGCCGGCCTTTGCCCTCGATCCCGGCTTCGTGGCGGGGGCGGGGGACCTGCTCAAGGACGTGCGCGCCATCCTGATGGCGCCCACGGGGGCGCTCTGGATCGCGTCCGACAAGACCAAGAGCGCGGTTGCCCTCGACGCGGCCGGAAAGGCGGGGGCGGGTCTCGCCGGCGAGGACCTGCGCGCGCTCTCCCTCTCCCCGCGGGGAGTGGTGATCGTGGCCGCCAAGACCGCGGTCCGCTTCGGGCCCAAGGACCTGCGCAGCTTCTCCATTCCCTCCGACAAGCCGGGGGTGCCGGAAGCCCTCGATCGGATCCTGTCCGCGACCGTGACCCCGGGAGGAATGGTCCTGGTGGCCGACGAGAAGCGGAACAAGGTCTACCGATTCGACTCGGCCTACGAGTGGAAGGGCCTCTTCCCCGACCGGGACACGAAGGAGCGGCAGGTCACCCGGATGCTGGTGGACGGCGAGGGGGGCATCGTCTGCCTCGACCGGGCCGAGAAGACGGTGCGGGTCTTCGACGAGACGGGCAAGGTGCTGCGCACCCTCGGGCCCGGCGGCTTCCGCAAGCCGGTGGACGTGGCGGTGGACCCGTTCCGCAACGCCTACGTGGCGGACGAGGAGGCGGGGGTGCTCGTCTTCGACCCGGCGGGCCAGCTCCTCACGATCCTCGCGGCCCCCGAGATGAAGCGGCCGAAGGCCCTCACCCTCGACGCGACGGGGGCGGTGCTGGTGTACGACGAGCGCGCCGAGAAGGTGCTCAGGTTCAAGTAGCGCGGGTCAAGGCCCGCGAGATACGGAGACGAGGGATGACCAGGAGCAATCGGCTTCTCGCGTGGACCGGGGGAAGGATGCTCATCCCCGTCGGAACGCTGCTCATCCTCGCCGCCCCGAGCGGCGCCTCCGCCCAGACGGCCGCGGGCCCGGCGGTCTCGGAGGCCGTACAGCGCGAAGTCCAGCTCGCCCAGGAACAGCTCGCGCGCGCCTCCACGGAGTTCGAAGGGCCTCAGCAGAGCCGATCCATCGTCCTGCTCGACGAGGTCATCCTCCGGCTGGAAGGCGCCTTGCGCCAGGGGCCCCTGCCCCCCCGCGGCCGTGACCTCCTCACCCAGGCCTACGAGCTGCGCGGGCGTGCCTATTTCACCATCGGGCTTCAGGAGAAGGCCTCCGAGAATTTCCGCCTGCTCATCCAGCTCAAGCCGGACCATGCGCTCTCCCGGGAGAAGGTCTCGCCCAAGGTGGTCGATCTCTTCAACCTGGTGAAGAAGGCGATCGTCGGCTACGTGGCGGTGTCGTCGAAGCCCGCCGCGGCCCGGGTGACCCTGATCGGGGCCGCAGAGACCAGGTATCTCGGCCTCACGGACTTCTTCCCCCAGGAGGTCCTCGCCGGCGAGTACACCGTCGAGATCGCCAAGGAAGGCTACCGCACGGAGACCCGGCACCTCAGCATCGCGCCCCGGGCCACCGAGCCGCTGACGGTGGAGCTCACCCGCACCCTGGCCAACATCTACCTGGTCACCCAGCCGATGGGGAGCTGCGGGTCACCACCGGCGGCTCCCTGGCCCCGGACCTCTACGAGATCGTGCGCGGCAAGGGGCTCGAGCCCTCGCGCGCCTCGGCCCGAACCGAGATCGCCAATCTGTCCCTGGGCAACCACAGCGTGGAGTTCCGCCGCAAGTGCTACGAATCGGTGCGCCGGAACCTCGACACCTCGGTGCCCCAGGACTACGAGGCCGAACCGGTGCGCATGGACGACTCCCTCGCCTCCCTCCATCTCACCTCCGATCCCCCCGGGGCCAAGATCTTCCTGAACGGCGAGGCCAAGGGCGTGACCCCGGCCGAGCTCGAGGGGGTTTGTTCGGGCAAGGTCCGGGTGGAGGTGAAGCACCAGGCCGGCAAGTTCATCAAGGACCTCGTGCTCGCCAAGGACGAGGCGGTGAGCCTGGACTGCCCGATCCGTCCAACCCTGGCCTTCCTGGGGGTGGTGGCGGACACCGCCGCGGGGGACCGCAACCTGGCCGACGCCGACGAGAAGATACGCGAGACCCTCGGGAAGCTCACGAGCCTCAACTTCCTCCCCGCTCCGAAGGAAACCGTGGACCGGATCCTCGATCAGGAGAAGGTCGCGCGCAAGGGCCTGGTGCCCGGCTCCGGCACCGACCCCGACCTCATCCACAAGGTCACCGACAAGCTCGCCACCGCGCTCGAGGCGCACGGATTCCTGATCGCGGTGCTGCCGGAGGAGCGCCTTCAGCGAACGGCGGTGTTGCACCTGCTGGCCGCGGGCAACACGGTGGCCGAGGCCTTCGGCGTGTACTTCGCCGAGGCCGCGTCCTACGCGCCCTTCATGGCGAAGGTCGACCGGCAGGCCACGAACTACCGGACCTGGAGCGGCCTCATCACGGTGGACTCGCTCCTCCAGGAGGGGGTTCCCGTGCTGCGGGTGGTGGCCGGCAGCCCCGCCGCCCAGGCCGGCGTGCAGGTGGGGGACGTGCTCTACTCGGCGGAGGGCAAGCCGGTCACGAAGACCGCGGAGTTCCTGGCCCTCGTCGAGCAGAAGAAGCCGAAGGACAAGATCACCCTGCAGCTCAAGGGGCCGCAGGGCAACCGCACGGTCGAGATCGTCCTCGCCCGGACCGCGCAGGAGATCCCCCTCTTCGACCCGAACCTGCTCTACAACAAAGTCATGATGGACCTGCGCCTGGTGACGGACGGCTACCCGGGGACGGAAGCCGCGGCTTTCGCGTCGCTGAACCTCGCCCTCTCCGCCATGCACTTCCAGGACTTCGCCGCCGCCCACGATTATCTGGTCAAGGCGCGCAACGAGCTGCCCCAGCGGCCGGGGATCTCCCAGGGTACGGCCCTCTACTATCTCGGGGTGGCCCTCGAGCGCCTCAGCTACAAGGCGCAGGCCGTCGACGCCTATCGCTCGGCGGCCGGCTTCAAGGAGGCGACCCTGATCAACAACGACGGCCCCTCGGTGGCCCGGCTGGCCGCCCGGCGGGCCGGGCCCTGATGGGAGATCCGCCGGTCGCCCGTCTGGTCTGGGCGAAGGGCAACGGCCACCAGCCCGAGTTCCCGCTCGACCGGGAGGTGCTGCTGGTCGGCCGCGATGCCACCGCCGACATCCGCATCGACGAGCCGCTCGTCTCCCGGGCCCACGCGCGGATCGAGCGCCGCGGCGCCCGCTACTTCGTGATCGACCTCGGCTCGACGAACTACACGCGGGTCAACGGCACGGTCGTCTCCGAGCAGGAGCTGAGGCACGGCGACGAGGTGCTGTTCGGCAGGGCGCGTTGCCTGTTCCAGCTGGAGGGGGCGTCCTGACCCGCCCGCTCACTCCGGGCCCGGGTCGGGGCGGGCCAGGTAGAAACCCTGACCGAAGTCGACGCCCATGCCGCGCAGGGCCTGCAGCTCCTCCTCGGTGTGGATCCCCTCGACCATCGCCCGGTTCACCATGCTCACGTGCACGTCGCGCACGAGGACGGTGTCGATCTTGAGGAACGTGGGCTTCAGGCGGGCGATGGACTCCAGGCCGGAATAGCCCGCCCCCACGTCGTCGACCGCGAAGGACATCCCGAGGTCCGTGAAGTAGGCCATGGTCTCGCGGAAGAGGCCGTAGTTCTCGATCACCAGCTTCTCCGTGATCTCGATGACGATCCGGTCCGGCGCGACCTGGGCCTTGTCCAGGAAGTCGATGAGGGGCTTTCCGCGGAACTGCGGATCGCGCATGGTCGCGGGCAGCGTGTTCACGAAGATCTTGGAGTTCGAAGGGATGCGGCCCGAGGAGAGGAGGGCGCGGCGCCGGCACAGCCGGTCGAGCTCGAGGAGCAGGCTGTGGGCGGTGGCGGCGCCGAAGAGAGCGTCGGCGGTCTCGAGGCCAGAGCCGCGGGGGCCCCGCGAGAGGGCTTCGAAGCCCATGACGGTTCCCTCTTTCATCCTCAGGATCGGCTGGTAGGCGGTGATCACCTTCTCGCGGAGCAGGATGTCCTGCAGCCGTTCCAGCACGAGCAGCTCGTCGCTCCGGCGCTGGTGGGCGGCCTGCTCGAGGGCCTCGATGATGGCCCGCTCCACCAGCCGCACGGGGTGTCGCAGCGGGTTGTGCACGGCCGCCGCGTAGCCCACGTCGAGCCGCGGCGCCACTTTCATGTACGGGAAGGCGGCCCGGCCGAGGTTGGGGACGAGAGAGCTGAGGAGGCGGCCGCGGGCCGTCCGGAGGTCCGCCACCGAGAACGGGATTTCGCGCCTCCGCTTGCGTTCCAGGAAGAAGATGAACCGCAGGCCTCGGGGGCGGTCGAGGCTCAGGATGTCACCCGCTCGGTAGTCCTTGCCCTTCTGCTCCTCGAGGATCTTGAAAATGCGCTTCCGCACCTCCTCGTAGGCGTCCAGCCCGTACTGGTCCTCGATGACGGCGAAGGGCCCGGCGTCGAGCACGAGAACGCCGAGGCTGCCCGTCTCCGTGAGCTCCTTCTCGAGCTCCGGCAGCCGTTCGTGGTAGGAGGGGATGGGATCGGGCACAATCCGCGCCGGACGGATGATAGCCCAGGGTGGCGCATCGGGAAAGGCGACCCTCGGGCTGCTACAATGGCGGTCTCCTCGGGGGTTCTCGACTGCCGATACTCGCCCGGATCCTGCGCGACCGCGGGGTCATCACCGAACGACAGCTTCAGGAGGCCGTCCAGCACCAGGTGCTCTATGGAGGCCGCCTGGGGACCAACCTCTACGAGCTGGGCTTCATCACCGAGGAGCGGCTGCGCGAGGCCCTGGCCCGCGCCCACGGCGTGCCCGCCGCGGACGTGAGCGACGTGCAGCCCGAGACCCTCACGGCCCTTCCGAAGAAGCTGGCCGCCCGGCACAAGATCTTCCCCTGCCGAATACGGGGCAAGACGATGTTCCTGGGGATGGTCGATCCGGCCGACCACGTGGCGGTGGCCCAGGTGGGCTACTCGCTGGGCTACATCGTGCGCCCCATGGTCGTGCCCGAGTTCCGGATGATCCAGCTCCTTCGGGACCACTACGGGGTGGACGAACGATGGCGCTTCACGGATACGCATCGCCCGGCGGTGGGCACGCCCCGCGAGCCCCTGGACGTGGCCACTGCGGCGGCGCGCATCGACGCCGCCGTGACCCGCGAGGACGTCGTGGAAGCGATGCTCTCCCTCTGCCTGGGCTTCTTCAAGCGGGTGATCTTCTTCATCGTGCGCGAGCCCTGGGTGCTCGGATGGAGCGGCGCCGGGGAAGGGATGGACCGGACCCTCGCCACCAGCCTGCGCGTCCCCCTGGACGCGCCCTCGGTGTTCCAGACGGTGTCCCGGGCAAAGACGCTGTTCATTGGCCGAATGGGACCGGAAGAGGAGAGCCAGCGCTTCCTGAAGCTGCTCGGCAAGAGGCCGGGAACGAACGCCGCCCTCTTCCCGATCGCGGTTCGGGGGCGGGTCGTCAACCTCATCTACGGAGACAACGGCGCTGCCGGCAACGTGAAGGCCGACCTTGGCGAGCTGCTGGTGCTCGTCCAGAAAGTGCCCCGTGCCTACCTCCGCAGCATTCGCATGCGGGTCGCGGAGACCCGCAAGATCGCCGGGCCCGAGCTCGGCCACGAGGAGAAGACGAACGCATGAGCGAGAGAGAGAAAGAGATCCGCCGTCGCCGGAAGCGCAAGGAGAAGTCCCAGAAGGCCAAGAAGAAGGCCGCCATGGCGGCCGCCAAGAAGCCGCCCAAGAAGTAGGCTTCCGAGCCGTCTAGAGGATGCGGGCGAGGAGGAACAGCACGAGCACGAGCGAGACGGTGATAGCGGAGGACCAGACGAGCCATGCGCGGAGCCGGCGCCGCTCGTTCTCGTCCCACGACACCTCGACCCGCCGGCGGGTCTCCGGGCGGCCCGCCACCGACACCTCGTAGGCCGGGTTCTCTCCGCTGGCTTCGACCGCCTCACTGCGCAGGAGGGCGCCGCAAGCCGGGCAGCGCAGGGCCCATCTGGTGGGGCGATGGCCCACGGGGGAGCCGCAGCCCGGGCAAGGGAAGGTCACGGCGCCAGTATAGGCGCCGTCTTGAGGAGGGATGATGCGGCGACTCGCTCTCGTTCTCGGTCTGGCGCTCTTGCTGGCGTCCGTGGGGGCGTTCGCCGCGGACCGCCGGCCACGCATCCTGCTGGCCAACGACGACGGGATCGAGGCCGCCGGGCTCCTGGCCGCGTACGGGGAGCTGGCGAAGATCGGCGAGGTGACGGTGGCCGCGCCGGCCGAGAACCAGAGCGGAGTCGGGCACGGCATCACCTACCGCGAGCCCATCCTGATGAAAGCCATCGATCCGCTCGTCAAGGTGGACGGCCCGCAAGGACCGTGGTACCGGATCGAGGCCAAGCCCGCGACCTGCGTGCGACTCGCCCTGGCGTCGCTTCTCACGGAGAAGCCCGACCTCGTCGTCTCGGGAATCAACCGTGGGGACAACGCCGGCCTGACCATCTACGTCTCGGGGACGCTGGGAGCGGCCCGCGAGGCCGCCTTCGATGGAATTCCCTCGATCGCGGCCAGTCTCGTCACGTCGCCCGGGATGGACTACCGGCCGGGGGCGGCGCTCCTCGGGCGGGTCGCCGCCGTGGTCCTGAAGCGCGGCATGCCGAAGGGCACCTTCCTGTCTCTCAATTTTCCGGCCACCGAGATCAAGGGCGTGCGGATCGTTCCGCACAGCCTGCGCAGCGGGCTGAATCAGTACGACCGGCGCGTCAACCCCGAGGACCAGATCTACTTCTGGAACATATGGACCGAGCCGGCCGACCCGGATCCCATGACCGACGCCGGGGCCCTCCGCGAGGGCTACGCCACGGTGACCCCGCTGCGCATCGACGCGAACGACCGGGAGGCGCAGCGCGCGATCGAGGGTTGGGGGCTCCGCTGAGCCACGGGCCCGGGTCTTGAGCGCGGGACCACCGGCCTCCGGCGAGCCGTCGCGGGTCACGGGCTTCCTCTCCGCCTTCGCCTTCCGGAGCTTCCGCCTTCTCTGGATCGGCGCCTTCCTCTCCAGCATCGGCACCTGGACCCAGGACGTCGCCCTCTCCTGGCTCATCCACACGAGGATCGGCGACCCGTTCTACCTCGGCCTGCGGACGTTCGCGGCCGAGCTGCCCCTGGTCACCTTCATGCTGGTGGGAGGAGCGGTGGCCGACCGGGTGGACCGGCGATGGATCCTGCTCTCCTCGCAGACCTTCCAGATGTCGATGGCGATGGCCCTGGGCCTCCTGTATTACTTCGATCGCCTGGGGATCGCCGCCATCCTCGTCATCGCGTTCCTCACCGGCCTCGCCCAATCACAGTCGGCCCCCACCTACCAGGCGACGCTCACGAGCCTGGTCCCGCCCGACACGATCCCGAACGCGGTGGCCCTGAACTCGCTCCAGTTCAACCTCTCGCGGGCGATCGGGCCCGTGATTGCCGGCCTTCTCCTCGCGAGAATCGGGACGGGGGCCTGCTTCGCGGCGAACGCGCTCTCGTTCGTGGCGGTGATCGTGGCCATCTGGAGGATCGAGCTGCCGCCCATCGCCTCCGCCACGAAGGAAAGCCTGGCCCAGAGCCTGAAGGCGGGAATCCGGCACGTGAGGGAGAGCCCCATCCTGTCCATCCTGACGCTGCTGGGCGCCACCGGCAGCCTTCTCGCCTTTCCCCTCATCACCTTCCTGCCCGTCATCGCGGGCGACGTGCTCAAGACGGGCGCCGCCGGCTACAGCCTCCTGCTCACCAGCCTCGGCGTGGGGGCGATCGCGGGGGCCGTGACCACGGCCCAGCGGGGCTCGACCGCGGGGCGGGGCCGGCTCATGCTCCTCGCGTTCATGGGCTACGGCCTCGCCACCGTGGGGGCCGTCCTGGTCGGACGCCAGTGGCCGGCCATGGGGCTGCTCGCGGCAGCGGGCTTCAGCCTGACCACCGCCTTCTCCACCCTGAACTCCCTCGTACAGGAGCACGCTCCGAACGCGCTGCGGGGGCGCGTGCTCAGCATCTTCGGCCTCGCCTTCCGGGGCGGGATGCCGGTGGGCAGCCTGGCCGCGGGGGCGCTCGTGAAGGGCTTCGGAGCTCCCGCGGTGATGGGCACGTTCGCCGGCGTGCTGTTCCTGGGGGCGGCGGTGATCCGGCTGCGCAACGAGCGGCTCCGAGCCCTCTGACGATCGCGAACGGCCTTCCGCCTTGACCCGCGCGGAGTCGCGGGCTTAATCTCCCTCCGTGGCGTTCTCGGCCCGGCCTCGCCGCCCGACCCTCGTGCCCCGGGATAGGGACATCCCTGCGGGCCGGCCGCGGCCCCGGGCCAACTACGGGGCCGGCAACTACATCGGCTGCTCCTCCTGCGGGCGGCTCATCAAGATCGAGTGGCCGGTGCGCAGCCTGGTCTGCTCGTGCGGAGCGCGCGTGAACGTCGGGCCCCTGAACGGGAAGTAGGCTGGCCGCTCCCCGCCGCCTGCCTCTCGACGGCGCCGTCGTGCCCGGCCTGCTCCTGCTCGTGGCCCGGGACCTGCTGCTGCACGACCCGCCACGAGTGCTCGCCTGGCGTCTCCTCCACGACCCGCGGCTTCTCCGGATACCCGGTTGGCTGCTTCCCCTCCTGCCCCGGCCGACGGCCGATCTGGATCGCGACCCGATCGCGCTGCTGCTCGGCGCCATCGCAACCACCCTCGCGCTGCTGTACCTTTCCCTCGCCGCCTTCGGGGCCCGGCCGCGCGCGCGGGCGCTGGTCATCGCCGCCGCCAGCGCTTTTCTCGTAGTAGCGCCGACCATCGCCTTCGTGGCGCTGGGCCTGGCGACGGACCGGCCCTACGGCCAGGACGGCGGCGTCGTCCAGCTTCCCCTCGCCCTCGACAAGATCCTCGCCGGGGAGAGCCCGTACGGGACGGACTACTCGGGGACGATCCTGGGTCGGATCGCGCGGGCCTCGGCTTTCTGGGAGCCCTACGGCGGCAACCCGATCCTGCGCCACCACGCCTATCTTCCCGGCACCCACCTCGTGATGATGCCGTTCTATCTGGTCTGCCGCGGGACGTTCGGCGTCTTCGACCCGCGCTTCGTCACCCTGCTCTTCTACGGACTCGCGGTGTGGCTCGCGGCGCGTCTTCCCGAGGGTGCGCCGGCCCGGCTCAGCGCGGCCGCGCTCGTGGCCCTGAATCCCCTCGTCTATTGGCACCAGGTCTTCGGGGCCAACGACATCGTCTTCGTGGCTCTCCTCCTGGCCGCGGTGATGCTGGCGCGCGGGCGGCGGCCTCTCTGGAGCGCCGCCGTGCTCGGGCTCGCCTGCGCGACCAAGCAGCTTGCCTGGCCCTACGCGCCGTTCCTGCTGCTGGCTCTGGCCGAGGCCGGATCGATCCGGGACTTCAGGCACCGCGAGACCTGGGGGCGGCTCCTGCGGAGCGCTCTCGTCGCGTTGGCCGTTTTCGTCGCGGCGGTCGTGCCGGTGGCCGCCCTCGACTTCCACGCCTTCTACGGCGACATCGTGGCCTACAACGTGGGCCTCCCCGGGGCCGACAACTACCCGCTCGGGGGCACGCCCGGCTTCGGCGTCGCGAACTTCCTGATCTACTTCGGCCGCGTGGCGAGCCTCCGTGACTATTTCCCCTTCGGCGTCTTCTACGTCCTGCTGGGCCCCCTCGGCCTGCTGCTCGCGCACCGGCAGATGCGCGAGGGCACCCCGGTTGCGGCTCTCCTGACCGGGACGGGGGCCCTCGTGGCCTCGCTGTATTTCTCGCGGGTGGTGCACCCGAACTACCTGGTCCCGGCGGCCATCCTCTTGCCCCTCGCGGTGCTGACCCTCCGTCGCGCGGCCGACGTTGCCCTGGTGCCGCTCGCCCTCCTCGCCGTGGCGGTCGAGACGGTGGCCGATGGCGTGTTCAGGGAGGCATGGCAGGCGGCCGTCGCCCCTGGCCGCGCCGCCCTCGCGACGGGGCTTCCCGTCTGGCTACTTCCCCGAGAGGCCGGATCGGCTCTGACCGACGATCCGCTGAGCCTCCTGTGCGGCGCGCTCGCCGCCGGACTTGCCGTCGTCACCCTGGTTGGAGGCGTCCTTCAAGCGCCGGCGCGGGTTCGGTCCGGGCTGGTCGTGGTGGCCGCGGTTCTCGTGGTCGGCTTTCCTGCCATCGTCGTCGCTCGCATTGGCGAGCGCACCGGCGTCCCGAGAGCCGAGGACGCGTGGGTCGTGCAGGCCCCGGCCGACGCGGGACGCCTCGCCCTTGGCCGGAGCCCCTACGCGCCGCCGCCCGCGAGCGCGCCCCGCGGGCGCGAAGCATGGTCGTCGAGCTTCCGAGCCGAGCCGGCCAAGGAGCTTCTGCCCGATCGCCCGCTCCTGCCGCCGGGGGCGGCCACCCTCGGCCGGTGGCTGTGGCCGTTCGACCTTCGCGACCCGCGACCGCTCGCGCTAGCCGCGCTGGCTCTGCTCGCGCTCCTTGTGGCCGCGACGTCGGCACCCGGTCAGCGGCCTCTGGCGCTCGGCCTCGTCCTGCTCCTCCCGCCGTTGGCCGTCGGCACGGTGTTCGGCTCTCCGAGCGCCCTGCCCCTGGCCGGGCTCCTCGGTGCCTCGGCCGCGCTATGGGCCGGCCAAAGCCGCAACGATCTCGCCGCCGGTATCGGCGCGGGCGTGGCGGCGGGGTTCGACCATCGCGCGCTGCTCGCAGCGCCGCTGCTACTGTGGCCTGGGGATCGGCGGCGGTCACTTCTCGGCCTGGGCCTCGGCTACGCGATTCTGGTCGTTCCGGCGATCCTCCCCGACCCGCCCGCTTTCGCGGCCGCTTTCGTCCGCGGTTTCACGGTCGAGCCCGGCGTCGGCCTGGCCAACTTCTTCTTGTATGTGGGAGGGGAGGGGACGCGCCCGGCGCTAGCAGTCTTCGCGGCGGCCCCGGTTCTGGCGGCCCTTCTGGTTGTTGGTGTACACAAGGCCGCGACCGCGGCACCCCTCGCCGCGGCTTCCGTGGTGATCCTTGCCGGATTGTGGCTGTCACCGTCTGTCTCGCCGGATGCCCTGGCGGTGCCCATCGTCCTGGTGGCCCTGGCGGCAGGAGGCGCAGAACTCTAGGGATCGGAAAGGAGTTGGTGCCGTAGGCGAAACTCGAAGAACGGTCCGACGGTGTTGAGCCCGCTTAAGTTACTGGAATCGGACCCCCGGGAGTAGTCGAGTCCCGTACAGTTAGTAGTCGATGGGAAAACAAGACTGGCAGCCGTCACCCTCCACGCCGCCCTCCAGTCCTCCGGAGAAGATGTGGCGGCAGCTGATGTCGCCGGGGGTGGTCATCCGCGTCGACGCCTACAACAACGGCTTCATATTGGGGGCCAACCTCGCCGACGTGGCGAACCACGCGCTTGTCGTCAACAACGCGGGTGCGCGCGCGTTCCGGGGAGCGGCCGTCCCGTTCACCGCGGTCGAATCGTGCGCGGTGAGGAGCGCCGACCACCAGGATTGGCTGAGCCGCGCGCTCGCCGCGCTGGAGCCCTACGACCCCCGCATCGTCCGCCTCCCGGGCGAGGACCGCGTGCCCTCACCCGCGGAGGCCGGGCGCGCGCTCGCCGCCTTCCGGTCTCTCTTCGCCAAGGGCGAGGGCCGCTACACCTTCGAGGAGATGCGCCGCCTTCTGCTCGAAGACTTCCCCTTTCTCACCCCAGCCCATGTCGAGCGCACCGTCCGACCGCAGTTCGGCCTCGAGAGCTGGGGTGTCCAGAATTGGGGCCCTGAACGCTCCTTCCTGCTGGCGTGCCACGGGGCCCACTTCCTGCTGGGCCAGAAGCCCGGTGCCACCGAAGCGCAGGC
>WNFM01247874.1_pt1 | contig 14102 bp, 17 predicted proteins | sample 5400271 | NCBI WGS metagenome assembly WNFM01 (sample SAMN13153352, study PRJNA577476) | soil metagenome | isolation source: 60 cm saprolite on Douglas fir-dominated hillslope | place: USA:California | collected 2013-09-17 | reverse complement strand
CCTCGACCGCTCGGCAGAATTGCACGAACTCCTCCAAGCCGGGACCGATTGGCTGCAAACCGCCCCAAGCCCGAAACGGTTTGCGGCGGTCCGGATCGCCCAGCGTGTCCTTCCACTCGAACTCGCCAAGGCCGGGTTCGTCGAGGGCGCTGCCGCCGAACCGGATGATGCGAGGTTTGAGCGCCCGAACTGCTGCGACCACGTCGGGCCGCCAACCGCCCGCGGTTTTGATCGGCATGAGCGAAGCGCTGTCGATCCAGAGCGTGCCCGGACCCTGAAACTCGATGGTGAGCGTTGCATTCACATCCCGCTGCGAAGGTTTGAGCCGGGCTTGAAACTTCTGCCACTCCCCGCTGGCCTTGAATTCAACCGCCGCGCAGGTCTTTGCTTCGTGGTGCAGTTTCACGCGAACAGGCCCGCGCAAACCTTCCGTGCGCAGCCAACACTTGAACTCGCAGGCCTGGCTCCGCTCCACAAAAATGCCGTCCTGAGAAAGTCCCAGCGTGGCGGGAGCCGGCCCCTCCACGGAGATTTTCTGGGAAACCTGGCCGTTGACCTTGGTATCTTTGTCGAGGGTGTAGCGGCCCCGGTTGACGGCCCCGCTCGGGTACCAGACTTTCTCCTTGAAATCGGTTTCCTTGATGAAGGCGAACTTGTACGGGCTTAGCCCTTCAAAACTGCCGTCATACAATTTCTCCGCCCACATGGCGGGGACAAGGTCGCAAAGATATTCGACGAATTGGCCATATTGCATCGGGTTGATGCGAGCGTCCACGAGTGGTTCGCGAGTGATGCGGATGGGCGCCGCCGGCGAGTTGAGGAGGAAGAATTGGAAACATAAGGCCGTCGCTGGCGCATACGCGAGACATCGGGAGAGTGCTGCCAGCTGAAGCCGGCAGCCACGCATACGGCAAGCAGCCGACACCTCGCGAAGGCGCCCGGCTGTTGCACACCAAATTCTAAACCCGTTGAATCTCACGGGACTTTGCTGTGTTCGGACGCCAGCTTCTTGCGAGTCAACTCGATCTTGGCCTGGATCAATTCGCGGTTCTCCTCCCCCTTGGCCGCCAACTCGCGCTCCAGTTCCTCGATCCGTTGGCGGTAGAGTTGGAGGCGTTGCTCCATCGGCGCATGCAGCCTGGCGAGGCGCGTCTCGAGTTCGGCCAAATCCAATTCCGCCTTCGCTTGGGTGCTCAGGAGGTGGGACCGTTCGGCCACGAGCCTCCTCACCAGCCTCTGCTTGAGCCAATGGGCCAGATGCGGCAGCAGTCCGGCTCGGATGACGGCGGAGGTCTCCGCCGCTCGCTTTTCAGCATGGAGCGCTCGCTCCTTCCAATCCGCGATTTCCCCAACCTCGGACGGCGCGTTCAAACCAATGGCATCTCCAGAGCGGCGCGCGGGCAACAGAGTGCGCCCGCGCCTCGAACGCGACAGTTGCCAGACGGCAATCGAGGAAGTCACGGCCACCGCGATCAGTCCGCCCAACAGCCAGCGGTTCTGCTGGCTGAAGAGTTGGGACTTGAGCTCGGACTGCGCCGTCTGCTTTTCAAGCTCTTTGAGCGTACGCTCCGCCTGCGCCTGTTGCGCGGCCGTGCGCGCACTGCGCTCGTTGGCCGCCATTTGGGTTTTCAATTCGTCCAACGCGGCTCTGATTCTGGCATCGATGATTTGTCCCTTCTTGGCGATCAACTGGCCTGGTTCGTAGCGGTCGGCGGCAAAAAAAGACTCGGCGTGGCGGGCGCGAGCCTGGCGCGTCAATTCCGCATCAAACAAGCAGTTCTCCCTGACGAACCCAGCCAGGTAGCCCGCCAGGGCCTGCTCATTCGTGGGGAAACGCTGCCGCAGATCAGCGCGCGCTTTGGCGAGCGGCCAGAGATTGGTGCGCGCAGAAATCAACCCTTGGGCCTGGACCGAGGCAAGGTCGGGAGTCGCGTTGCTGAATGCCGAGGCGTAAAAACGCACATTCGCGGGGCCGATTTTTGCTTCGCCGGGCAGTGTGTCTGGGCAAATGTAACGGGCCATCATGCCTCGCAACCTCGCGGCCAGCACTCCTTGCATCAGTTCGGCGGAAAGCCCGTCCTCCCCAAGCCGGGAAAGACTGGTCCCGGCCAAAAGCGCCTTGTTCGTCGCTCGAAAGCCGGCGCGGAGGCTCTTCTCCGCCTGATCGGCCACCCCTGAATCGTAACGGAAAACAGGCGGCACATGTTTGGCCTCAGCCTCGCGCACGCCCGCGGTACGGTCCGGATCAATCGCGCTCAGCTTGATCGGGGTGACCAGGTCTTGACCCGCCCGGTCATCGCTGAGCCAACGCGGACCGTTCACGAGCGTGCCCTGCGCGCCGTGGCCGGAGGTGTCATGAACAATCAAGCCGTTGGTTTCATCGAGCGACCAACGGCCCAGCAAACCGGGACTGGACCGGATTTGAATGAATTGGTTGCTGGCGATCTGCGAGGCGGAGCGGGCGTAGTTCCAAATGCGCGCTTCATCCAGGACGCCCGCGAAATAGCCCTGGGGCGCGCCGGTTGAATTCAAGCAGGAACCGAGCGCGGCGTGCTGGATGCTGTCGAAGCGGGGCGGCTGTCCCACCCGCAAGCTGGCGTCGAGATTGCCATCCAAAAACAAGAGCCAGTTCGCGCCATCGTAAGTCACCGCGGCGTGATGCCAGGTGTGGGGCGTGATGGACGTGGCGCCAGAAACCGGGTGATTCAACCCGGGCACATCCCCAGCCCCTCCCTCTTCAAGGTCTGCGGCCAGCACATCCTGCGGAACACGAATGCCGATAAAATAATTCCCGTCGCGATTATCCCCATCCTGTTCCGCGCTCAGTTTGGCGATGAGTGGGATGGCCGCCAAGCCGCCGTTGCCCGTGTTGGCGGGGATGCCGCCGCCATTCCAGTTGAACCATGTCTCCAGGGTGAACATGGGTGATCCCAAATTTGTGGCCATGCCGAAAGCGACATATTGATTCGTCCCATCGAAGCACCCGGACACGCCACTGCCATGGCTAGAAATAGGCGTCGAAATCCTCGCAGGTGAAATCTCATGTGAAGTTGGGGTCGCCCCGGCGGTGGCCGAGGTCATCGATCCGGAATTGCTTCTTCGCTCTGAGCATCATGCCCTCCTGAGATAATTGACCGCTTCCCATCCGGCAAGCTTTTATCCATTCCGGAATTTTCCGGGACACGGCCAGGGGGTGGATAGGCGAGCATGGAGTGAGAGTTTCGGTCGTTTCGACCTCTCTTGCCAGGCGCTGGTTCGTAACCGGGTCTGTAACTCCACCAAGTCCGCGGCAAACTAACCTCTGTGCCCCTCTGCGAAAGACTCAGCGTGCGCTAAAAAAGACCATGTTCAACGCAGAGGACGCATAGTCTTTCGCAGAGGGACGCAGGGGAAAATCAAACCGGAGTCGCGTTTTCCGCGAAAGTCAAACCACGCGTGTGAACACTGGTGGATAAAGAGCGGCGCGGACGGATTGATATAATGCAGACTTTCGTACTCAAAGGCGGAGCGCTCCCAGGCCGCCCACGTCTCGGCGGGGTTGGGATGCGCAGGCGAACCAATCGCCAGATGGGCAGCAGAAACAATAGCAGCAAAAGCAGATGCACAAATCGCCGTTGGCCGCAGCCCAACAACGCCACTCCCTGGATCGACGCCGGCTCGGCTACTGCCCGAGCCATTGATCGACCCAGGCTGCTCGCCGCCCCCGCAACGAGGGCAACGCGCCCGCGAATTTCACAAATGGCCGGTGCGTTCAACTCACAATTTGAACCACGTCTGGACGCCCGACGTCAACTCAGGATGGGCCTAATGACCGAATTCGCTTGCTCGGCATGAAAAGATCAATTAAAGTTTGCCTAGATGAGCATGCAAGACATTGCTGAAGCGGTCATGGAACTGCCTGAGAAGGAGCGATTGGACCTAGCCAGGCGCATCGTAGCCAGCATCGTTTCCGAGCAAGCGGCGTCCGAAGATATCCGCCAGGCGGTTCGGGGGATAGAGGATGTGGTTACGGGGAAGGTGCGCGGGTTGAGTGAGGCCGAGTTTCGCGACGCTCTAAAATGAGGGTTTCCTTTCACCCGGATTTTCCGAAGGACATAAAGAGATTCGAAGCGCAATACCGGGAGATCCTTTGACGTGGCTTAGGCGCTTTCCGAAAGCGTGAGCATGTGCCGTGCAGAGGGGTGATCGTTTCGGGGACAACTGAGCCGACTCACTTGGCCTGCAGGAGTTCATGGAAAAAATCGTTTCAGTTTGAACAACGTCAGATCGAAAGGAGGCTGTCGATCACTGAGCATTTGCGCCGCGATTTCTCCGATCACGGGCGAGAACTTGAATCCGTGGCCCGAACAGGGGCTGGCGATGGCCACCTCTGGGTGGAGGGGATGACGATCGAGGATGAAGTGTTCGTCCGGCGTGTTCGTGTACATGCACACCACGGCTGATTGCAAGCGGCCCTCAGCGGATGGCAGAAACCGGCGCAGCAGTTCGCGCATGGCCTCGATTTCCCCGGGACCCACCTCTCGGTTGATTGAATCCGGCTGGGCCGGCGCCCCCTGGTGGTGCAGGGCGACTTTCACTCCATCACCCAAGTCCGGAAACCCGTAGAAGAACTGATGCGGCGCATACTCCCAGATATGAACCGGGCAACGCTTCGTCTGAAACTCTTCGGGCCGTCCGCGCGGCGCAAACCAGAAGAGGACCTGGCGTTCCACTGTCAGCGGGAGTCGGAGATCAGACAGCAAACCGCTCATCCAGGCCCCGGCTGAGAGCAGCAGACGTTTTGCGCGATATTCGCCCCTGGCGGTTGAGACTTGCACCCCTTCCCCCGGAGCTTCCCAACTCATCACCGGCTCATTGAATCGCAAAACCGCCCCGCGCTTCTCGGCAAGTTCGAGATGCGTTTGGATGGCCAATTCAGGAAAAAGAATACCAGCCCGCGGCTCCCACACACCTGACATCTGGGCTTCCGGTTCAAAGATCGGAAAACGGCGCCGCAACTCCGCAGACGAAAGAAGCTGGTGCTCGAGGCGATGTTCCTCCGCGCTCCGTCTGGCCCCGCGCACCAGCGTGCCTTCTGGCGGCCCGATCATGACCCCGCCAGTTTGCAGAAGCAGTTGGCGTCCGGATTCCCGTTCCAGGTTCCGCCATAACTCATACGCCCGCTGAACGAGCGGCACGTAGAGCGGGTGTTCGAAGGCGCATCTGAGATTTTTCCGGCTCTCCGGGCCAGTCTCATTAACACCCTGCTTTAGCTGGGTGTTACGCGAAGGAACTGCGACTGTCAACCGTTTTAACGGTTTTCGGGGTCTTCACGGGGTCGGCTGCCGCTCCTCCATGAAAAACCTCAGATGCGCACGGCCTGAAAATAAAACTGAAAACACTGCTTGCCAAGGAACGCCTTGCGTCCCACGCTCGAAATAATTTGAAAGTGAGATTACAGTTTGAGGCTTGACTCACAGAGGCGATCACTACGGAGAGGAGTTAAGAGAGGCGGATAGATTCCGCAGGCTTGGCAACGGTAGCGGCGTTTGTGGTAAAGCGCCTAGGGCGAAAATTGGCAAACGACCGAGCCGTAATCAGTGCTCTCTCCTGCGCCTTGGGGGAAGGTGAAGACAGACTGAGGGAGGAGGTCGCTTGGACCATCGCTGAGGCGGCAGAGCGAGTGAATGACGACATTCGTGTCGCGAATTTGCTTCATGATGCACTGGCCCCTTCACCATCCGCCAAAGCGATGATCTCTTGAATGAGTTCCCGTATTCGCAAGGCCCGGCGTGATCCTTTGGCGTCACAGTCTTCGAGAGAGATGACATTGGGATTGTAACGAGCAACGAGGTTCGCCACGTTTGAGAGGGAACGGGCGTTCTTGTCTCCTTTCACGCCTTTGACGCCCCAATCGACGAGAGTGTGCTCCCCCTCGAATAATGCAAAGCCAAAACCGCGTGATGATGGCGCAATTCCCAAGACCCGAACAGTTTCTGGCTGGTAGTGGTTCATGATCGTTTAGTTTGGCTCTTGACGTGGCCACTTGCGATACCGGCCAAAGTTTGCCGTTTGTGGGTAGCAAAGGGGGACAGCTTTCCGGAGGGTTTATTTTGCGCAAGCTTCTTGGCCCGTTCCCTGACCTGCGCTTCAATTTTTTGAAATAAGCCTTGAAACAGTTCTGCAACCGGGCGCTCAAATATCACCTGAAGGGCAAGAGCGCTCTCCAGCCCAGGCTCTCGGAGAAACTTTTCGTAGCGGCAGACTTTGGCTCCGCTTCGCGTTCCCAAAAGAACCGCTACTTCCTCTTGGGATAGCCCGGAACGTTTGCGGTATTTCAGCAAATAATTTGAGAAGCTTTGGGAGGCCATGTAATGATTATGAGAGAACTCAGCGTGAGAGTTCAGGACTCTACACTACTTGATCGGACAGGTTATTCGATGCACTGGCGCGGATAATACGCAGAGGCGATCTGCCGAGATTCGATGCCCTTTTCAATGGGACTTCCTCGAAATTGTGATTGTGGAACACTATTCTCGCAAAGCCACCATGCGGAAGCCAGGTGTGTCGATTTGTTGCGAACGACAAAACAGCCGCATATCCAGCCATTGCTTTTATCCATTTCGCGACGACTTTACATCCAAGTTGCAAGACTCCCGACCCCTGCTACCCATCCATCATTGGGCAAAAAGGTGGTCAGAGGCGTTCGCAGGTGCCCCGGTCTCACGTCCGAATCTATCGACCCGGTAATAGGGCGCATCGGCCAAAGCCTGATACGGCCCGATCAAGCGTGTCCCGAAGGTAGGGGAGTGGTCGCGACCGCCCGGAGATCTGCGTTTCTCAAAGGTATTTCCGGATTGCGGCCTCATCGCCCTTGCCCGCGAGCAGGAGAGTTTTGTTTCCCTGCTTCCAACTGGCGGTCGTCCAACCGCCACTGGACACAAACCGGAAGGAGCCTTTGGGCAGGCCGTCCGCGAACCTCGTGTCTCGGATGACAAAGAGATGGATTTCCTTCCTGTTGGCCAAATGATAACAGACCAGCGACACCTTGCGCCCGTCCCAATCCAACACGCGACACCCATGACTGGGCAGGTCGCGCATTCCTTCCGGCACCACGAAATCGGCAGGAGCGCCTTGCCCAGCCAGCCAATTCTGCAGTTGCGCCACGTCCTTCGCTTTGAAATCCAGGTGATCAAACCGGTTGTTTAAAAAATCCATCATCGTGTCCCGATAGGCCGTAAAGTTGCCCTGTGGCCGGGTCGAAAACCAGAGTGAACCCACGGCCAGGAGTATCAGGAACGCCGCCGCGGCAGCCATCCAGGCCCGTGGACGCAACCAATGGCTCGGTCGAACTATTTTTCTTGCGGCCAGAATGTTGGCTCTTAGCTCCGGTGGCACAGGTTCGCCTTTGAGCTTCTCGCTCATGGCCGCATCGAAATGTTGTTCGGCCTCAAACCACGTTGCCAATTCGGGGTCCCTTCGGACCTGCTCTAAAGCCTCGGCGAACAATGGGTCACTGGCATCCTGCCCGCCCGGACGATACGCCGCCAGAATGAATTTTGCTTCCTGATTATTCATGGTTTTTGCGTTCAAGCGAAAGTGGGGGTTCAAGCCGCACGATTTTGTTTTCCACCACAGGACTCTTGTCGTTCAACATTTGACGGAGCAGCGCCTTGCCGCGCGCTAACCGTGACATGACGGTGCCGACCGGGATGTCCAGGATCGCCGCGATCTCAGCATAGGAATGTTCTTCCAGATAGAAAAGAGAGAGGGGCAGGCGGTGGAGCTCATCTATTTGTCGGAGAGTGTCCATTACGGTGGCGACATCCATTTGTCGGATCATCGGGGGCGAGATGTTGGGCAGTTCCTCCTCGGCCGTTTCAATCTCGCAATGCGGAAAGCGCGCTTGACGGCCACGCGAGTTGAGATGCTGGCGGTAAAGGGTGGTGAACAGCCAGGACTTGGTTTTTGAGGTATCGCGCAATTGATGCCCCTTCGTGGCCCACAAGTAAAACGTTTCCTGCGTCAAGTCGCAGGCGTCGCTCGGCTGTTTCGCCAGGCTGAGCGCAAAGTGATACAAGCTCTGGTAAAAAGAGTCCACGACCTGCTCAAATGAAAGCGTTTGCACTTTAAAACAGGTCCTGGCCCGAGCACTTCCCCGGCCGAGCACGAGTCGGCTCGGGGAAGGTAGGAAGGGCACGCCGGGCGAGTCAAGCCGCGTCCCGAAGCTGCCTCCCGCCAAGGACAATTACTTCTTGGCACATTTGGCACACGGTTTGGTCAGGCCGGCTTTCGTGACGGCATCTTTACAGCATTGCTTGGTCAAACAATGCTCGCAGACCTTGCCCGCTTTGGCATCGGCAACGGCCTTCGTGCAGCAGGCGCCCGCAAATGCGGATTGAGCCAGGAAGAGACTGCCGGCGACAACCGCCAGCGTGAGAGAACGAACCACTGATTTCATATAGTTTTGTTTTGCAATTAGCGAATGCCCGGACGACATGTGCGGGAATTCATTGAGTGTGACAAACCGCCAGCGGAAATATTCCATGATGAGTTCGGCCTGTTCATGTTCGCTTCAGTCGATGGCGGCTCACTCTTCCGGCAGGTGCTTGAGTTCGCCAAGGATGTCGATGGCCTTGGTCCGATCGCCGTGGCTATGACTGATCTTCGCAAAATGAACGATCCCATTTCGATCCAGCACGAAGGTTGACGCATAAGACGTTTCTTTCGGCGCATCCCATCGCAACCCGTAAGCGTTGACCATCGTGAAATCCGGGTCAGTGACATAGACGAAAGCTTTCGGCCATTGTTTGTTCCCGAGGAACTCTTTGGCATGCGCCTTGAGGTCATCCGCCGGTCCGGGATAGACCATCACTACGCGCGCCTTTGCCTCCGCGAACCCGGAAGCACAAGCGATGTAATCCTGCACCTGCCGCGTGCATAGAGGACATTGATATCCGGGCCAGCCCCGCAGGACGATGAGGACAACCTTGCCCGTCGCGCTCAAATCGCCCAGGCGCACCAATTGGTCATCGAGTGTCTTGAGCGCGAAATCCGGCGCCTTATCCCCCACTTTCGGAGGAGTGGCCGCCTGCGCGACAAAGGGCAGCAAACCGGCCAGGAGTGGGATTGCTATGTGGAAGAAATGAATCTTTTTCATGATTGGTCGTTTGCGTTTGGTCACTCACGGCGTGACGGCGCGGTAGAACCGGCTCGACGGGGCGTTGGTGTCACTAAAGAGGACGGCGTTGGTTGAACCGGCGACGGTGCGCAGCGTCGCCCAGTCAATGAGGTTTGTGGAACCCTGCACGCGGTAGGAGCGGCCGGGTTGGGTCTGCATGGCGAACTCAAAGTTCACGCCGTTGCGCCGCGCTCCGAGCAATTGCGGCGGCGAGACAGGCGGCTGCACGGTGTTAATGATGGCGCGGTCGTTCGCTAGTTCCTGGCTGAAGTCGGTCTGACCGTAGCCAAGGTGGTTGACGAGCAACTGCCACGGCTTATGGCTCGGCGAGTTTGTCAAGCAGTTGATGATAACGAAAATTGGCTGGCCGGAGGTTTGAAACGTGAAGCGGACGCGGTTGGTGGTGGCGGTGTCGTAGTCATTCATCACCGGGTTGAAGCCCTGCTGGGTGATGAAGCTGTCAGTCTGCGATTGATACGAGGCGAGCGGTTCCTGATTGACGGCGATATGGAGGACAGGCACGCCGTATGGATTTCCCCCGCGAGATTTATAATAATCGACAATGCCCGACTTGACCTGCGGCGCGGCGGCCACGCAGTACGGGCACCAGACCGCGAACCATTCCAGGAACACAATTTTTCCCGTGAAATCGCGCAGATGCACAGCAGAAGCGGCGGGTATGACCACGCCGTTGTTCGTGAACGCGCGCCGGGCAACGAAGGTGAAATCCGCCACGGTGTTGCCAACCTGGTAGGTGGTGGCGCCGGCGAACTCAATTGTTTGGAGAACGGCACTCGCCAGCAGCAACATCCGTGTCCACGTATTGATTGGTCTATTCATTTTTTCAATTTTAAAACTCCAAAGCCCACGCCGCTTGCACCGCAATCCAGGTCCGGTCCTTGTAGAGGTTGGTGAAGGGCCGGGTGCCGATGTTGACCGACTCGTAGTTGGTTCGAACCGGGGATACGGAAAGGCTGAAAGACGACCACTTGCCGAGGTAGCGAAGCCCAGCCCCGCCTTGATAGGTTTCAAGCCCGGGCGCCGCGGTGGAAATCAGGAGCGAGTTTTCAATCTCGCCGGTGTCGTGATAATACAGTCCGAAAATGTTCACCAGCCACTGTGGGGTGAGTTCGTATTCCAACGTTGGGCCTGCAAACCACGCGCGCAAGGTCGGGTCCTCGTGCGTGTAGCCGCCCCGCGCGCGCCACGTCCAGCGCTCGCTGAGGGCAACATTCGCCGACCCGCGATAGGAATAGCGTGGCTGCCGTCCAGAGGTGATGGTGAGCTGAAACTCATTCAGGGTCCTAATGCGGGTGGGCAACACGTTCTCGAACTTCAGCGTCGGCGAGTAGGTGTGAAGAATATTGCGGCCGCGAATAAGATTGGCCGAGTTGTTCGGGTCCCGGTCGTAGCCGGGGGCGATTTCGTCATTCGCGTACAAGAAACCCGCTTCAGCAAAAGCGGTCGCGGGCAGATACTCCCAGCGCAACCCGGTGGATGCGTTGAAACCTTGCGGATCGGGCTTTGTGTATTGGTCGGAGTAGAAACTGGCGAACTGCTGCTTGTAGTAATTCGCGATCCACAGAGAACTGTAGTCGGTAAAGCCGGCGTAGTAACCACCTGCAGCGGAGAGCGTGAGAGAGTCATTGATCTTCTGGCGGAGCGCCACCTGGCCTCCGTTGTAGTCCTCGTCAAGTCTTTCCGAGGAGCCGAGGAAGTCGAATTGGGCAAAGGGCTCGTAATCAACACCGAAGGTGTTGTGCGTGTAACTGAGCTTCCATTCCGTGGGCCCGTTCTTCCGGCCATAGCTCAGAGTGGTGGAAGTAAGCTGGACATCAGACGCGAGCATCGCTTCGAACGCGGCATCGCCTTTGTGGGCAGTGGGTGGTCCCGTCTCTTTCTCAATTGCCTCGGGCCTGCGGGAGGACGAGTTCTCGGCTTCCGTCTTCGGGGGTTTGATGCTGTCGATTACCTGGCGGAGCTTCTTCGTGCCTTCAAAGCCAGCGCGCTTGTAAACTACCCGGAATTCCGATGGTTTGGCGCGCGCGGGAGTGCCGTCAATCACCACCAAAAACGGCGTGGCGGCGCCACCCAACTTGCCCAGTAGCGCCCCATCGAAATCATTCAGTACCAACTCCACGCCGGTTTGCTTGATGAACTGCGCGGTCTGGGTGGCGTTGTCCTTCTCGATGTTGATGGAGACAACACTCACGGGAACGCCATGGACATTGCCTTCCTTCCCCGCGTAGTATTTCTGGAGACCCTTCTCGACTTCCTCGGAGGCCCGCCGGCAAGGACCGCACCAGTAGGCAAAGAAGTCGAGCACGATGATTTTCCCGGCGAAGTCCGAGAGCCCGACCTTTTCGCCGCTTTTCCATTTGGGCAGCTCGAACATGGGAGCCGCGGCCGGCGCAGCGTCAACCGGCAGCACTTGAGCCGCCATTGCCAAAAGCATTGCACCAATCAAAGGTTTCATCAGCGGGTCACCGACAAGAAGTGCAGCCGGAATTTTGTGCGCCGCCTGAGGCGCCAAAACCGGGTGCGAGTTGGAGGAACAGCTTGGGCGAGTTGTAAGTAAACACCGACGAGTCGGAGAAGGTCATGTTGGTTTTGGCGACCAGCCGTTGCCGCTGGATTCCGACGGGAGCGCAACCGGTCAGGAGGAACAGTCCGAGCAGCGGCGAGCCGGCCAAAGTGATAAATCGATGAATGGCGGCGCAAGCAGAGCCCCGAGTGTTCTGTGCCTTTTTAGTCGATAGAACAAAGGGGCGACGCGAAAGCCAACGAAAGGCCATTCTCCGCGCGCCATGTCTCGATGAGCAATTGCGCATCACGGAAGTGAGAGGGTCCATCAGCGCATTTATTCCAACGAGAATCCGGCTGCGATCGTCGCTGGGCTTCATTTCAGGTGCGTGGACTGTAGCTTGTGATGTGTTCACACAGTTTTGTCGTCCGAGATAGCAGATCCCGCTACCGGCTCGCAGCCTTCGTCTCCTGGATGGCTGCCGCGCCGGCGTAGGCCACTTCTTCATCTTGCGCCGCGCTCTTCGCTCCGCTCACTCCGATGGCGCCGATAATCTGCTCGCCACGCTTGATGGGAACCCAAGGTGGAGGAAGGGCGGGACTCCGGCGGGTGAGACGCGAGGCTCCGTCGAACCCTGATATATTCTCTGACCATGACATCCATGAAAGCATTTTGTTTTCGCATTCCCCAGTTGGTCGGAGCGGAGGAGGATTCCTTACATCGCAGCGTTCCAGGACCCGGACAACATCAGCCAGGATTGGAAGCTTTACGAAAACGGCAAAGCCAAGGAGAGTGACCCCTTCAACCTGAAGCGTGTGAGATCCTGAGCCGTCCTCAGCGGTTGGCGGCGGTTGAACCGCTGGACGCAGGTTGCCGGACTGGGAGAGCACGCCCGTCGCACCGCTCTCTCGCTGAACCCTTTGCTTGCGCGCGATCCAGAACGAAGGTACCATCCCGTCATGCGAACTTTGACGATTGCTGCCCCAACCTACGGTAACCATAATATTCTTGGCGCCGGCGATCCGAGGTCATCCGAATTGATTCGAGACTTTCCGAGGCTACCAGCCGCGCCGACTCGTCGCGCCACAGCGAAGCGACGGCGGAAGTCAGACGAAGGGGGAGCCGAGCCTCGCACTGTTGTATGCCCTTCGGTCCCTCCTGTGGAGCTCCCGCGCCCACTCCCGATTAGCGTCGATTAATGTGGATTAGTCTTTCACCGTCTTCGTTCTCTTCGTTTGCTTCTGTTCAAAAATCCCTTCCGTGTTTTCCGAGTCTTCCGTGGTTGAACTCTCCGGCTCTTGCCTCCGAATCCGCGAACCATTTCTGCACTTTTTCTGCGCCATTTTGCACCTTCTTGGCGGGGTCATTTTTGCTGCACCGTTGCGCTGCAACGACTTACGATCACGAATTGCACCACCGGTGCAAACAAGAGATTCCCCAATCCAAGGCAGTGCAATCCAGGAAGTCCGGCGAACCGGCCTCAAGATTCGTGCTGTCGGACTCCCGCTGTCACGCGATGCACCAAATCCGTCGCTAAGGTTCGTAAAAGTGGGGTTGACAAATCTGGGGGATGCAGGCACGCTTTACCCCATGAAAACGTTCGCTCTCATCACCGTATTGGTTTCTATGAACATCATGGCCGCCCGCGCGGCTTCCATCCACGAGATTGCCGTCAAGGACATCGATGGCAAGGAAACTTCCTTGAAAACTTATCAAGGCAAAGTGCTTCTCATTGTCAACGTTGCGTCCAAATGCGGTTACACCCCGCAATATGAAGCTCTCCAAGCCATCAGCCTGAAATACAAGGAAAAAGGATTCGCCGTCCTCGGCTTTCCGTGCAATCAGTTCGGGCATCAGGAACCCGGCACCAACGAAGAGATCAAGCAGTTTTGCTCGTCCAAGTACAATGTCACCTTCCCGCTATTCGATAAGATCGAGGTGAACGGTCCCAATCGCCACCCTCTCTACGTTGCCCTCGCCGGCCAGGACTCCCCCTTCCCTGGCGACATCAAATGGAATTTCAACAAGTTTCTGATCGGACGCGATGGCAAGATCATCAAGCGATTCGATTCCAAAGCAACTCCGGATTCCCCGGTAGTGACGGCAGCCATCGAAGCTGCTCTGGCCGCCAAGTAATTCCCCGTCATCCGTGCGTGCCGTCATTGTGGTGATTCCGCCCTCCGAATAGAGACTCGGCGACATCCCGAAAAGGGCTGAATGGGAAGGGGCTTGGCGCAGTCGATTGATGTGTACATGCATGCACACCATTTGTCAGCGCCGAAAGCGGTTGGCCCGCTCCATCGGGCGCATCTGGACAGTACCACCACAAGCTGTGGTTGTGCTGGAGTGTGCCCGTCCTCGGGCGCAGCAGGATCCGCAAACAGAGCAGTGTCGAAACATCCCAGCCCACTTGGCAGC
>WNFM01088355.1_pt1 | contig 14102 bp, 12 predicted proteins | sample 5400271 | NCBI WGS metagenome assembly WNFM01 (sample SAMN13153352, study PRJNA577476) | soil metagenome | isolation source: 60 cm saprolite on Douglas fir-dominated hillslope | place: USA:California | collected 2013-09-17 | reverse complement strand
GCTTTGTGCATTTATTTTAGCGCCGTCCCCAATTTGTATATGACCTACGATGCCTGCTTGTCCGCCAATCATTACATTGTTGCCGATTTTAGTGCTGCCACTTATACCTGCTTGTGCAGCAATTATAGTGCTGTTGCCAATTTCAGCGTTATGCCCCACTTGGATTAAATTATCCAACTTGGAGCCTGACCTGATTATAGTGAATCCAAGTGTAGCTCTGTCAATGGTAGCATTTGCACCAATCTCGACATTATCCTCAATGATCACGTTGCCAAGCTGAGGTATCTTTTTAAAGCTGCCATCTGTTTGTGGGGCAAAACCAAAACCATCGCTGCCAATTACGGTACCTGCATGTATAATAACATGATTGCCCACTTTACAATCATGATAAATTTTTACTCCGGGATAAATAATACAGTTATCGCCAACTAATACATTATCGCCGATATAAGTATTGGGGAAAATTTTGGTGTTGCTGCCTATTTTTACATTTTCACCGAGGTAAACAAAAGCGCCGATAAAGACATTTTCTCCATAGCTTGCCGTTTTTGAAATATAGCTGGGTTGTTGTATACCGCTTAACTGCTGTGTTATTATTTCTTCGTATTTGCTGAGCAAAGTGGCAAAAGCTGTATAGGCGTCGGCAACACGAATTAATATTGCATTTACAGGTTGCTTTAGCTCATAAGAATCATTAATAATAATAATGGAAGCTTTGGTACTGTATAAATAATCTTCGTATTTGGGATTAGAAAGAAAAGTAAGCTGACCTTCTTTTGCTTCTTCAATTTTCCCAAATGAATCCACAATGGTATTGAGATCACCTTCTACTTTACCATTTATGAGGATTGCTATTTGTGATGCCCGGAAAACCATATTGTTCGAAGTTTGAAGTTTGAGAGAGTCGTTGACATAGAACTTTCAACATCAAACCCTGAAATAACAAATGTAATATTTTTTAATTGTGCTGCTCAGGTGCTGATGTATAAGGGCATTGTCTACTTTAGAAATATCTTTTATGTTACCGTCTTTGAATAAAATGTTAATGCGTTCATCACGGGGATCGTATGTTGTATTACTGGCCTCTCCAGTAAATACAAAATAACCTGCATCCTTTTCACTTACCCTTAGCTTTTCAATAACTTCTTTTTTCTTTTCAAGAACTAATGAATTATCAAAAGGTTCAGCCTGCAACTTTACTTTTAATAACTTTCTTTCTACTAAAGAACGGCAAAGAGTGGATAATATTTTATCAGAATGATGACTCCAGTTTTTTATAGTCACCATTACATCGTAATCATCCAATCGGCAGAAAATATCCAAATGTTCCTCAATAAAAGAGTTGCTATCCTGGCTTTGTAAAAAAAAATCCAGGTCATCCGATGCCGCAGACAATTTTATATTTTTAGTAATTAATTCCTTAGCACGCCGGATGATTTTTACCAGCATCATTTCTGCACTCAGCACGGTCTTGTGCAAATATACCTGCCAGTACATAAGGCGGCGGGATACTAAAAATTTTTCAATGGAATAGATAGCTTTTTCCTCCACCATTAATTCACCATCCTTCACTGCAAGCATTTTAATGATGCGGTCATAACCAATAACACCTTCTGCTACGCCCGTAAAAAAACTGTCTCTTATAAGATAATCCATCCGGTCCACATCTAATTGTCCCGAAACTAACTGGTATAAAAAACGTTTAGGGTAATTATTCGTGAAAATATCAATAGCTGTTTGCAACTGGCCATCGAATTCTTTATTCAATACATCCATTATGAGAATAGAAATGGCCTCATGATGTACATCCTTTATCAATTCATTTTCCAATGCATGGGAATATGGTCCGTGGCCCACATCATGTAACAGGATTGCAATCTTAGCTCCGAGTTCTTCTGATGCTGTGATCTCGATTCCTTTTCCTTTTAATTCATTCAAAGCACTGCACATTAAATGATATGCCCCGAGTGAATGATGCAATCGTGAATGTACAGCGCCCGGATATACCAAATGAGCAAAAGCCATTTGATGAATATTACGCAACCGCTGATAAACCGGGTGCGATATGATCTGCAGGATCAATGGATGATCAATGGTAATAAAACCATAAACGGGGTCATTGATGATTTTACGAATCACAGGCATTGCTGTTGTGTTTTTGTTAAAGACCCTGAAAGGGCAGGCGGCAAAAGTACAATCGGAGGAGTTAATAAACTACATTTGAGGTCATCTTCAAATAACGAAACTAAAACGATAAATTAAACAAATGGCTATAGCAAAAATTCTTTGGGTGGATGATGAGATCGAGAGTTTGCAATCGCAAAAACTTTTTTTAGAAAATAAGGGATACGAGGTGCAGACATTTACGAATGGCTTTGATGCGATAGATTATGTAAAGGAAAACCAGGTGGATGTAGTATTGATTGATGAAACGATGCCGGGCATTACCGGATTGGAAACATTGGCCAAGATTAAAGAATTAAATCAATCGTTGCCGGTTGTTTTAATTACCAAGAACGAGACAGAGAATTTAATGGATGAAGCTATTGGTAGTCAGATTAGCGACTATTTAATCAAGCCGGTAAACCCTAACCAGGTTTGGCTTAGTTTGAAAAAAATTATTGATAACAGGAGATTAGTAGCGGAAAGAACAACCACGGCTTACCAGCAGCAGTTTCGCAATTTATTTATGGCACTGAACAGCAATCCTGATTACAATGAGTGGATGGATATTTATAAAAAATTAGTGTATTGGGAACTGGAGATGCAGAAGAGTGATAGCCCGGAAATGCAGGAAATACTCCAAAATCAGAAGAGTGAAGCTAATACCGAATTCTTCAAATTCATTAGCAGGAATTATGCTTCATGGGTAAGTGCAAAGAGTGTAGATGGACCGGTAATGAGTCATACCATGTTTAAGTTTAAAGTATTGCCCCATCTTGAGAAAGGAACGCCATTGTTTTTTGTCCTGATTGATAATCTTCGTTTCGATCAATGGAAAGCCATTCAACCTATATTCTCAGAAAGCTTTCGCATCCTGGAGGAAGATAGTTTTTACAGTATACTTCCTACAGCTACTCAATATTGCCGTAATGCTATATTTTCCGGGTTGTTGCCAATTGATATTGAAAAACAATTTCCGCTTCAATGGAAAAATGATGAAGAAGAAGGAGGAAAGAATTTGCATGAAGAAGAATTTTTCAGAGCACAGATGAAGCGGTTGGGGAAATCTGATCTCAAAATTTCTTATACCAAAGTGGTAAATAACCAGGCGGGATTAGATCTCGTGAATAACATTCATAATCTTTTAAATAATGATTTGAATGTGATTGTTTACAATTTTGTGGATATGCTGAGCCATGCCCGCACTGAAATGGAAGTGCTGAAAGAACTGGCAGGTGATGAAATGAGTTACAGAAGTATTACAACATCCTGGTTTGAACATTCACCGCTGCACCAGGCTTTAAAAAAAATTGCCGAGAAAAATATTAAAATTGTTTTGGCTACTGATCATGGAAGCGTAAGAGTAAAGACACCTTATAAAGTTGTAGGTGATAAACAGACCACTACTAATCTGCGTTATAAACATGGTCGCAACCTGAATTATGAACCCAAAGAAGTGCTTGCATTTCGGGATCCAAGAGAGGCAGGATTGCCAGTACCAACAATCAATTCTTCATTCATTTTTGCAAAAGAAGATAGCTTTCTCTGTTATCCTAATAATTATAATTATTATGTAAACTACTATCGCAATACTTTTCAGCATGGTGGTGTGAGTCTTGAAGAAATGATAGTGCCGGTAATAAAGATGCAGAGTAAGTAAAAATCCCTGCCCCTAAAGAGGAACTTAGATTGTATTGTTCTCACACTTGTGGAAAAGTTCTAAAGAAGAAAGGAAGTGATAATGATAGTTTCGCGTAAGTAAAAATTTTAGAATTTACAGAATGTTTAAAACCCCTTAGGGGTTTAGTGTTTATGAAATATACACAAACCACTCTTGATAAATTAGAAACCATCGTTGAAGAAGCGGGTTATGTATTGCGATATGAAAGAGGCACATTTCAAAGTGGCTATTGTATTCTGGAAGAAAGAAAAGTAGTAGTATTAAATAAATTTTTGCAAATAGAAGGCCGCATCAATACCTTGTTTGAACTTATTCCACAACTTGACATCAATACTGAACTGTTGAGCGATGAATCAAAGAAAGGATATATAGATATTATCTCAAAACTTGAGGCAGAGGAAAATTAAAATCTTTTACAGTTTGTGCATCACGCATCGTGTATCGTACTTCGTACATTTGCCCTGTGTCTCCTCTTAAAATAACTTTTCTTGGCAGCGGTACGAGTGGCGGCGTGCCCATGATTGGCTGCGAATGTGAGGTCTGCACTTCAACAGATAAAAAAGATAAGCGGCTTCGTTCAAGCATCCTTGTTCAATCTTCAGAAACAACATTAGTGGTTGATACGGGCCCGGATTTTCGCTACCAGATGTTGCGGCAAAAAATAAAACATTTAGATGCAGTAGTGTTCACACATCCGCATAAAGATCATTTGGCGGGGCTGGATGATATAAGAGCTTTTAATTTCTTTACTAAAAAACCAATGCCCGTATATGCCGATTTATTAACAGAAGAAGCTTTGCGAAGAGATTTTTATTATGCTTTTTCAGATACCGGGTATCCCGGCATACCGGAGCTGAATCTGAATACGATTGCACAAGAACCATTTATGGTCGGTGATATTCCCGTTATCCCGGTATTAGTATGGCATTTGAAAATGCCGGTATTGGGCTTTCGTTTTGGTAAATTCACTTACATCACCGACGCCAACCGTATTGATGATTCAGAAAAAGAGAAAATAAAGGGGAGTGAAGTACTGGTGCTGAATGCACTCCGCAAACAAAAACATATTTCACACTTTACATTAGAGGAAGCTATTCTAATGGTTCAGGAATTAAAAATACCAACGGGATATTTCACTCATATTTCACATCAATTAGGAAAACATAGTGAAATTGAATCCGAATTACCGGAAGGCATTCATCTTGCTTATGATGGTCTTATATTAGAATTTCCCTAACGCATGTTAGCTACCAAAAAAAAATGCTTGCCTCATTAAAGGTAACCGGCTGTGCCATTCCATCCTGATAATACTGAGCTTGTAGACTATCTGGATTCCGGACTGGCACAGTTTTTTTAAATATCAATTACGATTTTATTTTTTATGAATTTTCAATTCAATGAATTAACACAACAGGTAGCACAAACTGCAAAAGATTTTGCTCAGCAGCATATCAAACCGCACGTAATGGAATGGGATGAGACACAGGAATTTCCTGTTCATCTCTTTAAAGAATTGGGTAAACTTGGCATGATGGGAATATTGATACCCGAAGAATACGGCGGCGCAGGTCTTTCTTATTTTGAATACAAAACTATTATTGAAGAGATAGCTAAAGTCTGTGGTTCTATTGGACTGAGTGTGGCTGCACACAATTCGCTTTGCTCAGGACATATACTATCATTTGCCAATGAAGAGCAAAAGAAAAAATATTTACCAAAGCTTGCTACGGCAGAATGGATAGGCGCCTGGGGATTAACCGAACCCAACACAGGCAGTGATGCAGGCAATATGAAATGTGTGGCAGTGAAAGATGGAAACGATTGGGTAATTAATGGAACCAAGAATTGGATTACGCATGGAAAAAGCGGCGATGTGGCTGTTGTAGTTTGCCGTACAGGTGAACCGCGGGCAAAAAATAATGCTACATCATTTGTAGTAGAAAAAGGGACGTCGGGTTTCAGTGGAGGTAAAAAAGAAAACAAGTTAGGAATGCGGGCCAGCGAAACTGCCGAGATGATATTTGATAATTGCCGCATACCTGATGGTAATCGGTTGGGTAAAATAGGAGATGGATTCAAGCAAGCGCTGAAGGTATTGGACGGAGGAAGAATTTCTATTGCTTCTCTTGCATTGGGCATTGCCAAAGGAGCTTATGAAGCATCCATACAGTATTCAAAGGAACGATACCAGTTTGATCAGCCTATTGCAAATTTCCAGGCTATATCTTTTAAGCTGGCAGATATGGCAACGGAAATACAGGCTGCTGAATTGCTTACTTTACAAGCTTGTGATTTAAAAAATCGTGGAGAATATGTAACTAAAGTGGCCGCGATGGCAAAATATTATGCAAGTGAAGTTGCAGTAAAGGTGGCTGATGATGCAGTGCAGATTTTTGGCGGATACGGCTACACAAAAGATTTTCCCGTAGAAAAATATTATCGCGATGCTAAGCTTTGCACCATTGGTGAAGGAACAAGTGAAATTCAGAAGATTGTTATTGCAAGGGAAGTATTGAAGAGTTAGATAATAACTAATAGTAAATAGATGATAGCAGATCGCCTCGGGCTTGTTTATAGTTATGAACTCTTGGTAAACGAATTACTTTATTTTGTCTATCATTTATAAACTATCATTTGCTATTTCACTTCCTGCATCTCCACCAATTTTCTATAAAACCCATTTTGTCCAAGCAACTGCTCATGTGTTCCCCGTTCTACAATTTTCCCTTTTTGCAAAACAATAATTTCATCAGCATGACGGATAGTAGATAGACGATGCGCAATTACAATGCTTTTGCATCATATTATTAATAGCATCCTGAACCAGCCTTTCACTTTCAGTATCGAGAGAAGAAGTTGCTTCATCCAAGATTAATATCGGTGGATTTTTTACTACTGCTCTTGCGATGGTCATTCGCTGGCGCTCACCGCCACTGAGTTTGGTGCCGCGATCGCCAATATTGGTTTCATAACCCTGTTCTTTATTCACAATAAAAGAATGAGCATTGGCAACTTTAGCCGCTTCAATGATTTCATTGTCCGTTGCATCTTCTTTTCCCAACCGGATATTATTAGCAATTGTATCATTAAATAAAATAGGCTCCTGTGTTACTATGCTCATCAGGCTGCGTAAAGAATGCAATGAATAATCTTTGATGTTAATCCCATCAATCAGTAATTCGCCACTGGTTACATCATGAAATCTTGGAACCAGGTCGGCCAATGTTGATTTCCCTGCGCCAGACGAACCCACCAAGGCAATGGTCTTTCCTTTTTCAATAGTGAGGTTAACATTGTCAAGGATTACTGCATTATCATAAGCAAAACTTACATTATGGAATTCAATTTTATCATTAAACGAATTTATTTTCTTCCCATTTGGATTATCATCTACTGTAACAGGTGTTTTTAATACTTCTTCAATTCTTGCAATGGCTGCAGAACCTTTTTGCATATTGCTGAACGAAGTAGAAAGTGTTTTAGCCGGGTTGATAATATTATAGAACAACGCCAGATACCCGATAAATGCCGAACCTTCCAATGGAATATTTCCCCTGATGATGCCGCTGCCGCCATACCATAAAATAGCTGAGAAAACGACAACACCTAAAAATTCAGAAAGAGGGGAAGCAAGATCGCGACGGTAACCTATCTTATTTTTTGCTCTTAATAATTCATTATTGATCCGGAGAAACCTGTTTTTAAGCATCACCTCCATATTAAATGCTTTAATCACTCTTAATCCTGTGAGTGTTTCATCAAGTACCGACACCGATTCGCCATATTTAATAGCAGCTTCCTGCGATTGTTTTTTCAATGAACGGGTAACACGGCCGATAATAAAGCCAATGATGGGAATAAATATCAGCAGGAACAAAGTAAGCTGCGGGCTTAAATAAAACAGGAATGCAAAATTGATAACAATTGTGAGAGGATCCCGTATAAATCCTTCTAATGTACCGACTATAGAATTTTCTACTTCGCCAACATCATTGGTAGTACGACTGATTAGATCACCTTTTCTTTGTTCAGTAAAATAACCAATAGGTAAGTGAAGTATTTTATTATAGAGATCGGAACGTAAATGATTAACCACTTTATTCTTCATTGGGTTCAGAACATAATAAGATAAATAAAGAAAGAGATTCTTCAGCAAAATCGTTATAATTATAATAGCGCAAATCAATCCTAATGTTTTTAATTTTCCCTGCACAGGATTATTATTGCTGTTAATGCTCTCCAGCAAGAGATCACGTATATATCTTATTACAGGATTGTTTGAATTTTTAGCCAGGTTGCCCATTGTACCATTATTGCCATTAAAAATGAGCTCCAGGAAAGGCATCAACATGCCTACAGATACAATTGAAAAAACAACTGATAAAATGATAAATAGAAAATAGAGACCGATCTGGCTTTTGTAATTACCCAAATAGCCAAAAATCCTTGAATATTTCTTCATTGCGGGGTTATAAATCACTTAAACGGAACAAAGTAACTAAATTTGAACCTGATTTGAATGATTGGAATGATAATACTGTTTATACAGGAATGTTTTTATCATTTGCATCATTTAGTTTATAAAATTATTGGTGTATGGAGGAAGGAAAACGACAGAAGCAGATAGCCGGTCTCTTAAATGAAGAAATGAATAAGATCTTTCAACGGCTTGGATTAAATATGATAGATGGCGGTATGGTTTCTATTTCATCAGTAAAAGTTACTCCCGATCTCCTGGAAGCGAGATTCTACCTGAGCTTTTTCCAGGTAAAAGATGAAAAAACTGCTTTTCAAAAAATTGAAGCCCGTCATTACGAGATTAAAAAAGAGCTTACAGCTAAAGTAAGACACCAGTTGCGCAGTATGCCCGTATTAAAATTCTTTCATGATGAAACATTGGATCATGTATTTAAGATGGAGGAATTACTTAAAAAAATAAATGAAGGAAATAAATAATCAGACTTCAAACCTCAAACTTGCATTTTCTCTTTGCCTGGCGATATTTTAAAGCAAAAAAATCTACCAATGCTATTAATATCATTGCATGGATTAGCATCGGTGCCATCATTATCGGCACAGCGGCATTGATTTTAGTATTAAGTGTTTTTAATGGCTTTGAAGGATTGGTTAAATCACTTTATTCTTCTTTTTATACTGATCTAAAAATCTCTCCTTCCTCAGGAAAAATTATCACTGTTACATCAGAGCAACTCCAAAAGTTAAGAGGCCTTATAGGTAAAAGGGACAGTATTAGAATCTTTTCACTTGTGGTAGAAGAAAAAGCATTATTGCAGAATGGGGAAAATCAATCGGTGGTTTATTTAAAAGGTGTAGATGAAAATTATCGTTATACAACCAGTGTCGCTGATCACCTGGTGGTTGGTGAATATGATCTGGGAAATGAAGAGATACCTAAACTTATTCTTGGTGCAGGTGTAGAAGGCGCATTGGGCATACAGGCAGATAAAAATATTTTTACATTAAAAATTTATTTACCCCGGAAAAGCAGTACAGAACAAATAAACCTGGTGGAAGATATAAGTAATGATACAATACGTACATCAGCGGCATTTTTAATACAGCAGGATTTTGACAATAAATATGGTATCACCAATATTGATTTTGTAAAAAAATCATTGAGGCTTGGAACAAATGATTTCAGCGGTGTGGAGATTGCATTGAACGACCCTTCAAAAACCGACGAAATAAAAAGAATGGTAAAAGAAATTTTTGGAGATGGTTATTTAGTGCAGGATAAATATGAACAAAACCGAAGTCTTTATTCTATTATGAATGTAGAGCGATGGGTTATTTATGGAGTGCTTTGCCTGATACTCGTAGTCGCTGCCTTTAATATGATTGGTGCATTAACCATGCTGGTACTGGAGAAACAAAAAGACATCAATGTATTGCATGCGTTGGGTGGCAATCGGAATTTTATTCAGAAGATATTTTTAAGCGAAGGATTATTACTGGCAATAATCGGTGGAGGAGCAGGTATGTTACTTGCTTTATTGGTAGCCTGGTTACAGATCTACTTTCACCTGATTCCTTTACAAGGCGGTTCTTTTTTAATTGATTATTTTCCTGTCAGGCTCCGCTTGATAGACTTTTTGCTTGTAGCATCTACTGTTTTTGTTATTGCTCTTATTGCTTCATGGCTACCTGCAAGAAGGGCGGCAATGCAGGAGTTTTCTTTGAGAAGTGAATAGAACAGAACCAGGATTTTCAAGATGAAAACGATTAAGAGGAAAAATTAAAAAGATAGTTTCAACAGCATTTCCCTATCAACGCGAATAAATAATTTCCTTATTAATCCGGTAAATCCAGCAAATCGTGGTTCTCAGTAATCTCCCAACGTCTCTGGCAATTGTGCAAGTGCTTTAGCTAACTGTTCATCATTCGGAGCTATTCCATGCCAATTATGATCATTCTCCATAAAATCTACACCTTTACCCATTATAGTGTGCATCATGATAGCTATAGGTTTTCCTTGCCCGGTTAATGATTTTGCAGCGTTTAATGTGCCGATTACTTGTTCCATATCATTCCCATTCATCTCTAATGTAATCCAACCAAAGGATTCAAATTTGCGACGCAGGTCGCCATGATCCATTACGCTTTCAGTTGTCCCGTCTATTTGCTGGTGGTTCCAATCAATCGTGGAAACCAGGTTATCTACTTTATGGTGCACGGCAAACATAATAGCTTCCCAAACCTGGCCTTCATCCAATTCTCCATCGCCATGCAATGAGAATACAATATTTTCTTCGCCATTTAATTTTTTTGCCAATGCAGCACCAATTGCTACACTCATTCCCTGGCCTAATGAGCCTGAGGCGATTCTTACACCGGGTAAATACTCGTGTGTGGCAGGATGACCCTGTAACCGGGAATTTATTTTACGAAAAGTTGCCAATTCTTTTATATCAAAATATCCTGAACGTGCAAGTGTAGAATAAAATACTGGTGAGATATGGCCGTTTGATAAAAAGAATACGTCTTCATTCGTAGCATTCATATTGAATACCGGGTTATGCTTCATTATTTTAAAGTACAGGGCGGTAAAATAATCAGCACAACCCAATGAGCCGCCGGGATGACCACTGCTGGCTCCATGAACCATTCGTACTATATCACGTCTTATTTGCGCAGCAATAGATGTAAGTTCTGCCATAAAAAATAGTTTCTTTTTAAACTTTTTGTATCTTGTGTATTCAAACCTCTGATAAGTGCTGCAAAAGTGCAATCTTTTTTGATACAAAATCCAATCGGATTAATCAACCCTGTTTAATATATCGAAGTTGCCATGTGGTTACAGAAAATTAATGGTTGAATTATTAAAAAAAGTTGAGATAACGAAGAATCTAAAAAGCTAAAACCTATTTTTGCACCGCTAAACCCTGCTTAATGCTCGATATATTACTGACAGCTTCGGTTTCATTTATAATTACCTTTTTGGCTATACCGGTAATTTTGCAGATAGCAGAGCAGAAAAATCTTTATGATATTCCTGATGAGAGAAAAGTGCATACCAGGCCGGTAGCTTCTCTTGGCGGCGTAGGTATTTTCGGTGGTTTTTTGCTGGCTTGTCTTTTATCTATACAGGGTTATATTAACCCGGAGTTTCAGTATTTCTTTGCGGCAGCTCTTGTTATTTTCTTTTTAGGTCTTAAAGATGACCTGATGGTGTTATCGGCCACTAAAAAATTTATTGGCCAGGTAATAGCAGCTTCGATACTTATTCACCTTGGTGGTATCCGGCTCGATAGTATGCACGGGTTATTTGGTTTTGATCAGGTGCCCGAGGGCTTTGGTCTTGCTTTATCTTATCTTACTATCATCGTTGTTATTAATTCGTTCAATCTTATTGATGGAGTAGATGGCCTTGCAGCCAGCCTCGGCATTCTTGCTATGCTCATTTTTGGAACTTATTTCTTTGCCATTGCCCAACAAGCCTATGCATTACTGGCTTTTTCAATGGCAGGCAGTCTTGTAGCATTTATGATTTTCAATCATCACCCCGCAAAAATTTTTATGGGTGATTCCGGTTCGCTGATGATCGGATTAGTGAATGCCATTCTTGTAATAAAGTTTATTAATGTAGCCAATGCACCTTTGGTGCCTGTTCCCGTTCCATCAGCTGTTGCCATTGGTTTTGCCGTACTTATTGTTCCGCTGCTGGATACACTTCGTGTTTTTAGTATTCGTATTATTAATGGAAGGTCTCCTTTTACTCCCGACAGAAATCATGTGCACCATCTCCTGCTTCAAAGGGGATTAAGCCATGCAGCTGTTACCTTTACCTGTGTTGGAATAAATATTGGATTTGTTATGCTGGCATGGTTTGGAAGATCCCTGGGGCCCAATTATCTTCTGTTAATTATGCTTTTGCTTTCATTCACAGGTCTGGGTTTATTATATTACCGGAGGCCACGTCCTGCAATGGTTATTGCAAAACGGATTGATGGCGCCACTGAACTAAAAACAACTTCCAAAGTAGTTACCCTGACACAGGAAGCGTCTATCGCCGAAAAGAATTAGGCATTCAATTATTTTATTGGGTTAATTAGCTGCAATACGCCGTTCCGGCCTTTTAAAAAGGATGCCGCGTATCAAATCTCCACTTTCATTAGCTTTGTTAACCGGTTTTTAAGTTTGACGAAGAATAAAAAAATAATTTTATGGCAGAAGATATTGCTTCGATAATTACCACAGCAGAAGATTACATGAAAAAAGCAATCGGACACCTGGAAGCTGAATTGGTGAAAATAAGAGCCGGTAAGGCTAATCCTCAAATGCTGGATGGTATTGTGGTAGATTATTATGGTTCGCCCATGCCTATTAACCAGGTAGCAAATATTAGTGTAATGGATGCCCGCACGTTGAGTATTCAACCCTGGGAAAAAAATATGCTGCAACCCATTGAAAGGTCAATCATTGCTGCTAATATTGGAATTACTCCACAGAATGATGGTAACCTTATTCGTCTTTTCCTGCCTCCTTTAACTGAAGAAAGAAGAAAAGAACTGGTAAAAAAATGCCAGGGTGAAGGAGAACATTCAAGAGTTGCTGTGCGTAATATCCGGCGTGATGCTATCGAACATATAAAAAGATTGCAGAAGAATGGCCTGAGCGAAGATGCAGCAAAAGATGCAGAAGCAGGCGTGCAGCAGGTAACTGATCGGTTTATATCTGCAATTGAAAAACATCTTGCTTCAAAAGAAAAAGAAATTATGTCCGTATAATTATGATTTTTCTCTCAACGAGTTTTTTGGGAAATCAATACTTTAATACTGATGTATGAGTAAAATACAATTAGCTCAAATTGATACCCGTGCTCCTGAAGGTCTTGACAAAAAAGAAATCAAAGAAAAAACCCAGGCTATACTTTCAAAATTGGATGAATTGCAAAATCTTTTATTTGCAGAAAATAAACAAGCCTTATTAATAATTTTGCAGGGTATGGATGGAAGCGGAAAGGATGGCGTTATCAAAAATGTATTTACCAGTATGAATCCGCAAGGAGTAAATGTGAAATCTTTTAAAGTACCGACCGAAGAAGAAGCATCACATGATTTTTTATGGCGGGTTCATCATTATGCTCCGCCCAAAGGAATGATACAGGTGTTTAACCGTTCTCACTATGAAGATATACTTGTAACAAGAGTGCACAAATGGTGTGATGATGCAACAGCTAAAAAAAGAATGAAGGCCATTAATGATTTTGAAGAATTGTTGCAGGAACATAATTATACACACATCCTGAAATTTTATCTGCATATTTCCCCTGAAGAACAATATAAACGGCTTACCGAAAGAATAAAAGAACCGGCTAAAATGTGGAAGTATAATGAAAAAGATTTTGAAGAAGCTAAATTATGGGGCGCCTATATGCAGATGTATGAAGAGTGTTTTGAAAATTGCAATGATGTGCCATGGACAATTGTTCCATCAGATCAAAATTGGTATAAAGAGTTTATTATAGCCAAAAGTTTGTATGATTTATTATATAACCTGAATATGAAATACCCCGGGTTAAAAAAATAATTTTTTTCATTATAAAACTAAAATTATGGGAATGCTGAAAGAATTCAAAGAATTTGCCATTAAGGGTAATGTTATTGACCTTGCAGTCGGAATTGTTATTGGTGCAGCGTTCGGAGCAATTGTAGGGGCTGTTGTTGACAATATTATTATGCCAATTGTAGGCATGATAACAGGTGGAATCAACTTTGACCTGCTCTCAGTTAAAGTT
>WNFM01225476.1_pt1 | contig 14103 bp, 9 predicted proteins | sample 5400271 | NCBI WGS metagenome assembly WNFM01 (sample SAMN13153352, study PRJNA577476) | soil metagenome | isolation source: 60 cm saprolite on Douglas fir-dominated hillslope | place: USA:California | collected 2013-09-17 | reverse complement strand
CGCATCCGGACCTTTTGGTCATGATGATCCACGCGACGCCGCCCAAGGGCGCCTACAACGTGATCATCGGCTCGAACATCGGACGCTTTGGCAAAAAGGCCGATGAGGACGATCTCCGGGTCATCGAGAAAGGGTCGACCAATCTCGAGGTCGGTGGCGACAACGACCGGTACGAGACCGAACTTCCGCTGCTTGACCGCACGGGCAAGCGGATCGGTGCCCTGGGCCTGGTGTTCGGTCTGAAGCCGGACACGGACAAGGAAGCGCTTCACAAGCATGGCCTTGCCATCCGTGACGAAGTGGCTCGCGCCATCCCGAACAACGCAGCCCTGTTCCAGCCCGCCCTCTGACTAGCGCGCGGCCGCCAATCGCTCGGAGATCTTAATGACCGTTCGCAGTTTACTTATCCTGGGCTGTTCGTTCATCGCCCTCGCTAGCTGTTCGGGAAAGCCAGGCCGTGGCAACGCCGGCTCGGCCACGTCGGCCCCGCTCAAGCTAGCAGGATCGGTCGACCTTCCGGGCTATACTGGCGATTTCGATCACTTCGCGATCGACAGCAAAGACGACCGAATGTTTCTTGCTGGCGAGGAAAGTGCCGAGCTTGAAGTCTTCAATCTCAAGAACGGCAAGATCATCCAGCGCATGAAGGGTTATGGCGTTCCGCACAGCGTTTATTACTCGCCCGATGCCAATGAGCTGTTGGTCATCGACGGCGAGAAACCCTCGCCTGTGCTTGATGCGTCCACGCTGAAGGTCAAGCGAACCTACAATATGCCCAAAGGCGCGGACTCGGTGGGATTCGACAGTTCCACCAGACATTTGTGGGTTGTCACCGGCGGCAAGGACGTGCCGCAGAAGGACAGCAATTTGGTCGAACTGGATCCGGCGACCGGGAAAACGGTCAAGGCGGTTCACTTTGACGCCGATCACGTCGAGGCGATGGCGGTTGAGCAGAAAGGCCCGAACCTATTCATCAACGTCACGGACAAGAATTACCTGGCCGTCGTCGACAAAGCTTCCGGCAAGGTCGTCAAGCAGATCCCAATCAAGGAAGCGCAGCAGAACGCACCGATCGCGATGGACGAGGTTAACCGTCGCCTGTTCGTAGTTACCCGCAAGCCCGGCAAACTTTTGGTTCTCAACGCCGACACTGGTCAGACCATCGCCAGCTTTGTCGCTCCAGAGCGGACCGACGAGGTCGTATGGGATGCTGATAACCGGCGCGTCTACGTTGCCGGCGGCCAAGGATACATCAGCGTCGTACAACAGGATGGCCCCGATCGATATCGGGAAGTCGCCAAGGTGCACAGTCTGCCCGGCGCGAAAACCGCCATCATTGATCATGCTGGAAAGCGCCTGTGGATAGCCGCGTCACCTGGCGAAACGACAGCTATGGCCAAGGTTTTGAGGTTCGATATTTCGCCGCGCTGAGCGGCATTCGCTTCGTGCTGAAGCGCTACTTATCGGTAGCTGCGGCGAGGCGGCGAGTGGGGGAGAAGGACGATGAAAGCCAAGGACTCAATTCGGCGTTCGCTGTTGGCGAGGACGAGTCTGTTCGCGACTTCGGTTGCGCTCAGTTGCGCTGCTTTCGCTCAGACGCAGCCGCAAGTCACTGCTAGTTCTCCGGCTGGCGCTTCTCCTCCAAAGGACGCCCAAGCGATCATCATCACCGGATCGGCGCTGCCAACGACACCCGATCAAGTGACCGTACCGGTCACCGTCATCGACTCGACCCAGATTCAGAAGGCCGGCGTTTCCACGAACGTGCTCGAAATTTTGCGGAAGCAGGTACCCGCCTTCGCTGGCCGCAGCAGCACGGGCAATAGCAACGCAACCAACAACAACCAGCGCACCGCCGGAGGGTCATCTATCCAGCTGCGCAATCTCGATACACTGATCCTGGTCAACGGGCGTCGCGTCGCACCGAGCGCTATTTCCGGCATCAACGGCAAGATCTTTGTCAACGTCAGCGAGATTCCGCCCGACGCCATCGACCATATTGAGGTGCTGACCGACGGCGCCTCCGCCATTTATGGATCCGACGCGATCGGCGGCGTCGTCAATATAATCCTCAAGTCGAACTGGCATGGCGGCCAGGTCAACGCCCGTTACGGCGGCGGCGAGGGATATAATGAGCGCAACGTTGGCCTTACCTACGGCACGAATGTGCTTCCGAGTACAAACGTCACCGTGTCCGCGAGCTACTCGAAGTCAGATCCGCTGTTCCAGAACCAGCGCCGCTTCTCATCTCCGTTCTATTCGACCGGGACTGCGGTTCCCGGTGCGATTGGTAATTTCTTTCTCGCCCCGGGAATTACCAGCCCGACGCTAGGTGGCGGCTATGCGGGACCCGCGAACGACCCGCAGTATCTCAATGCCGGGCCAACGGTCGCCACCGCGCCCGGGACGGGCATTGGCGGAACCTATGATCTTTCCCGCTTCAATACTCTGTTGCTTGAACAGGAGCAGAAAGCGGTATCGGTCAGCCTGAACAGCGAGATCGCCGCCAACCACACATTTGACTTGTTCGGCGATTTCGAAATTGCACAGAACAATAATTTCACCCGCTTCCTGCCTGTGACGCTGGGCGTGACGGTTCCGGCCGGGGCTCCGTTCAATCCTTTCACCAGCAACACTAGCGTTACCTTCGGCAGCACCACCAACCCTGCCACCTACACGACCCGGGAGGACAGCTACCGCGGGACGCTTGGATTCAAGGGTCGCGTCCCGGCGCTTGGCCGCGGCGGCAACTGGGAAATTGCCTACACGCACAGCCAGAACACCATCCACCAGACGATCGCCAACATCATCTACAAGGCCAATCTGTTGCGCGCGGTCAGTGGCGGTTACAACTCGGCTTGTGTTGCGACGCCTGGCGGCGCGTTCAGTCTTATAACTCCGATTGCCGGTGGCACGCCGATCTGTCAGCCGGCGCTGGATCCCTTCTCGGTCAGCAGCGCAGTGAATCCGCTCGCGCTCGCAAATGTCCTCACCAACGAGTTCGTCCACGGTAAGAGTATGATCGACACGGTCGACGGCAAGGTCACAGGCTCGCTACTCCATCTGCCTGGTGGCCCGATCCAATTCGCGGTGGGCGGGTCCTGGCGTCGCGAAGCAATTTCGGGATCGGTCGACTCGGTGAACTGGACCCACGTTGGTGGGACCACCGCGACGCCCACACAAAGCCTGACCCAAGGCGGATTGATCGTCGATCCGTTCGCCGCGTCGCGCACCGTCACAGCACAATTCGCGGAGATCCGCTTGCCGCTGACGAGTGCCGAGACCAACGTACCCGGCTTTTACAATTTGGACCTTGTCGGTGCGGTACGTCACGAACACTACAGCGGCGTCGGCGATTCTACCGTGCCAAAAATTGGTTTCCGCTGGCAACCGGTAGCGCGCCAGCTAACCATTCGCGGCAGCTACGCAAAATCCTTCACCGCGCCTTCGCTCTATGCTCTAGGCGGGCCGATCAACTTCCGCACTTCGCAGGGGCCGATTGCCACGTCCGGCCTCAGCCCACTCAACTATACCTTCAACGCGGAGGACGGGAACAATCCAACTCTTAAGCCAGCGAAGTCGACCAGCTGGACGCTGGGCGTCGTGCTGAAGCCCGACGCAATCCCACATCTCAAAATCGACGCCGAATATAACAATGTCCGGGTCGGCGGTCTGCCCGGCGGAATCGGGTTCAACAACATCCTGTTCGACGTCAATGCGAATGGCTCGGCATCGCCGTTCTACGGCAATATCGCACTGGGTAATTTCCCCGGGCTAGCCGGCGCGAGTAACGCAGCGTTCTCGTCACCCGGCGCGCTCGCAACTTATCTCAACAATCCGGCCAACGCGACTTCGGCCAATACGTTCGGCAATCTCTACATAGTCGACCGGTTCACCAATCTCGGAGAAACTCGGGTCAAGAGCCTGAACTTCACCACAACTTACGACATTGTCACCGCGGATATGGGAACAGTCAGCTTGCTCAATCAGGCTGCCGTTTTGCTGAACTTCAAGAACCGTGCATTACCCTTAACCGGGGCGACGCCCAACCCGACCCAGCTCCTTTACGAATTCGCCGGCTTCACCACGCAGGGCGGCGGCGCACAGGGTACGCTTCCAAAGCTGCGCATGTACACCAGCGTCGACTGGACGGTTACGCACTGGAGCTTCGGCATCGCCAACACGTACATCGGTCCGGTGCACGATATCGGCGCCGGCGGTGCAAGCTTCTACGTGCCGTATCTGGCTGGAAATCCAACCTATAAAAAGGGCCAGGTAAATGCCTTTTCATCCTGGGATCTTCGAGCCGGCTGGACCAGCGCGGTTGAGCCAGGAACCAACGGCCTGGTCGTGAGCGTCACCGCAGGCGTGAACAATTTGTTCAACCGAATGCCGCCGGTATCGACCAACATCAATCCCGCGGCCGGTGCCAATGCCGCAGCTACCGCGTGGCGAGCTGAGAACAACACCGACGTGTCGACCTACGGTGCGATCGGCCGCCTGTTCTACTTAGCGGGGTCCGTGCACTTTTAGACGATTGTCCAGCGGCGAAATTACAGGTTCCTGCAAGGTCGTTGATCGAAGGCGTGTGACGACCTCAACGACCTCGCACGTCCCCAAATGATGGAGTGTTCAGTGCGCAAGCTAATGCTGTACTCAATGAGTGTAATCCTTGCGAGCGCGGCCGCCTGCCTCGATGCGGAATCGGCGACGAAGGCGCCGGTGCGTCGACCCGAAACGCTCAGCGTTACCAAGGTGTCGTTGCCGGGCGAGGGCCGAGGCGATTATCTCTACGCCGATGCCAAGTCCAATCGGTTGTTCGTCACACACAGCAGTGTCGTGCATGTTCTCGACCTCACAACTCTTAAGCAGCTAGCCCGGGTAGATGGCCTTACGGCCGCGCATGGCGTTACACTCGATGCCGCAGGGCGGGCGTACGTCACCGACGGGAACAGCGACAGTGTGCTTCAGTTCGACCCGACCACTGGCCATGTGCTGAAGCGAATCGCAGTCGGCAAGAAGCCGGACAGCATTCTGTTCGATCCGGCTTCATCCAAGGTCATGGTGTTTGACGGTGACTCTGAGGAAGTTTCGGTAATCAATCCGGCAACGAGCTCCGTAGTCACGACAATCAAGTTGCCCAATGCTCCAGAAAACTCACAAAGCGACGGTCGCGGTCACGTGTATGTGAATCTCGAGGAAGGCAATGCGATAGCCGTCATCAACACGAAGACGATGAAGCTCGACCATCTCATTCCCCTCAATGGATGCGATGGCCCGGCTCCGTTAGCGCTCGACAAGACGAACAGGCGTTTGTTCAGTGGATGCGGCAATAAAGTCATGGTCGTCACCGACCCCGACAGCGGCAAAGTGTTGGCATCCGTTCCAATCGGCGGCGATCCTGACGGCATCGTCTACGATGCTGGTACCAAGCGCATCTTCGTTGCGAACCGCGATGGCGGTTGGACGATCGTCAGCCAGCTGGGCGCGAATCAGTATCGGGTCGAACAAACGCTCAAAATTGATGAATATGCCAAAACCGTCGCTCTCGATCCCAAGACACATCGTGTCTTTTCATCTACGGCTGATCTTATTTGGCCGCCGACGGTCCCGGGGAAGAAGCATTTGCCAAACGCCAAGCCGGGCACGTTCCGCCTCTTGGTGGTGTCTCAACTCTAACAAAGCGGATTAAAGCGATGTCGCAAACGACCGCCCAAGAGCGTGCTCGTCCCGATGCGGCCACCGACGAACAGCCGGCCAATCGGTGGTGGCGTATCATGGACACTCGGATCGGCATCGTTCCCGTGCCCATTTTCGTAGTCGTTCTACTACTGATCGGAATCTACGTCCGTCTCGGTAAGGTGCCTGCAGACCTCACAACCAATATCCTTACATTGGCGGTCGGGGGCTTTGCGTGTGCCGAGATCGGCAAGCATTTACCCGGTCTGAAGAAAATAGGTGCAGCGGCCATTCTTGCGACATTTGTGCCTTCTTATCTCGTCTATGCAGGCATCATCCCCGTTCCCCTTAAGGATTCGATCTCGTCGTTCACCGAACAGAGCAATTTCCTTTACCTATTCATTGGCTCGATCATCGTCGGCAGCATCCTCGGAATGGACCGGCACATGCTGATTGGCGGCTTTCTGAAGATCTTCGCGCCGATCGTTGCCGGGTCGGTAGCTGCGGCCGCCGTTGGCATCGGCTTGGGAACGGCGCTGGGCCTCGGCCTCAAGCATACCGCTTTCATGATTGTCGTGCCCGTGATGGCTGGCGGAGTCGGCGAGGGCGCCATTCCCTTGTCGATCGGATATTCCACGCTGGGCGGCGGCGTTCAAGGTGATCTGCTTGCCGAAATCCTGCCCGCCGTGATGTTCGGCAGCCTTGCAGCGATTATCCTGGCCGGGCTTTTGAATTTGCTAGGCCGTAAGCGCCCTGATCTTACGGGCAATGGACAGCTCCAGCCGGGTGAGCATGACGTGTTGCTGATCGGGTCTGAAGCGCCTCGTTTCATGCCTGACCTGCAGACAATCGGCGCAGCCGTCGTGCTCGCAATGACTCTCTATCTCGCAGGCGCTTTGGTTCAGAAGCTAACAGGCTTCCCAGGGCCGGTGACAATGTTGTTCCTGGCGGTAGCGATTAAGCTTGCCCGTCTGGTTTCTCCTAAGCTCGAGCAAGGGGCGTTTCGTAACTACCAATTTTTTGCCAGGCTCGTGACCTATCCGCTTCTGTTCGCGATCGGCGTTTCAAAGACCCCGTGGGAAAAGCTCATGAGCGCGTTCAATGCTGCGGAGATCATCACCATCGCCAGCACCGTTATGACGCTCGTGCTGACGGGCTTCGTCGTAGGGCGGCTCGTCAACATTCATCCGGTCGAGGCCGGCATCGTGGCTGCTTGTCGTGCAAGTCAGGGCGGAACGGGGGATGTGGCAATTCTGTCGGCCTCCGATCGCATGAGCATGATGCCGTTTGCCCAAGTGGCGACGCGCATTGGTGGTGCGATTACTGTGACACTCGCGCTGGCCTTCTTCGCGAAATATGGCGCCTAAGCGTGCAGTCATGTGCGTGAACGATATCGTTGCCCTCGACGCTGGCACCGATCCTGTGCGGGGCCGGTGCGTCCGTTCATTGGGTCGCGCCAAAGCAATTGTTGCGCTGGTGGGGAGCATTGCGAGCGGGTGCGCGCACTACCAACCCTCGCCTTTGCGCCCGTCTGCGGCGGTTCTTGCCTCACCAGATCTATCGCTAATTTCCGCAGACGCTCAAAAGATCGATCGGCCGTACCTGACGCCTGAAACGATTGACCTGTCGAAGCCACTAACACCCAATGCGCTCGGCATCCTTGCCGTTCTGATGAATCCCGACCTCAAGGCATTGCGGACAAAGAACGGCGTGACGGACGCTCAGGCGTTTGCTGCGGGGTTGCTGCCCGATCCATCGTTTCAGGCGAGCTTCGATAAGCTCTTGTCAGGGCCCGATTCCTACAATGGACTGGGTGCTCAAATTGGCTTCGATCTCAATCAACTGAGGACTCGCGCTGTAACGCGCGCATCGGCGAATGCGAGCAAGCGCCAGGTCAGGCTCGATCTCGCTTGGGCGGAATGGCAAGCCGCAGGCCAGGCACGCCTCCTGGGTGTCCGCATTCTGGCACTTACCAACCAGCTTGTCATTGCTCGCTTGAGCGCAGAAACCGCCCAGCGGCTCTTCGAGGCTAGCAGCCGAGCGGCCGGTCGCGGTGATATTTCTGGCGCAGATCTCGACTCCCGACGCCAGGCGCTCCTTGACGCCGGCAACAGGGCTCGAGTTGCGGAGCATGACCTTGTAGCGGCTCGTTCCGACCTCAATAAGCAGCTTGGCTTGCCGCCCGCCACGCATCTCATGATCGCGCCAGCACCCACCCCGCGGGTCCCGCCAGCGGCGGACGAGATTGTTCGCAAGGCGATCGTCGACCGCCTGGATCTTCAGGCGTTGCGCGCCGGGTACGATATCGCCGAAGCGGGATTGCATGTTGCAGTGATTGAGCAGTTTCCCAATCTGTCGATTGCGCTGGCTGGCACCCGCGACACTGCCAATAATGTCACGCTCGGTCCCCAAGTCGGATTCACTCTGCCTCTCTGGAATCGAAACCGGGGCAATATCGCAATCGCCGGTGCGACGCGCGATCAGCTCAAGGCTGAATATGAGGCTCGGCTCTTTCAAACGCGCGCAGAAATCGGGGCCGCAGTTTCAGGGATCGCCGCCGCGCGTGTCCAACGGGCTGATCTGGCTGCGCAGATGCCAGCGCTCGAACGTTATGCGGAAGCCACGCAGCGCGCTGCGCGCAGGGGCGATCTTTCGATTGCAACCGCCGATGCCGCAGCTCAGGCGGTTCGTGATCGACAACTCACACTTGACCAGCTCGATCAGCAGATCTCGGAGCAATCGATTGCTCTGGAGCTCTTGTCGGGCAGTCTCAGCCAAGGGTGGTCAGAATGAAACGGGGCTTCTTGATTCTGTCGGCGCTGCTGCTTGTCGGCTGCGGCAAGGGCGGCGCCGACGAGAGCGCGTCCGATGAGCCAGTTGCGGATGTGCGCGTCGCGACCGCGGAATTCGGCTCGAGCAACGGAGCAATCGTCGCTTATGGCGCGACGGAAGCAGGCCCCGGCGCGACCCATTCACTGGTGGCGCCAGCTGAGGCGATCGTCGATGCGGTGTGGGCGCCCACAGGAACCTCTGTGAGCGTCGGACAGGCGGTGGTCTCGCTGCGACCGAGCCGCACGTCACGCCTCGAAAGTGCCAAAGCGATCAGCGACGTTCAGGCTGCCAATGCGGCCTATGCGCGCGCTTTGAGGCTTCGCAAGGATGGCTTGGCAAGTGACGCGGAGGTCGAAACCGCGCGTTCTGCCGCCGCCACTGCTCGTGCCGCGGTCGCCAATACAGGAATCGGCGGCGGTCTGACCCTGCGCGCTTCTGCAGCAGGCACCGTGCAGGGTCTCACGGCGAAGCCTGGGGATCAGGTGCCCGCGGGAACGACCATCGCCACGGTCATCGGCCGCGGCGATCTACGAGCCCGTTTCGGTGTCGATCCGGTCATCGCCCCTAGAATTCAACCCGGAATGACTGCCCAGATCGAACTGGCCGGGGGAAGTGCGCCGGTCACCGTTCCTGTCGTTGGCGTGGATCCGACGGTCGATGCGACGACCCGACTTGCCGGCGTCTTTGTTCGGGTGCCGGCAGGATTCAGTCTTGCTGCGGGTGAACCGCTTCGCGCGACCGTCGAGGTAGGAGCGACGGGCCAAGGCATAACCATCCCTTATTCTGCGTTGCTCGACGACGGCGGCCGCTCTTATGTCTTCGTCGTCAAGAAGGGCGTCGCCAAGCGCGTCGACGTCTCACCGGGCAACAGCACCGGCGAAACAGTGCAAATCCTTAAGGGACTGCAGCCGGGTGACCAAGTTGTAACCGAAGGCGGTACGGCGCTCGATGATGGAATGAAGGTCAAGATTGCCGGGGTGCGGCGGTGAGCGAATTACTGGTCCGCCATCGCCGATCAATCTGGATGTGCGTATTCCTTTTGACCCTGGCTGGACTGGTCGCTGCCATGCGACTTCCAGTCACTCTTTTCCCACATATTGATTATCCGCGTGTGGTTGTTTCGATCGACGCCGGCGAGCGCGACGCCGAGCAAATGGCGGCGGATATCACCCGCCCATCCGAGATTGCCTTGCGGCAAGTTCCGGGTGTCCGACAGATCAGATCTACGACGAGCCGAGGTTCGGCCGAGATTGCACTGACGTTCGGGTGGGGCGACGACATGGTCGCGGCGACGCAGGCGACGCAGGGCGCAATGGCGACGATGTTGCCGGATTTTCCCGTGGGTACACGATTCAGCGTTCGCCGATCCGACCCGACCATCTTTCCGGTCCTCGGGATTTCGCTGACATCTACAAAAAGGGACGGCGTATCTCTAGCCCAGATCGCGAACCTGCGGCTTCGTCCCGTCCTTACGACTGTCGATGGTGTTGCCGGTGTTGATGTTTTGGGCGGAGCCGCTCCCGAACTGGAGGTCGAGATCGACCCGGCGCGATTGCAGGCGCTCGGCCTCACCGTCACCGACGTAACCAACGCCCTTGGGGCGGCGAACACGGTCGCGGCCGTTGGAAAGATTGAAGACAAGCATCGTCTTTACCTGGCGCTTGTCGAAAATCGCCTAGCCAACGAAAGCGATATCGGGTCCATTCCGGTCAAGTCCGGAAATACCCTAGGAGCCGGCGTCGTCACTCTTGGTCAGGTGGCCACCGTTCGGCGTGCGCCGGCTCCCGCCTGGACCAAGGTCACCTCAAACGGCGCGGATGCTGTGCTTCTCAACATTCGCCAGACGCCGACAGCGGACGCGGTTGCTCTGGTAAAAGAGGTCAACTCCCGAATTGCTAGCGCCGGCCTTCCTTCTGACGTGAAGGTAAGCTCCTTCTACGATCAGTCCGAATTGGTGACCGGAGCTGCAAATTCGGTTCGGGATGCGATCTTGCTCGGTGCGGTCCTCGCCGGTCTGGTGCTATTCGTGTTCCTTCGTAGCTGGCGCCTAATGGTGATTACCGCCGCACTGCTGCCGGCCGTCCTCGCGGCCACGTGCCTTGCGCTTTACGCGCTGCACATGAGCTTCAACATGATGACGTTGGGCGGCATGGCCGCAGCCGTGGGGCTGGTGGTGGATGATGCGGTTGTCATGCTCGAGCATTTGATGCGACGACTGCAGGAAGCAGAAGGGACTGACCACCGTCCCTCAATGCTGGTTGCGGCGCGTGAGATGGCTCGACCGCTTTTGGGTTCGACCCTCGCAACGATTGTCGTCTTCCTGCCGCTCGCTTTTATTTCGGGCGTGACTGGTGGCTTCTTCCAGGCGCTCGCGGTCACTATGACATCGGCGCTCGCGGTGTCGCTTATCTATGCGCGCTACGTTCTGCCGCTTGTTGCCGAGCGCTGGTTAACTCTCCAGGATGCCTATGCGGCGGACAAGGCCGACAAACTGACACACCCCATCAACGAGCGCTATGCTCAGGTTGCTCGGCGGGCCTTTGCCCGCCCCGCGCTTTTTGCCGGCGTGACGGCGGCAATGCTGCTGATTGGTGGCTGGCTGGCATTTTCGAACCTTGAGTCCGGATTCATGCCGGTCATGGACGAGGGCGGTTTCATTCTCGATTATAAGGCGAAGCCCGGCAGCGCGCTCACCGACACCGACCGACTTCTCCGACAGGTTGAAAAGATCATCCGAAGCACGCCGGAGGTGACGAGCTACTCGCGGCGGACGGGCTTTCAGCTTGGCGGTGGTCTGACCGAAGCCGATGAAGGAGACTTCTTCATTCGGCTCAAATCCGGGCGCCGCCGCGACATTGAAGAGGTGATGTCGGAGGTCAGAACCAAGGTCGAGCGCGACGTTCCCGGACTTCAGATTGAAACCGCCCAGCTGATGGAAGATTTGATTGGCGATCTCACGGCCGTACCCCAGCCGATCGAAGTGAAGCTCTTTGGCGACGATCCTCAACAATTGGAAGCGGCCGCTGCCAAGGTTGTTGAGGCGTTGCCGAAGATTGACGGCGTTGTTGAAGTCGCCAGCGGACTACGCGTCGCCGGCGATGCTATCATTATCCACGTCGACCGCGCGGCTGCTTCGCTGGCCGGTCTCGACCCCGATCAGGTTTCAAAGCAGGTTGAAACGGAAGTTGGCGGTACGGTGGCGACACAGGTCCTTCGGGGCGAGCAGGTCATCGATGTACGCGTACGGTTGCCTCAGGATCTTCGTCAGCGCGCCGATGCGCTCCGGGCTTTAACGCTGCGTTCCGCGGATGGCAGGTCCGTGCCCCTCTCGGACATCGCTCAGATCACAATTCAGGCTGGGCAACGGCAGATCATGCGCGAAGACTTGGCGCCCTTCATTCCAGTTACGGCACGGCTTGAGGGCAAGGACCTCGGCACCGGCATGGCTGACGTTCAGGCGACGGTGGTGGCACTACATCTGCCCTCGTCAATTCGCGTCGATTACGGGGGACTTTATCAGCAACAAAAGCAATCCTTCCGGGACCTGACGATGGTCTTCGTCGCGGCGCTTCTGCTGTCCGCGCTGCTTCTTACCCTTTTGTTCGAGACTTGGGCATTTACGGCCGCCGTCATCTCGACCGTGTTGCTGTCGACGACGGCCGTGTTCATGGGCCTTTGGCTGACCGGAACGGAACTCGACATTTCGGCGCTGATGGGGCTCACGATGGTCATCGGCATGCTGACTGAGTTAGCCATCTTCTACCTCGCTGAGCTCGTCGAAGAACATGGAGTGACGCCGGCAACTTTGCTGGAGGCGGGAATGGCGCGACTGCGTCCGATTTTGATGTCCGCCCTCATCGCAATCCTTACGCTGAGCCCGCTTGCGCTGGGCATTGGGCGCGGATCTGGTCTTCAGCGGCCTTTGGCCACGGCAATTATCTTTGGGCTTGCAATTGGCGCTCCGCTTGTCGTCACGATGCTGCCCAGTCTGGTCCTCGTCTATACCAATTGGTCGAGCCGGAAGAGCGAGCCGGCGGCGCCATCCGAGCCCCTGGCGACAGCGACATGATTGGACTCTTAATAGGTCTGACCGCGGCTGCATCCGGCGCGAGCACTTCCTATGGGGAAAGTCTGCTGGATGCGATGCACAAGAGGCACCCGCAGCTTGGTGGAGCACAGATCACCGCGACCAATGGCCAAGGACCGGTGATTGCGTTGAATCGCCTGTGGCGGGGCCGATCTCGGAGCAGCGCAAAGCGCGCCCTCTTTGACGCCAATGGCAACGAGATTGGCATGCTGACCCTACATTCGCGCTGCGAGCGGGTCTCCGATGCTGACAGAATCGAGAGCGAGCTATCTCGACGAATCTATTCGCCCAGTTCGCTAGGGGAGCCTGACCCGTTCGTCGGTGCCGCCGTTCGCGCGCCGGCGGGTCAAGCATTGATTGAGGCGGCGTTGCAGCGCGATCCGGGAATCATCACGCTCGCGTTCCACGTCATACCACCCGGCGCAAAAGTGAACATGATTGTGGCATCAAGCTTCGGCAGGATCGGAAAGCCGGGTGATTCCGATGACCAACGAGTCGTTCGGGAAGGCAAGACGCTTCGAGAGCTTACCAACAACGGCAAGCGGGTTGCGATCGAGCTGCCGCTCCTCGACGCTCGCGGCCGTGTCATCGGCGCCTTGAGTACGAGCTTCAGGTTGGAGCCCGAAACGGACGCCGATCAAGCGGAAAAGCGGGCAGTCGTACTCCGAGATTCCCTCGCTCGCCGCACGCCCTCCTTAAAGGCTCTGTTCCGTCCCGCTACAGCTTCGCGTCAGGTTGGGGGTCTACGAACCTGCCATTCCTGAGCAGGGCGGAGGGGTCATGATCACGCGCGTTCTATCAGCGTCTTTCCTGTTGCTGTGTGCATTTCAGCCGGTTGGCGCCGCGGACAAGAACTGGTCGCCGCCGACGACCAAAATCTACGCGCAACAGCTTTCCGACGAAACAATGAAAGCGCACCCCGAGCTACTTAGTGTTACGCTGCACGGCGTCCCGCCGGGAATGCACAATGCTTATACGATGTTTGCCGGTTCCTACCCTGACCGGGTGGGTAATCCCGACGATCCAGACGACATCGACGTAAGCAAAAAGGGCATTACGATCGTCGATCCCCGCTGGAATCGAACCAAGGATCCGGCGCCAAAGTTCGTCGTCTTGATGCCTTTGAGAGATCGTGCCGGCGGAAACGTTGGTCTGGTCGTTTACGCGTTCAAGGTTCCTGTCGAATCTAACGCCGGCGAGCGAAAATTCTATCTCAAGGCTCTCGAACTTCGAGATGCGCTGGCGAGGCGCATTCCGAGCTACGACGCTCTGTTCGCTCCCGCCCGATAGGACGATTGGGGGGATGCAATGCAGGTCACCGGAATGCTCCACGGCGCCGCTCTGTTGCGGCACGTCGGATTTCCGGTCCCGGAGATTCTTGGACCGGATTCCAGCGAAGTTTCGATCCAGGCGCTGATCGCGCGGCACGGTACGATATTCGTAAAGCCGGTCTTCAAGGGCGGAGTGGGCAAGAAAGGCAAGGCTGGTCTTGTCGGCCGAGCGAC
>WNFM01303353.1_pt1 | contig 14104 bp, 13 predicted proteins | sample 5400271 | NCBI WGS metagenome assembly WNFM01 (sample SAMN13153352, study PRJNA577476) | soil metagenome | isolation source: 60 cm saprolite on Douglas fir-dominated hillslope | place: USA:California | collected 2013-09-17 | reverse complement strand
CGGTGATCGGAAGCCTCGGACGCGCGTGGAACCGACGTCCCTTCCCGCCTCCCCCTTCCGGTCGACGCTTTCGGCCCGAGGCCACGCTCGACCGTTCGCTCACGGCTCGTCCGCCGACGCTCGCCTCGCGGGCTCCGCCTTCGCGCTCGCCTTCTTCGCGCTCGCTAGCATCACCCTCGGCAGCCGCAGCGCGCCCTTCTTCGCCTTCCCCTTCGTGAACGTGCTCCTCGGACTCCGACTTCTCGGATCCGGCCTCCCACTCGTCGGGGTCGAGGCTCGTCGAGAGCAGCTTGTCGAGGCTCCAGTCCTTGTCGCCGTAGGCCGACAGCACGTCGGACGTGTGCAGGAACCCGTTCTTGCCTTGGCCGAAGTCGACGAACGCCGCTCCGATCGCGGTCTCGAGGTTCACCACCCGGCCGCGGTAGATGTCGTTCACGACCGAGTTCTCGGTGCGCACCGTCATCTGGAAGTCGACGATGCGACCGTCCTCGACCACGGCGACGCGTTGCTCCTCGGGATCGGAGGCGTTGACGAGAATCAGATTCTTCCGCGCGGGTTTTCGCGAGGCCGGTTCGAATTCTCGATCCGGCTCGGTCCGCGGCCGCTCACTGCGGTCCGTGCGCTCGCTGCGCTTCCGCCCTCTCCGCCTTCCGCCGCCGCGCTCCTCGCGCGGTGCGCGCGGCCGGGGCTCGCGCTCGTCGTCGAGCGGCAGGGCCACCGCCTCGCTCGGCAACTCGGGCAGATCCGGGAGATCGTTCTCCTCGCCGGGGATCGCCTCGATCTCGACCGGCGCCGCGGGCACGGAGGAGACGTGGTCTCGTCCGCGGCCACGTCCGCCACGGCGACGGCGCTTGCGCTGGCCGCCTCCGGGACGCCGATCGGCGTCGCCGGGTCCGCCGCCGGGACCACCCGGGCGCCCACCCGCGCGGCCGCCACGCGGATGATTCGAGCTCGCGATCGACGCGGATGCTTCCGTCGCCGGATCCAGCGGTTCCGCGCTCGGGCGCTCACCCTGCGAATGCGACCGCTCACCGGTGTGGATCGGGCCGTCACCAGGGCCGGCCCCGCTGCGGCCTCGACTCCCCCGACGACCGCGGCCGCCGCGTCGTCGTCGCTTGCCCGTCCGGGGTCCATCCTGCGCCGCGCCGCCCTCGCGTCCGGCGGAAGGGCGATCGCCTTCAGGAGTGATCTCGTCCGGGCGGCTCGATGCGGAAGAGCCGGGCTCGAACGGGAGCGGACCTTCGTCGAACTCGCGCCGCGGAGTCGCGTCGCGATCTCGAAGCTCTGCGGATCGATCGGTCGGGGCTTCACCCGCCGCCGCTGCGCGACTGGATCCGTCGCCAGCCGCCCTGTCACTACTGGCCCGCTCGCTACTGGCATCGGGGCCCTGTCCACTGCCGCGCCGTCGGCGACCGCCGCGCGATCCGCGCCGACGGCGACGCCGTTCACCGGACTGCGCGGGATCCGCGCCTATCGCGGAGCCGGCGGGCTCGAGCTCGGCACCCAAACCGTCGGAAGCGCGCGGGAGAGGCGCGATCGGGTCGTGGCGTGGTGCGGGGCTGGAAAAGAAAGAAGTACGATTCGGATCCTGATCCGGACGCCCGGGGGCGTCGACGGGATGCTCATCAGTCATTGTCAATTAGCTCGTTTCGAGATCGCAGCCCGACCTCGAGCCACTCGTGGCCCGGGCCGTGGCGCGCGCGGCGCGCGGAATGCCAGCCTGCGTGCGTGCGGCGGATCGGACGAAAGTCCCATTCCACCGCCGTCGAGGCTCGCGGGAGCGACGGCTTCCGCGTCGCATGGCTGCGTCGCAGAAAGCGAGCTCCCGGGTGAGGCTGCTGACCTCTGGGTAGTTGTTGTGAGCGAAGGCGGTGTGCCTCTGCTCGAGAGATCGATGTCGGCGCGACGAGAGTCGCGCCGCTGTTCTGTTCAGGGCTCGCTCGCGCCCGGGTTCCCCCCGGGCCGGCGCTCCTCGACCCGTCTCGCGACCGATCGACGCCCCAGGATCACCTATCGGCAGCCCCGAGTCGAACCCCAAGAGCGGACTTTTCGAGAAAACGCGGTTCCTGGGGCAGCGGGGCCGTTTCTCGGGCCCCTCGTTCGCTCCTGGCGCTCGCGCCTGGCCTCTTCGGCGACGCACTCCGGGGAATCTGGCCCCCGTCGCTGTTGCGGCCATGGCCCCCGATCACGGGAAACGCTGGCGGATTCGTTCTCCTCGGAATCCCCGGCCTCGTCGAGGGGTGTGAATCGAACCGAAGTCTCTTTCCAACTGTGAGTTGGGTGAGAGCACGCCACAGTGAAGGAGGCCGGATCCCACTCCGGGCGATCCCCTGGAACAGAACCGGCCCCGATCCGCCGCTGCGGACCGGGGCCGGTGATTCCGAGGTGAGAAGATCGGGTCAGTGCGCCGCGTCCGAGATGGCCGGCGCGTCGCTCCCGAGGAGGTGATTCATCTCGTCCTTGAGCTTCGTGTTCCTCCGCTCCCACTCCTTGCGCAGCAGGAAGTCGGTGTCCTTGCTCGAGTAGACGATCGTCGGGGTCAAGAAGACCAGCAGACTGCGACGGTCTCGCGACCTCGCCTTGTGCTTGAAGAGAAGGTCACCGATCAGCGGGATGTCGCCGAGGATCGGAACCTTGGACTTCGTTTCGGTGTCCGAGTCGGTCGTCAGGCCGCCGATCATCACGGTCTTGCCGCTCTCGACCATCATGGTCGAGACGATCGTCGAGCTCCGGGTCCGCGGCAGCGCGATCGCACCGGACAGGCCCGAAGCACCGACCGTGAAGACGTCGAAGCCCGGAGGCGCCAGGTTGGAGATGCCCGTGCCGGAGAGGCTCGTCTCCTTCGGGATGACTTCCATCTCGATGTTCTGCGTGCCCGGGATGATGTTGGGTTGGATCAGCAGCTGGAATCCGACTTCGACCGGAGAACCGGAGGCTTCCGACACGGAGAGCTGCAAACCGCCGGATTGGCCCTGTTCGCTCTTGGCTTCCGCGTAGCGGATCGTCTCGCCTACGAAGATCGTGGCCGTGCTGCCGTCGATCGCGAAGATCTTCGGGGCCTGGATGACCTCGGACTTCGTGTCGCGCTGGAGCAGCCGCAGAGTCGCCTGCACCTGCGTGAAGGACAGCGAGCCGAAGATCGTGTCCGGGACCGTCGTCGTCGTGCTGGCGTTGAGCAACGGGTCGACGTAGGGACCGTGTCCGTCCGGGCTGGCGATGAGGTAGTCCTCGAAGCCGCCCCGCCCCGCGTTGAACGGGAACGTGACCGGGATCGCGCCGCCGGTCAGGGTGACCTGCGGGCCGTTGTCGCCGTAGTCGACGCCGAGGTTCAGCGTGTCGCCGTTCGTCGTCGTGACGAACTTGACGTCGCAGAAGATCTGCGCCGGCTCGACGTCGAGCCGCGCGAGCAAGTCCTTGATCGCGTCTTGGACCTGGCTCGTGTCGCGGACCACGATCGCGTTTTGCGAGTCGATGTAGTCGAGCTTGCCCACGTTCGGAGTCAGAGCCTTCGACAGGGCCTGGAGCACCGTGAACGTCTTGGCGAGTTCCTGCGTGCTCTGCGCCTGCTGTTGCGCTTGCGCTTGCGGCGGCGCCTGGACGAACTCGGACTTGATGATCGGCTTGTAGGTGCTCTTCGGACGCAGGTACCGGAACTGGAACGTGCGGGTGACGAGCTGGTCCTGGAGCTTGATCGGGTCGACCACGCGCAGGACGCCGTGGCCCTCCTCGACGACGGTGAAGTTGAGGGTCTTCGCGACGACGTCGAGCGCTTCCCGCCAGGGGACGCCCTTGAAGCGCACGGAGATCGTCCCCGTGACCTCGGGAGCCATGACGATGTTCGCGCTCCCGAACTTGGCGATCGTGTCGATCACCTGCCGGATGTCGGCGTTCGGGAACTCGAAGTCGACGCGCTGCGGCCGCGTGACCGCGAGAACGCCGGCCGTCCGCGGCTCGACGATGGCGCCGACCTTCTCGGCGACGATGTCGAGCGCGTCACGCCAGGGGACGTCCACCAAGTCGATGGAGACCTTCTCCGTCGAGATGGGCTTGTCACCCGAGTCGATGATGACGATGTTCGCGCCCGAACGGGCGCGCAGATCCGTCACGACGTCCTCGATGGTTCGATCCGCCACGCTCATGGTCACGCGGGCCTCGGAGCTGGGCGCCGCGGGCGCCTGCCCCCCCTGGGCCTTGACTCCCGGCGAAACCACCGAGAACGCGAGCAACGTAAGCACCACTCCTGTCAGTCTCATCGCGACCTTCCCCGCCGGCGGGAGCCGGCATTCTTCGTTCGGCACGGCTAGAAGCGCCGCGCGAAGATGATTCCTCGGAATACGAACTCGATCTCGTCCGGGCGGATCGCCCGAACCAAGAGATCCTTGTCGAGCATGTCGCCCACACCCACGGACTTGCCGTTGATGAGGACGCTCGAGATGCCGTCATCGCCGACGGCCACTCCGCCCACCTTGATGTCGATCTTTTGGAAGTCGAGGACGGTCTGAGCCTGGCTGGCCATCTCGCGGATGCGATCGACCAGCGGTTTGCGCAAGGGATCCTTGTCCGCCAGCGCGAGCTGCGAAGCCACGGCCTGGAAGGCCTCCAGCACGAGCCTGTACTCGCCCTTCTGCTGGTGGTCGCTCATGGCGACCTCGATCTCGTGCAGCTTGTTCGCGCTCGGTCCCTCGGCCTCGGTCTTGGCGAGGTCCTTGCGCAGGTGCGTCAGGGCGTCGACTACCTCGATCTTGAGCTTGCGCTCGGAGGGCACGTAGCGGATCGACTTTTCGTCGACCACACGGCGCACGTCCTCGTCGAGTTGGGCGAGCGAGGTCTCGAGCTCCGCGCGAGTCGTGAGCTCGCTGATGGGGCCATCGGCACTCTTGAAGAGGTCCCAGAGACCGAGGACGGCCTTCGTCCGCGCGATCAGCTGCTCGACGATCTCCATCTGCTGCGCGACCGTCAGCGGGCTGTCGCCGGTCCCGAGGACGGGCACGCGCGGATCGATCCAGGGATCGCGCCGTCCGCGCATTCCGCGGTAGGTGTAGCTCGAGAGCGTCAGGGTCGACTTGCGTCGATCGATCTCGCCCTTGAGCAGGTCGCGCTTGCGATCGTAGTTGTCGATCTTGACCGGCTTCGCGTCCTTCTGCGGCTCGTAGACGTAGGTTTCGACGTCCACTTGGATCTTGTGAGCCGGCTGAGCTGCTTTGTCGTTCTCAGCCTGCGTGCGCGTCGCCGCCGTGATGTGGAAGGTCGGCACGCACATGAAGCGCCGGTGGTTCTCGGTCAGATCGAGGAAGTCCAGGAACTGGAAGGCATCCGCGTCCAGGGAGAGGGTGTAGGCGACCTTGGTGAAGTCACCCTTGTCCCTCGCGTCGTTGGGCCGCTTCTTGAGCCCGGAGATGCGCACGCCGGAATCCTCGGAGAACTTCTGGAACGTCCGGACGAGGTTGTTCACGTCGTCCGTGTCCGGGAGGATCTTCTTCATCACCTCGGAGATCTCACGCAGCACGATGACCTCGCGCTCGAGCGCGCCCGTGCCCTCGATGAGCTTGCGCGAACCGTCGATGCTCGTGCGGATGCCCGCGACCTCGATGCGCGCGGCGTCGATCTTCCCGTACTCGCCGTAGATCAGGTATCCGAGGCAGCCCGCCAGGAGGACTCCTCCTGCGATCGTCGCGATCCACTTGTTGCGGGGGGTCATCGGCGTTCCTCCGAGCCGGGCTTGCCGGTGTTCGGGCGCGTGGTGCTCTCGGATCCGCCCGGTGAGGCGGGTTCCCGGGCGCTGTTCGGGCCCGTCGGCGAGGGTAGTTGCTTCTTCACGCCACCCGGGGCGGATCGCGGAGCGACCTCCGATGCGCCCTTGCTCTTTCCGTCCTGGCCCTGTCCAGCGTTCTCGCGGCGCGTGCCCCCGCTCTCGGGTTTCGCGCCATCGGAGGCGGGTCGGGTCTGTTCCTTGCCAGCGCCCGCGTCCGTCTTCTCGACGCCGGGGTCCTGGGCGGGGTCCTTGTAGTTCTTCGCCAGGCGCGCAGCTTCGCTCTTGGCGCGATCCTCGGGGCCCTTCAGCGAGAGGGACATCGGGAAGGCCCAGGCGACCGGAGGCACGAGGGTCTCGTCGATGAGGGTCTGCGTGCCTTCGGGCGGCGCAGGCCGTTCGAAGTCATCGATGAAGGCCGAGGTCTCGAGGTCTTCGAGGAAGTTCGCGACCTGCGCGAACTTGTCGGAGCCCGAGTGTCCGGCGGCTCGCACGGAACCGAAGTTCTTCGAAGCCGCGTCGGCGCTCTGCGTGACGGAGAGGTCGTCCAGCCAGACGAGGTGACGCGACCCATCACCACCGGCGTTCGCGACGTCGATGAGCTCGTCCATCTTGCGAGTCCACGAAATCCGATCGGCCGTGATCGAGGCCAGCGTCTTCTCGCGGCTCTTGTACTGCTTGCTCTCGGTCTCGAGCGAGTGGTAGTAGGCGACCTGCGGAGCGAGGCCGTCCATCTCCAGCTGGAGCGTGGCGTGCTCGCTGTCGACCTTGGCTTGGATGCCGAAGACGGTCCAGCCCCACCAGCTCAAGAGTCCGGCGTTGAACGCCACCAGCGCGCTGATGGCGACCAGTGCGGTACTCCTCGGGAAGAAGATTGATCCGAATCATGCCGCACGCACCCTCGATGCAAGGCCCACGGCGACCACCAAGGTGGGCGCCCAGGCTTCCAGGTCCTGGACGTCGACGCTGGACGGATCCACGCGCAGTCCCTCGATGGGGTTCCAGATGCGCGTCGTCCGACCGGTCGTTTGTTCGATGAACGCGACGGCTCCCGTCGCGAGAATGCCGCCGCCCGAGAGCAGGATCTCCGTGACCTGCACGCCCGAGTGGTGCTCGACGTAGTCCAGCGAGAGCGAGAGCTCGCTCGTCAGGTCCTCGAGGACCGGCGAGATCGCCACGGTGACGTCGTGCTCGTGGCCTTCGCTCTCGCGCTTGATCGCTTCGGCCTCGGCGGGAGTCACCGACAGCCGCCGAGCCACGGCCTGGGTCATGTCCGACCCACCGACGTTGATCTCGCGGCTGAAGCAGGTCTCGCCTCCACACAGGACGTTGATCGAAGTACGCACGGCGCCGACATCGACCAGCGCGATGCCGCGGGTTTCGCCTTCTTCACCTTCGCCGCCGGGGAGGCTGCAGAGCTCCCACGCGTTGGCCAGGGCGAAGAGATCCACGTCGATGGCGACCGGCGTGAGCCCCTGCTTCTGCAGGAAGTCGATCCGTTCGTCGACGGTCTTCGTCTTGCAAGCGGCGAGGAGCGTGGTCATCTGTTCGCCGCCCTTGCCTTCGGTGTCCTGTTGCGAGCCGGCCGGGGGACGCTTGAGCGCCTGACAATCGAGCACGACTTCCTCGAGCTCGAAGGGCAGGTACTTGTCGGTCTCGAGGCGGATCGCTTGCTTGAGGTCTCCTTCGGACATCTTCGGCATGGGCACGTAGCGCACGACGACGGACTGTCCGAACACGCCGGTAACGACCTTCCGGCTCTTGAACTTGCCGTGGGCAAAAATGCCGGCGACGGCGTCGGCCGGGCTCCCTCCGGGGGGAACTTCGGCGCGTGCAAAGCCGGTGACGACGGGCTCCGGCCCTTGCATCGTGATCTCCACGGCCTTGACCACGGAGCTCCCGAGGTCGAGCCCGACGACGCTCTTCTGCTTGCGGAACACGGGATGCCCTGCTCTTCCTGTTCGGTAGAGGTCCAGCGATGGCGCCGGAGCGCCGCTGCTCGGGGGATCCGGCAGCCGGCAACCCAATCGGCCTGAAGGGCGGCCCGGGTTTAGGTCCCTCCCGGATTCCCGCGCTCCCGATCGCACGGAACCGGGTGAACCGCCGGTTTCACTCGCCTCTTTCCCGCAACTGGGGCGGGTTCAGGAGGCTCCGCCCAAGCGCGAGCACCGCGGCGGGCGGGCCGGGCCCGGCCCAGTCGGTCTGGAACTGACTGGGTTCCGTGTTGAAGGCGGAGGCTCGGACCTCCGGAACTCGGTCGGCTGAAAGAGGTTGCGCGTCGTCACGGGAAGTAGAGACCGAGCGCAGGGCCTCCGGCTCGACCCGACCGACCAAAGACCGCGCCGGTTCGTGACTTGCGTCGCCGCTCGGCGGCGATCTCAACACGGAACCCAGTCAGTTCCAGTCGGTCTCAATCCAGCTCGTCGAATCCGCCTTCGACGATCTCGGTCAAGCGCCGGATCAGGGCCTGCGCGTCACGGCCGCGGGCTCGCAGCTCGAGCTCGGAGTGGCACGGGGCGCACAGGGTCATCAGCTCGAGGATGCTCTTGCCGTTCACCTTCGTGTTGCCGCAGACGACCGTCAGCTCGCTCTCGAAGCCGGCCGCGGTCGAGGCGATGGCGTGGCACGGACGGGCGTGGAGCCCGGCCGAGTTCTTCAGATGGACGATCCGCGTGACTTCCTCGGGCTCCATGGCGTCCCTGATGCTCCAGCTCCCGGAGAGGCCGGTCCTCAGACGGCCGACATCTCCCGGAGGAGGTCGACGAGCTCGGTCTTCGTCTTCACGCGGATGGCGAAACGCCGGAAATCCCCGTCGCGACCGAGGCGCGCGATCCAGCGCATCATCTCGAGGTGCTTGTCGGGATCGTGCTGGACACCCTTCTTGTTCGGGCGGATCACGGTGAAGAGGAGTTGAACCGGCGCGCCGTCGACCGCGTCCCAGGGGATGCCCGAGCGGTGGATCGAGAGGGTGCACAGCGCCCGATCGATGCCCTTCAACATGACGTGCGGGATCGCGACGTTCATTCCCACTCCGGTGGATGCCATGCGCTCGCGCTCGAGGAGCGCCTGCTCGGCCTCCCCCGCCAGATCTCGAGACAAGACCTCCGCCACGACCATGTTCTCCACGACCTCGGCCAGCGCCGCTTCCTTCGAGGTCGCCTTGAGGTGGACGCTGCAAGCCTTGGGCTTGAATTGCTTCCAGTGGTTCATGCCGCATCTCGCCGAACGAGTTCGGAGCGCCGGCCAGAGTCGGAACGCGTGAGTGCGGGCCGGATCCAGAGCGGATGAACGGATGCGCGGCTCAGGACGACGTCCGTCCGCGCCGGCGGTCGTGCGTCCGCTTCTCGTTTTGGCGCTTGAGCAGCCGCTCCATCCGTTGGATGGCCTCGTCGAGAGCTACGGAAAAGCTCGACGCCCGAGCGTCGACCACGAGGACCGCTCCCCGGGCGATGTGGGCGACGATCTCGACGCGGTGCTCGTCGTGCTGCCGCTCGAGGAGCGCGCGCATCGAAACGATCCGGTCGTAGAACTTCACCAGGTGCTGCAGCTTCTGCTCGACCTGCTCGCGGGCCCGAACGGGATAGTCGTGGTGAAGGATGGACACCTGTGCTTCCATGCCGACCTCCAAGCGCGGTTGTGGGCATCCTCGATCGGAAGCGGCGGCAAGCAGGGAGAGCTTGCACCGAGTCCCGCTCGGACGGCCCGTCGAATGGGGCGAAGGCGCCGGATCACCGCTTCGCGCCCGATGGATTCTTGCCGGGGGTGCCCGATCCGTTCGAATCTCCGTGCCGGACACCTGATGGGCGAACGAGTCATCGAAACCCTTGTCGTCCATACCTTGAGGCCAACCTCAGTTCGGGTCAAGGGCTCGTCTCGGGTACGGCGCTCGAACCGGAGGACGCGATCGGGAACACCCCGGGGCTACCGTGCGCGGCGCGCTCGCACCCGGCGAACACCGTCTCCGCATATTGGACGGAGAGCAGGTACAGCCCTCCGGGCGGGGCCGTCGGTCCGAGCGTCGACCGCGGTGCACCCGCGAGCGCTCGGGCGACGACCTCCACCTCGAGCCGGCCTCTCCCGACGTCGAGCAGCGTCCCCGCGATCGCGCGCACCATATTGTAGAGGAAGCCATCCGCCTGGACGACGAAGGCGAACCGGTCGCGGCGCAGCACGAAGTGGATCCGTTGCACGTCCCGGACGGTCGACGCTCGCGGCGACCCGGTGCTGGAGAAGGAGGCGAAGTCGTGGCGCCCGAGGAGGGCGTCGGCGCTGCGGCGCATCCGCGCGAAATCGAGGGCGGAAGGCGTCCAGTGCACGAAGCTCTTCCCGATCGGCGGCGGGAAGCGCGTGGTCGCCGTGAGGTAGGCGTAGCGCTTCGAAACGGCCGAGAAGCGCGCGTGGAAGTCCGCGGGGCAGGTCTCGAGGCGCTTCACCACGACACTCGCGGGCAGGTGCGCGTTCAGCGCGCGGAGCAGCTCCTCGTCGCCCAGCCGCGTTTCGAGGTGGACGTGAGCGACCTGACCGAGCGCGTGCACGCCCGTGTCGGTCCTCCCCGCGCCCTGCACGCTCGCGTGCGCGCCGGTCAGGGCGAGCAGGGCTTCTTCGATCCGCTGCTGAACGGAGTCGAACCCGTCCTGTCGCTGCCAGCCGAAGAACAGCGAGCCGTCGTAGGCGACCAAGAGGCGGACGTTGCGCAAGGGAGAAGGGGGGAGGCGCCCGGTAGATGAGGGCGTGCAGGCGGGCCGTGCTCAGCGGCGACGGACGGGGCGGCGCTCGGCGAGAGCGTCCTCGAGGACGCCCCGGTGCAGGTACTCGATGGCGCTCCCCGCGGGCAGCCCGCGCGCGAGGCGTGTGATCACGAGCGAGCGATCTCCCGCGGCTTCGATCGCATCGAGGATCAGGCGCGCGGTCGCCTCCCCCTCCGCGTCGGGGTCCGTGCCGAGGATCACTTCCCGAAGTCCGCCTCGGCGGACGCGCTGAACGAGCTTGTCGACGGTGAGGTGCTCGGCTTCCGTGCCGTCGGCGGGATGGAAGGCACCGAGGAGCACGTGGTAGCGGCCGCGGAAAGCGTTCGACCGCTCGATCGCTTCGACGTGCCGCGGCTCCTCGACGACGCACACGAGGCCGCCGTCGCGCGTGGGGTCGGAGCAGATCGAGCACGGATCGGTCTCGCTGATGTTGCAGCACACGCCGCACCGGCGCGTACCCTCGACCGCGCGGTCGATCGCGCGCGCGAGCTCGCGCGCGGCCGGATCGCGCAGCACGTGGAAAGCGAGTCTCTCTGCGCTCCTCCGCCCGATCCCCGGGAAGAGCTCGAAGGCCGCGACCAGGTTTTCGAGCGGCTCGGGGTAGGCCATCTTCGCAGGCTCCAGTTCCCTACCGGCCCTACAAGCCGGGCAGGTGCAACCCGCCCGAAACCTTCGCGAGGCTCTCTTCGCGCAGCGTGGTGGCCTTCGCGAAGGCGTCGCGCGCCGCGGCGAGGACGAGGTCCTCGATCATGCCCGCCTCCGCCCCGGTCAGGATCCCGGGCTGGATCCGGACCTTCAAGATCTGGCCGTTGCCGTCGGCCTCGACGCGCACGACTCCGCCTCCCGCGGTGCCCTCGACGCGCACGGCCTTGAGCTCCTCGCGGGCGCGCTCGAGATCCCGCTGCATCTTCTGAGCCTGCTTGAGCAGGTTCCCCATGTCCCCGAACGCGCCGCTCATTTCTCCTCCACGATCCTGCCGCCGAACGAATCGGCGACCTTCTGTGTGAAGAGGTCCGTCGGACGCTTCGCCGCGACGACGGGCTCGGAGGCCTGCAGGAAGACCTCGACCTTCCGCCCGAGCACGTTCGAAAGCGCCGCCGAGACCGACCGTCCGTTCCTGGATTCGGTGACGACCGCGCGCTCGTCCTCGCGCATTCCGCTCAGCCGGACGACGGCGCGCCCGGCGTCGCAACTCTCGAGGCGTCCGTGCGCGCGGAGGATCTCCCCCATCGTACGCGCGTCGGCGTCGAGGCTCGCGAGCAGGCGGTTCCAGATCTCGGCGATCCCGGTCGGTGCGGTCTGCGCGGGCGCGGCGGCGCCGGCATCCGCGACCGGCCCTGAGGGAGCGCGAGGAGCAGCGCCCGCCGAGGTCGCGGCACGGGGCGAACTCGCGGCGACGCCCGCACCCAGGCGAGTTTCCAGCGCGAGCAGGCGTTCTTCGAGCTCACCGATGGGCATCGTGGTCTCGGGTCGGCAGAGATCGAGCAGCGTCGTCTCGAGGATCAACCGCGCGGGAACGGCTTTCAGGAGCTCGATCCGCTCGCGCGCGCGCAGGAGCTCCGCGAGCCAGGCTTGGACGCGCTCGCAACCGAGCCGTTCATAGCGCTCGCGCATCCGGCCCCGCGCCGGCGCATCCGCCTCGACGAGCGGATGGTCGATTCCGGCGAGTCCGACGAGGAGGCAGTCGCGCAGGCTCGAGCAGAGTACGGAGAGGAGTTCGCGCTCCGTCCCTTCGACCGCCGGCAGCGCCGCGAGCGCGCCGCGCTTGTCCGCCGCCTCGACGCGGTCGAGGATCGCTTCGACCTCTTCGCGTCCTGCGCCTCCGGAGAGGCGCGCGAGATCGGCGAGCGCGGGTGCACCGCCGACGAGGGAGATGAGCTGGTCGGCGAGCGACAGAGCGTCCCGCAGCCCGCCGCGCGAGCGGCGCGCGAGCTCCTCGGTGACGCCCGCTCCGGCCTGGATGCCCTCCTTCGCGAACACGTGAGAGAGGCGCGCGACGATCGCGTCCTCGGAGATCAGGGCGAGCCGCACCAGTTGGCAGCGGGAGACGAAGGTCGGCAGGAGTTTTTCGGGCTCCGTCGTCGCGAAGAACAGCTTGACGTGCGGCGGCGGCTCCTCGAGCGTCTTCAAGAAAGCGTTGACCGCCTCCTTCGTCAGCATGTGCGCCTCGTCGACGAGGAAGATCTTGAAGCGCGCCCGCATCGGCCGGTAGCTCGCCGATTCACGCAAGTTCCGGATGTCGTCGATCCCGCGGTTGCTGGCCGCGTCGATCTCGACGATGTCGACCTCCGAGCCGTCTTCGGCGCAGCGGCAGCGTTCGCACACGCCGCACGGATCCGCCCGCGGACCCTTCTCGCAGTTCAGCGCTTTGGCGAAGATGCGCGCGGTCGTCGTCTTGCCCGTTCCGCGCGGGCCGCAGAAGAGGTAGGCGTGCCCGATCCTCCCCTCCTCGATCGCTCCGCGGAGCGTCGCGGTGGCGACTGCCTGTCCCACGACGTCGGAGAAGACGCGCGGACGGTACTTCCGAGCCAGGACGAGGTAGCTCATGCGGGACCCGACAAACTTATCAGGTCCGAGGAGGAAGCCGAGGGCTTACTGGGGCCTGGTGCGCTTGGCGCGCCGGATGTCGGGCCCGCTCGACGAACACATGGGAGGATGTCCTTAGGGCTGCTCCGTTCCCGGCCTGACCCGGTTCGAACGCTCCCATCGCCGACGAGCGGACCCGAGATCGGGCGCGCACTGCACGAACTGAGCACGAAATTGGCGGAGAGGGCGGGATTCGAACCCGCGATGCCGTTGCCGACACACACGCTTTCCAAGCGTGCTCCTTCAGCCACTCGGACACCTCTCCCTGATTTTCCTGCCACGCGTGCCGCGCGCATCGGTGCGGACGCGCGCGAACGATATCGTGGCCAACACTACGGTACTGGCGGAGAGGGGGGGATTTGAACCCCCGGTGCACCGAAAGGTACACGCTGGTTTTCGAAACCAGTCCGATCAGCCGCTCTGGCACCTCTCCGTGTTCGTAGTGAGCAGTCGGCGCAGCTCAAGGTCCTTTTCTCGGACCTCAGCTTCGCACGGCCGCTCGTTTTCTCTGAAAGAACTTCACGAGGAGCTCGCGCGCCTCGTCGGCGCACAGCCCCTCGGAATGCTCGACGGTGTGGTTCTGACCCGGCGCGTCGAGGACCGCACCCAGCGAGGCGCAGCCTCCGAACTTGGGGTCCCGCACGGCCCACACGACGCGACGGACGCGCGCGTGGACGAGGGCTCCCGCGCACATGAAGCACGGCTCGACGGTCGCATACACGACGGATCCGGGGAGGCGCAGGGCGCCCGTTCCGCGCGCGGCGGCGGAGATCGCCAGGAGCTCCGCGTGGGCGGTCGGGTCGGCGAGCGTCCGAGTCCGATTGTGCGCGCGCCCGAGGACCACGCCGTCGCGCACGACGACGGCCCCGATCGGGACCTCGTCGGCCTCACCGGCGCGAGCGGCTTCCTCGAGGGCGAGCTGCATCCAGCGCAGATCCTCCGAGGGCTCCGGCGTGACGAGAGCGAGCCTCGGGGAGACCCGATCGACGGGGGTCGTCGCATGCACTCGAGGGCCCGACAT
>WNFM01118128.1_pt5 | contig 14107 bp, 15 predicted proteins | sample 5400271 | NCBI WGS metagenome assembly WNFM01 (sample SAMN13153352, study PRJNA577476) | soil metagenome | isolation source: 60 cm saprolite on Douglas fir-dominated hillslope | place: USA:California | collected 2013-09-17 | reverse complement strand
GGCGGCATCCGTAATTGCCGCGATGCGGGCATCCGCGTCGGCGTCCGCTTCACGGTCACCAAGGAGAACCTCGGCGAGATCGATGAGGTCTTCGAGCTCGTCGAGAACGAAGGCATCGGCCGGCTTTGTCTGTATCACCTCGTCTATTCAGGCCGCGGCTCATATCTCACGGGAATCGACCTCGAGTCCTCTCAGAAGCGCCAGCTCATGAACAAACTGATCGCGCGAGTCGATGGCTGGAACGCTGAAGGCCGGGCCATCGAGGTCATGACCGTCGACAACCACGCAGACGCCCCTTACATCTATCTCTGGCTGAAGGAGAACGACCCGGCTCGCGCCGACGCCGCGCTCTCGCTCGTCCGCAACAATGGCGGCAATCGCTCGGGAATCGCCATCGGCTGCATCGACAGCTTCGGCATCGTGCATCCCGACCAGTTCACCTCGAACCACAGCGTCGGGTCGATCCGCGAGCGGCCGTTCTCGGAGATTTGGAACGACTCCCGCGTGGGACTCCTGGACGGCCTGCGCCGGCGGAAGGAGCTACTCAAAGGCCGCTGTGCGACCTGCAAGTGGCTGCCGGTCTGCAACGGAAACTTCCGCGCGCGCCGAGGCAGCGACGGGCGACTACTGGGAATCGGATCCGGGCTGCTACCTGAACGATGTGGAGATCGCCACGGAGGTGGCCCTGTGACCATCGTGGCCGAACGGACTCCGGTCTCGACACGCGATCCCATCAACCGTCAGATCCTCGAAGTGTCGGAGGACCGGATCAAAGGATTCGTCCGCGACCCGTTCGCGGAGATCGCCAACTACTCCGGCGTCGAGGTGAGCGAAGCGACGACGCGCATTCGCGCCATGCTGGAGGCGGGCACCATCCGCCGTGTGCGGCAGACGATGCTGGCCACGAACCTCGCCCAGGGTGCACTGGTGGCGTGGAAGATCGACGAATCGCGCGTCGAGAACGCATTCCAGTACATCGCCGCGCACGACCCGTTCTCCGGCCATGTAGTCATCCGCAACAGCGAGACCGGCCCCTCGGAATGGCGCCTCTGGACGACGCTGAAGGTGCCGTCCGGTTTCTCCGTCGAGGCGCACTGCGACCATTTGCTCAGGCAGATCGGAGCAGAGAAGTACCGCATCATGCCGACCATTCGCGCCTTCGTCCTCGGCGTGGGTCACATGCGGCGCAAGGGGATGTCCATCGGCGAGAAATCCGAAAGGGCGGCACATCCGACACTGCCTGCCATCGTCGAGCTCTCGGAGCGCGACTGGGACGTCCTGCTGATCCTGAAGCGCGACCTTGCGCCGGAGGAGATCGGCGAGCAGGTGTGGGAGCGACGCGCCCGCAGCGCCGGCATCGATCCGGAGAGCTTTTTCCGTGTGGCAGAGGATCTGGACAAGCGTGGCGTCATCGGACGCTTCTCGACCTTCCTCGAGCACTCCAAGCCCGTCGCGGGCGAGGAGCGCCTGGCCAGCTTCAACGGCCTGTTCCATTGGGCGGTGCCCAAGGGATATGAGATCGAGGCCGGCTGCGAGATCGGCCGCTTCGCCATCCTCACGCACTGCTACTGGCGCGACGCTGGTCCGGAGCTGAACGACGTCAACATCATGGCCGTTGCTCATGGCGAGACGAAAGACGAAGTGCTCGCGCACAAGGCCGCCATCGATGCGCACCTCTGCGCCGCCGGCATCGGCTACAAGTACACGAACGTCTATTGGGGTGGCCGCGCGGAGATCAAGCCGTCGGAGATCTCCCCTGAAGCGTACCGCCAGTGGGCCAGGACAGTGGGGTTGTGATGACTGCCATCGATTTCAACGTACGGCCGTTTGTGGTGATCTGGGAAAACACACGCGCGTGCGATCTGGCATGCGTGCATTGCCGCGCCGCCGCGCAGTCGAAGCGGAGCCAGTACGAGCTGAGCACCGAGCAGGGATTCGCACTCATCGACGAGATCGCACGCATCCAGCCGAAGGTCTTCGTGCTGACCGGCGGCGATCCGCTGAAGCGCGACGACACCTTCGAGATGATCAGGTACGCACGTGACAAGGGCCTCGAGCCGTCACTAACGCCGAGCGCCACGCCGCTGCTCACCGAGGACGCCGTCACGAGGATGAAGCAGCATGGCCTCGGACGCATGGCTGTGAGCCTGGACGCCTCCTGCGCCGAGCTGCACGACACGTTCCGGCGCGTGGAAGGCTCATTCGACATTACCCTGCGAGCCATCCGACAGGCCTGCCGCGAGAACATTCCCGTTCAGGTCAATACCACCGTCACGCGCAGGACCATCGAAGACCTGCCGCGCATGGTCTCGCTGCTCGAGGACCTCGGCATCTCCGTGTGGAGCGTCTTCTTCGTCGTCCCGACAGGGCGGGCTAAGGTGTCCGACTTCGTCACGGTCGAGGAAGTGGAAGAGCTCTTCGCATTACCGCCGCTACATGCTGCAGCGGATGATGAAAGAAAACGGCGTACCGATGCAGATCGACGCCAAGACGGGGCTCATCGATGCCTCGACGCTCTTCGTTGGCCGCCCGATGCTCGGCGTCCAGCCGCAGCCGAATGCCGTCTCACGCGCCCCCCGCGGTGTGAACGAGGGCAAGGGCTTCGTCTTCGTCTCCCACATCGGCGATGTCTACCCCAGCGGGTTCCTGCCACTGAGGGCAGGCAACGTCAAGCAGCAGTCTCTCGGCGAGATCTACGAGAAGAGTCCGCTCTTCGTGTCGCTGCGCGACAGCTCGAACCTGACGGGAAAGTGCGGCCACTGTGAGTTCCGCGACCTGTGCGGTGGCTCCCGCGCCAGAGCGTGGGCGACGACAGGTGACGTGTTCGCGTCCGATCCGTTCTGCGCGTATCAGCCTGGGATGTGAGGGCTCTAGCCGTTAAAGCGAGACGCTCAACCTGCAGTCGGACTAAGAATCCGCGACTTGCGATAACGTGGGCATGTGGATTTCGAAGTCATCGGAGCGATCCGTGATGCCGAGACGATCGCCGTCGGCTCCGGCATTTACATTCTCGCCAGGCTGGTGAAACTGTACGGCCGTGGAAACTGGCGAAAGATGAAGGGGTTCGCGTCTGTCCGCCTGCCCGATGGTAGAATTGCGAACGCTGAGATCCACTGGTTCGAAGCGCACGGTATCGGCAAGCGCCGCATGAAGATCAAGCGCCTCGCGTGAAAGCCCATGAGCCAACCCGGGAGACAGTTCGCCGTTTGCGTCCGGAACCAGGAGCACGAAGAATCGCTCGAGCTCCGGAAGATCTACGAAGTCCTACAGGATCCAGATGCCGCAGTGCACGACATGGTCCGTGTCATCGACGAAGAGGGCGAAGACTACCTCAATCCGCGACACTGGTTTCTTGCCATCGAGCTACCCCACAACATCGAAGAGGCGATCCTCGAGCTCACGCACGGCTAGCTGCTAGCCTCCGATCCTGACGTACCGCCCGAGCACCTGCGCAACGGCTTCTTCGTCGAGCGGCTTGCCAAGGTATCCGCTCATGCCTTCCAGCGACGCGTCCTGGCGATCGTGAGCGGTCATCACGATCACCGGCAGCGTATGCAGATGGGCTTGCGCGCGAATGGCCTGCAGCGTTGCCTTGCCGTTGAGCTGAGGCATTTCCAGATCGAGGAGGACGACGTCGAACGCGGCCGCGGCGAGGAGCTCCAGCGCCTCGGTCCCTCCGGCTGCCTCCGTGACTACGAGCCCGAGATTGCGGAGCATCTCGCCTGCCACTGAGCGGCTGATCTCCTGGTCGTCGACCAGCAGTACGCGATTGCCAGTGGACTCCTGCCGCAAGTCATGTTCGCGGCGGAACCGTACGCCCAGCCGCGAGGCGATGACCTCGAAGATCTTCTCCTCGCTATAGGGTTTCATCACCACGTCGTCCGCGCCTCTGGCCAGGATCGCTCCCCGTTCATGCTCCAGGACGCTCGCGGTTACCGCGACGATGACCGTCCGCTTTCTGCCGAGGCTTGGCTCCAGCCGTCGGATTGCCTCCGTCGCCTCCGACCCGTCCATCACCGGCATGCGGTTGTCCATGAAGATCAGCTCGGGTTGCCCCGTCTTCCAGAGGTCCCGAGCCTCTGCGCCATTCGTCGCGTCGGCGACCTCGAAACCGACGGCCTCGAGCAGCTTGCGCAGGAGGATACGGCTGTCAGGTGTGTCATCAACGACCAGAATCCGGCGGTGATCCTCCGGGCTTTCGAGGCCGACGACGCGGTTCACATCCGGTGACTGGATGGCCTCCGTAGCGAGCGGCAGGTGAATCTCGAAGTGGAACGTGCTTCCCTGCCCGAGCCGGCTCGAAACAGTGATCTCTCCACCCATCAGCCGAACGAGCTTTTGCGTGATGGCCAGTCCGAGTCCCGTTCCTTCTCTCACCTCCCGTCCACTCTCGGTCTGGACGAATGGCTGGAAGAGGCCAGGCAACTCAGCCTCGGCGATCCCGTAGCCGGTGTCGCTGACTTCGAACGTCGCGCGTCCGGCATTCCAGCTCGCGCGGAGGACGATGCTTCCCGACGACGTGAACTTGACGGCATTGCCGAGCAGGTTGAGCAGGGCTTGGCGCAGCTTCCCCTCGTCGCCGGTGACAGCCTGCGGGAAACCCGGATCGAGGTCGACCGTCAACTGCAAACCGGAGGCAGTTGCGCGGCCTCGAACCATCGACGAGACGGCAACGACGGTCTCGTGCGGGTTGAAGGCACGTCGCTCCACGACCAGCTTCCCCGCTTCGATCTTCGAGATCGACAGCACTTCGTTGATCAGACCGAGCAGGTGCTCGCCGCTCCGGCGGATGGTGGCAAGGCTCTCCCGATCTTCCGCGCGGAGCGACGGGCTTCGTGCCACCAGTTGCGAGAAGCCGATCACCGCATTGAGTGGAGTTCGCAGCTCGTGGCTCATGTTGGCGAGAAAGACGCTCTTGGCCAGACTCGCCTCCTCCGCCACCGCCTGAGCTGCCAGCAGCTCGGTGTTCGATGCCCGCAACTCGCGTTGAATCCGATTCGAGACCGCCAGCACGCAGCCGAGTGCGATCAGCCACTCCGCGCCGCTAGAGCTTGATCGGCGCCTGGAGGGCTGGAGCGCGGTCCGGCAGCATCAGCAGGGCGTACGCTCCGACCTCGATGAACAGGACAAAGGACCTCGTGAGAAAACCCGCGGCGAGCCATGCCGTTCCTCCGGCCCGTGGCCGGATCAGGAACAACCCTCCTGCCAGAAACATCAGACCCATGACGGGATACGCGATCAGGCCCAACTGGTCCGTGTTCGCGGCGAGCAGGCCGCCAGCGATCGAATAGACGGCGAGCATCGAACCAACGAGCGCTCCACGAAGCAGCCATCCCGCGCGCCCTCTCAGTACCCAGGCGCCCTGCAGCATGAAGAGGACGAAAGCCGTCTTCGCGGCGAGATAGAGGACGAAGACGAAGTGGTGATAGCGAGCGTCGGGCCGGAAGTACCAGAAACCGAGCGCGAGGCCGAGCGCGGCTAGGTCAGCGAGCCAGGCCCGAAGCCACAAGACCGCGATCATGAGCATCGAGGTCACCTGCACCGCGGTGCTCCAACGCCAGAGTAAGAGCTCCATGTCCATGACGGACCGGAGTATATGGGGGACCTGACGTCCACGGCGGCGGTTCAACATCACGGGGCTTCTGCGAAGCCAGAGGCGTCGTAGAGAATAGGCAGGCGCAGGCACCGTGCACCGCACCCGGCGAAATAGGTGCGCGAACCCGTCGCCGGCTCGATCGCTCCCCACCCCCCGGGAGGATACGCACCAACTTAAGAGTGCAGTCGTCAAGGGCAATGCGCTGCCGCTGCAGTGGCAGTAGGAGGTCAGTCCTCGCCGTCGGGCCGCCCCGTCCTAACGCGCTCGGTGTGTGTCATTCGGTCCCAGTGACGGCTCCGCTCTCTCTTGATGGAATTCTGAGGAGTTGCTACTCGTCGTCGGGGCTCATCCCGACGATGAGGCCCTTGCCGCTCCAATCCTCCGCCTATCGTTCGGTCGACTCCAATGAAAGATGGTCGTCTTCGCAAATTCCAGGGTCAGCACCGGCGAATATGTTACCCAGCCCTGTGGCGCTACGTATCGCACACGGAGTGCGATTGAATGCACGCCGGGCAACTGAAATCCTTCGACGCGGGGAACGTCGAACGCCTGGAGACCGTCAGCGAGAACGAAGCGATATCGCCCGCGCACATATGGACCTAACTCCCAAAAGAGTGATTCACCTCGATGCGTAAAGGTTACCTCGAGGGGTTCGTCAATGCGTTCGGCGCGACAGTACTGGGATCCGTACGCCGCGATTAGCGGTGTTACGTCCTTGATTGCGCCGCGTTCAAATTCAACCACTCGTCCGCGCATCGTGGCGCCGCAGAAATAAATATCATCGTAGGTCCAGGCCGCCCCAGGGGGGCCGTGTAGGATTTCCGTCTTAAGCCACGCTAGTTCGCCCATGGCTGCAGGCGGAACCATTGGATTCCGCAGGATGTCGCCCTTCTGTAGGTTCACGAAGGCGCGTCCTTCCATGCTCATGCGCGAAGCGTCCGCAAAGGTCCTCTGCCACTGCCAGCGGTTCAACGCAACGCCGGCGGCGAGTACAACGATCAACGCCACCGCGGCCGCTCGACGAGTCGCTTCTTTTTTGCGGATAAGGTCCAGGCCTGCCGCCGCCGCTATCGCAACCACAAACCACGAGGGCATCGCGAAACGAAGCTGCATTTCCTTGGAGGCCGGTGCTATTGGCAGCACGGTAAGAGCTAGACCGGCCGCGATCATGCCGGCATGCCGCCATGATCGTACCTGTAGGGCGGCAACGAGGATGATCGCAGCGAGAAGCAATCCACCAATCACCGGCGGTGACGCGCCTACCCATGAAGCCACAATCTTGGCCGGCAGAGAGGCGATGAGCCCAGGTACTTCTCGGGAAGTGACGGCCCAACCGTATCCACCGAAAGCCGTGCCGAGCATAAAGATCCGCCAAACCGCATAGATCGTGAGCGCGACGCCGTGAGGAAGTAGGGTTCTGGCGCGGACTCGAATAGGCTGCTCAGGAATTAGGAACAGGAATAGTGGTAGTGGAACCGCGATCTCTTTCGCGCAGATGGCGACGAAGTAGGCACAGCCGGAGAGGCACGCTAACCAGAAGCTTCTCCTCCGAAGGCCCACCACCCAAAAGACTGTGGCAGCGAGTGCCGCGATGGTGCTCTCCACATAATGCCGTAGCATCAGCTGGCTTGCCCAAGCGCACATCGGCGCGCCAAGCAGCGCGAGGATCGCTCCAGCGGCGCTTCCGAAAGCGCCATACCACAGTCGAAGGACCGTATAGAGCAGCACTGCTAGTACGACAAGCTCCAATAGGTGATGGAAATAGTAGCCGCGGCTGTCTACGCCAAAGAGAACAATGTCAGTGTCATACGCGAGGGGCAGAATCGGAGTGAACAAGCGTTGCGGAATTTCGTTCCAGATTTGTGGCGAAAACAGATATTGCCACGGGTGGTATCGGATGGCATAGTGCAATAGAAATGCGTCATCAAAGGTCCACCAGAGCCGACGAATGGCGCCATAGAGCACCGTTGGAACGATCCCGATCATCACCGCCACAGCGACGTCTCGATTTCGGAACCGTCCTTCGGTCGGCTGTCGTGAGAACATTTGGCGAGTATACCTCGCCCCGATGACGAGTCCAGCAGCGCGCCACGTGTTGGTCGTGGGTCAATGCCAAAGTGCAGGACGCCGGGCATCTCCCCCGCCAAAACTCCGTCATAGAGATCTGTCACGCCGAATGTGGAGGCCGCCCGCGGGCGCTGCGTCGATCGTTACGGCGTAAGCCGCAGGAACACTCCATACCGCGTTGCCTGGTAATCCGCGATCCCCAGCGACGGCTGCGCGTACTTGTCGCGCGCCCACTCGGCCGCGAGGCCGTATCGCTTGTAGAGCGGGAAGGTCAGGCGCCCGAGGAACGGGAGCATGCCGTCGTTGTTGAATCGTGAGAGGTCGCCGTCGAGAGTCACCGTCGGGAAGATGAGAGTGAATCCTGCCTGCGAGGCGTTGCCGCGCTCGATCTGGATCGACTCGCCGGTGGTGAAGTTCTGTGGGAGGCGGTAGAGGATGTTGCTGTCGGAGCGGAAATGCGATGCCGAGGCGCGAAGCGACGAGACGTCGTTCGGGGTCACCGAGACGTCTTCGGTGTATTCGCGAACCTTGGCGTCATAGTTGACGTCCGAGCGGTCGCTGCTCTGCTTGGCGTTGACCCCGGCGTGGAAGATCTTTCCCGAGGTCCATGCGGCGCGGATTGCGTCTTGACGTCGCCGGGAGTGGCACCGCCGAACGTGATGCTTTGCAGGAAGGGGGAGTCGATGAGGGCGCTGCCGGAGAGCTCACACGACTCGTGCTGCCAGCCGGCCAGCAGGTCGAGGCCGTTCGTCAGGGCGACCTCGGCACGCGCGCCGCCGCGCCATGTGGTGTTAAGGGCGCGTCCGGAGTCCTGTTCGTTCATGCCGTTGTAGAAGCGCGATAGAGCAAAGGAGGCGAGCCGGTGACATCCTCGTTGCCGTTGCTGCTCAAGTCGGCGGCCCTGGACGGCCGAGGTCGAAGCCGGTGCCGATGCGCATTTTCGCGGTCGGTGTCATGGAGGGTCAGGAGGAGGAACTCGTCCTCGCCGACATGGTAGGTGGAGGTGCCGGGGCCGTCATAGCGGTTCCAGGAGACGCCGGCGAATGGTGTGAACTTGCTCCAGCGCAGCAGCTCGACGTTGGCGTCGACCATGTTGCGCCTGCGGTCGAAGGTCTGCTGGCCGGAAGACGCCGCGTCGCGGGAGAGCGCCATCCCCCGGGGATTGATCAGACCGTGGCAGAATCTCGGCACTCAACTAGATGAGGGAGGTCCGACCCATGCGAACGCTTCTCCGGACGGTTCTTGTCGTCTGTGTTCTCGTTCTCTTCGCTGCGGCAGTTGATGGGCAAAAGCCGCAGCCAGCGCTCCAACCCTCCCCGTGCGGTCGCTTCCAACTGTTTCAGGGCCGCGTTGGCATCGACATGGGCGGCCAGAACGGCGTTTTGGCCCGCGATGTCATCGCCCGAATCGACACTCAGACCGGGAATGCCTGGGTCTACGCATGGGGGGCAGACAAGAGCATACCCGAAGGATGGGTGGCCGTGGCTGAGCTGCCACGCGTAACGTGGGCACCAGCGGCGCAACCACCACAGCCGTAAGGTGACTAGGCGGTGTTTCTCGTTTCCGCCGACGGACTGGAGGACCCGCCGAAGACAGTCTCGGTTCGGCGGGAGACCCCGCGTATGACACCCGTCATCCGGTCGTGTGACGGCTGTCGCATTTCGGAGGGTAGGGCGATCGCTCCTTCCCCGTCAGATCTCCATAGGGTTTCGGCCGTTCGTCCGCAGAGGTGCGATACGGAATCATGGCGTCGGACAGCGCGGCGAAGGCCCGACGCGCGTTTTCAGTCGGGTGATGGAATGAAGCGCGATGGAGCGAAGGTTGCGACCACTGATGCGAAAAGGGTTCATCTTCGCCCTGCTTCTGGCGATCGTCGCGATGCCCATGGCGTTCGGCGGTGTGGGCTTTTGCCGATCGATGCCGTGCTGCCGATCGCAATTTACAGCGCACGTTGCGTCGATCCATAGGCTCCGGCCGCAGCAGGCGAGTACACCAGCGCGAAGCACAACCAGGCGCAAACTCCGTGCGGCCCGCTGATCCCAGTAGCGGTCCTACCAACGCTCTTCACGAGCGGTCAACCCTCCACAACGTCGGCGCCTTCTCCGCCGCCACCTCCGCCTGCGCTGCAGCGCAGGATGGCGGTCCTGTCCGCGCTCCTCATTTAGCCTCGAACAACTGCGCATTCTCCGCGTAACCGGCCTGGTCCGGTTCCGCTCAACCGCGCGTTGCTCCTTCGAGGACTGTCATGAAGCACATGCAGATCACCGTTTCCTTCGCGGTCGCTTTGGTCGCGATGCCGACGCTCGCCGTCGACTGGTCTAAGCCGGATGCCGTCGTCCAGGCCGCGATCGAAGTGAACGCATCGCTCGCCGCACTCTCGGCGCAGATTCGCGCAGCCGAGGAGCGCGTCGGTCCTGCCGGATCGCTGCCGAATCCGATGCTGACGGGCGGCGTCCAGAACCAAACAGTCAATCTCTCCTATGACTCCATGACCATGTACATGGTCGGAGCGTCACAGACGCTTGTCCGGAAGTCGCGACGCGATGCCTTGCGCCGATCGGCGGAGCTTGACGTCGAGCGGCTGCGCAACCTGTACGACGCCCGCAAGGCGGAGATCGAGCGCGATGTGCGTATGGCCTACATCGACTCTGCCGCTGCGCAGAACGAGATCGCCGCGACCGAGGAGATCGCACGTGTGCTCACCTCGGTATCGGACTCGTCGCGCATCCGGTATGAGACGGGAGCGGCGCCGCAGGGCGATCTCATTCGCGCGATGCTCGAAGAGAGCACCGTGAAACATCAGATTCTCCTGCTTCGACGGCAACGCAACGCCGCCCTGGCGCGCCTGCTACCACTGCTCGGCATCGCGCCGAACGCGCCAGTGCCGTCCTTCTCGCTCAAGCATGAGATGGAGCACCCCAACGAGCAGAGCATCGACGCGACCCTGCCGGACGTAACGCCGGCGATCGCCGAGCTGCGAGCGGAGGTCGCCCGCGCCGAGGAGGAGTTGCACCTCGCAAAGCTGGCGACGAAGCCCGATATCACCGTCGAAGCCTCCTACGGCGTCCGGCCTCGCGATACCGACATGATCAGCGTGGTCGGAAGGATCGAGCTTCCCTTCCGCCGCTCGACGCTCATCGAACCGCGGATACGCGAAGCGATCGCGCACCGCGACGGGGCGCTTCAGCAGATCGAAGCCCTGCGGCAGCAGCTCCGGCAGGACCTCGGGACTGCGGCCGTCCTTCGGAGCGAAGCGATCGAACAGCTCAATCTCCACGTCGAAACGCTCGTGCCCCAGGCGAAGCTCGGATTCGACTCGGCGCTCGTGTCGTACCAGAGCGGAAAAACGACGTTCGATGCCGTCCTCGGGTCGCTGCGGACGTACATCGCGCTCAATGTCGATTACTACGATTTTCTCCGCCAACAGATGGAGGCGGAAGCCGATATCGACGCCATCCGCCACGGTGCCCGCAGCGGCATTGCCAGTGCGGGCGCAACTGCGGCACCCATGACTTCCACGCCGGCGCCGTCCGGCACGCCGATGCAGTGAGGCCACGAATATATGACGAACCGACTCTTCAATCGACAAGCCGTTCCATGGATGATCCTCACGGCCGTCTTGGCCCTCGCGCTCACCGTCATGCTCTTAATGAAGAGCGGCCGTGGCGAGGCTCCGAACAGCAATGAGATCAACGGCGTTGTACAGGACAGCAGCGGCCGTCGCGTCACCGCGTGGCTCGATCCAATGTACTCCCAAGGCCCGCCGCACATCTACAAGTCGAACAAGCCGGGCCATGCGCCCGATTGCGGCATGCGGCTCGTGCCGCTCTACGCCGACGAAGCGACGACGAGCGCGGGGGTCCCGTCGAACGTCAGTGGCTACAGCAACGTCTCTCTTCCGCCTGCGCGGCAGCAGTTGATCGGCGTGAAGCTCGCGAAGGCGGAGCTTCGGCCGCTTGCGGGTGGAATCCGAACCGTTGGTCGCGTGGCGACAGATGAACGGCGTGAGGCCCAGATCCACACTAAGTTCGAAGGGGTCATCGAGAGTCTGTCGGTTAACTTTACGGGCCAGTCCGTTCGTCGCGGTGATCCGTTGCTCTCCGTGTACAGCACCGATCTGCTGGCGACACAGCAGGAGTTGATCCTCGCCGAACGTATGCGCTCGGACCTTGGTCGAACGCTCGCTGAAGCCGCGAAACGCCGCCTGCTGCTGTGGGACATGAGCGCGGCCGATATCGATCGCGTTGTGCAAAGCGGACAGGCCGTTCGCTCAGTCGTGCTGCGATCGCCGGTGAGCGGCGTCGTGCTGATGAAGAACGCACTTCTGGGAGCGCGAGTCATGCCGACCGACACGCTCTACGTCATTGCAGACCTGAGCAGCGTCTGGATCCTCGCGGACGTCTACGAGCTCGATCTTCCGTTCGTTCGTGTCGGTCAGCTGGCCCAGGTGACCCTCTCGGCATCGGGTCAGAGCTGGACCGGCCGCGTCATCTTCGTGGCGCCCATCGTCGACGACGCAACGCGCACAGCGAAAGTTACGCGAACGTGACGTTGCAAAAGCCCGTGGGTGACCTCATCACAGTCCCTGACGGAGCGGTCATGCAGACCGGCACGCGATCCATCGTCTTCGTACAGACCGCGCCCGGCCAGTTCGCGCCGCGCGAAGTACAGACCGGGGCGAAAGCTGAGGGGTTCTATCAGATCCTTTCCGGCATTCAGGCGGGCGAGATTGTCGTTGCCGATGCCAATTTTCTCGTCGATTCCGAATCGCGGCTGAAGTCGGCGATCTCCGGCATGGGAGGGATGGCAGGGATGAGCGGAATGGGCAGTTCCGCCGCCACGCCCGCGACGACGAGCGCCTCAAGCAGCTCGGAGCAACCGATGCCAGGCATGCCCGGCATGAGTGTCCCGAAACGGACGGGGAAGCAGTGACGTCGTGATCGAGAAACTCATTCGCTTTTCGGCCACGAACCGTTTCATTGTGCTGATCATTGTCGGCGCGCTCGTCCTGGGCGGGCTCTGGAGCATTGACCGGATCGCGCTCGACGCGCTCCCGGATCTCTCCGACACGCAGGTGATCGTCTACTCGAAGTGGGACCGCAGCCCCGACATCATCGAGGACCAGGTCACGTACCCCGTCATCGCCTCACTCCTCGGCGCGCCGAAGGTCAAAGCCATTCGCGGCTTCTCCGACTTCGGTTACTCGTACGTCTATGTCATCTTCGAGGATGGCACCGATCTCTACTGGGCACGGAGCCGCGTCCTCGAGTACCTGTCGAAAGTACAGAGCTCCCTTCCTGAAGGCGTGAAGACCGAGCTTGGTCCCGACGCAACGGGCGTCGGGTGGATATACCAATACGCCCTCGTCGATACCACCGGCCAGCGTTCGCTCGCCGATCTGCGCTCCCTCGAAGACTGGCACATCCGCTACGAGCTGCAGTCGGTCCCCGGCGTCGCCGAAGTGGCGAGCGTCGGCGGGTTCGTGCGGCAGTACCAGATCACGGTCGATCCGAACAAACTCGCCGCCTACGGCATCCCGCTCATCCAGCTCACGGAGGCGGTGAAGAACTCGAACAACGAGGTCGGAGGGCGACTTATCGAATGGAGCGGCGCCGAGTACATGGTGCGCGCGCACGGGTACGTGAAGAAGAAGAGCGATCTCGAGGAGATCGTCATCAAGAGCAACCGGGGAACGCCGGTCCGCCTTGGAGACATCGCTACCGTGCAGCTCGGTCCGGAGCTGCGGCGGGGCATCGCGGAGCTCGACGGAAAAGGCGAAGTCGCTGCCGGCGTCGTCGTGATGCGTCATGGCGAAAACGCGAAGGCCGTCATCGAACGGGTGAAGGCACGCCTCGAGGAGATCAAGCCCTCGCTGCCGAAGGGCGTCCAGCTCGTCGAGACGTACGACCGCTCGGAACTGATCGATGAGTCGATCCATACGCTCGAGCACGAGCTCTTGATCGAGATGATCATCGTGTCGTTGATCATCCTCATCTTTCTCTGGCACATTCCGAGCTCCATCATCCCGATCATTACCATTCCGGCGGCGGTGATCATCGCCTTCATCCCGATGAAGATCTTCGGGATCAGCTCGAACATCATGTCGCTCGGGGGGATCGCCGTTGCGATCGGTGCCCTTGTCGACGCGGCAATCGTCGTCGTCGAGAACGCGCACAAGAAGCTCGAAGTGTGGGAGGCGGAGGGCAAGAAGGGCGACTACAAAGCGGTCCTGATCGGGGCAATCCAGGAGGTGGGCCGCCCGGCCTTCTTCTCACTGCTGGTCATCGCGCTTTCCTTCCTGCCGATCTTTGCACTGGAAGCGCAGGAGGGAAAGCTCTTTAAGCCGCTCGCGTTCACGAAGAACTTCTCGATGGCCATCGCCGCACTTCTGGCCATCACGCTCGACCCAGCGGTCCGGCTGCTTTTCACGCGCATGAGGCGGTT
>WNFM01015185.1_pt1 | contig 14107 bp, 13 predicted proteins | sample 5400271 | NCBI WGS metagenome assembly WNFM01 (sample SAMN13153352, study PRJNA577476) | soil metagenome | isolation source: 60 cm saprolite on Douglas fir-dominated hillslope | place: USA:California | collected 2013-09-17 | reverse complement strand
AGCGCGGCAGCGTCGCGCAGCGGCGGTGCCGCGCGAGGGGGGTTTCAGGGGGGGTCGCGAACACCCACCGCGGTGTTGTGTGAGTGCCCCCCCTGACTTGACAAGCTGAGCTAGGATTCAAACATGCCCATCCGCGTGCAGATCCCGGGGCCGATGCGACCGCTGACGGGCGGCGCCCGCGAAGTGGAGGTCGAGGCCGCCGACGTGGCCGGCCTCATCGCGGCGCTGGACTCGCGACACCGTGGCGTCCGCGACCGCCTCGTCGACGAGTCGGGCGCCCTGCGGCGTCATGTCCGCGTCTTCGTGAACGACGAGGACGTACGCGCGCTGCAACAAGAGGCCACTCCCCTGCAGCCGGGGGACCGCGTCGCGATCGTTCCCGCCATCGCCGGCGGACTCATGCCCTGAGGGTGGTACGGACGCCGCTGTTTTCCTGAGCCGATCGAGGTCGTATCCCATGGCCCTCGAAGCGTTCCAGGTGAGGCTCGACGAAGCCAAGAAGCTCGGGCGCGCGGCCTACGATCAGCTCTTCGACGCCGCCCCCGCCGGGGTCGCCCTCCACGAGATCGACGCGCGGGGGCACGTCTCGCGGGTCAATGCGCGCGAGCTCGAGATCCTCGGCCGCCGCCTGGACGAGCTGATCGGCAAGCCGGTCTGGCAGTTCTCGGTCATGAAGGAGGCTTCGGAGCGCGCGGTGGATAAGAAGCTCGCCGGGGGCGGACTGCGGCCGTTCGTGCGCACGTTGACCCGGGCCGACCAGGTCGCGATCACGGCCGCCTTCGTGGAGCGCTACCTCCGCAACGCCCGCGACGAGATCGTGGGCATTCGAACCACTTTCATGCCGATCACGGGGACCTGATGCCCATCGACCTGATCGTCAACGGCACGCGGCGCCGCCTCGAGGCCGACCCGCAGAGGTCGCTCCTGACCGTGCTGCGCGAGGACCTCGAACTCACCGGGGCCAAGTACGGATGCGGCGAGGGTCAATGCGGCGCCTGCACGGTGCTCATCGAAGGACAGGCCACGCGCTCCTGCCTGACCAAGCTCGGCGCCCTCGCCGGCAAGTCCGTCACCACCATCGAGGGACTGGAGACGAGCGGCCAGCTCCATCCGCTCCAGCAGGCATTCCTCGACGCGGGCGCGATGCAATGCGGGTACTGCACGGCGGGGATGATCGTGGCCGGCGCCTCGCTGTTGCGCCGGAACCCCGATCCCGAGGAGCCCGAGATCCGCAAGGCTCTCGAAGGCAACGTCTGCCGGTGCGGCACCTACGCGCGGATCGTGGCCGCGGTCCGGGCGGCGGCGGGCATGGGAGCGAGGACCACACGTGGCTGACCGCGACCACGCGCCCGATCTCATCGAGGCCGAGCGCTACGAGCTCTTCGCCGGCCCCGCCTATCGGTTCGAGGTCCACCGCCGCGACTTCTTCAAGGTGCTGGGGGCGGGGCTCGTGGTCGCGTTCGCCCTGCCTCCCGCGCTGGCCCAGGAGTCGGGCGGGGCGCGCCGCGGGGGCGAGGCCCTGCCCGGCGACGTCTCGGCCTGGCTCCACATCGGCGAGGACGGGCACGTCGCCGTCTACACGGGCAAGGCGGAAGTCGGCCAGAACATCCGCACGTCGCTCTCGCAGGTCGTGGCCGAGGAGCTCCGCGTCCCGATCGGGTCGATCACGCTGGTCATGGCCGACACGGCGGTCACTCCGTTCGACATGGGCACGTTCGGCAGCCGCACCACGCCCATCATGGCCGCGCAGCTGCGCAAGGTGGCCGCGGCCGCGCGCGAGCTGCTGAAAGACCTCGCCGCCCAGCGATGGAGCGTCGACCGCGGCGCGCTCGTGGCCCGGGCTGCGGCCGTCGCCCATCCGCCCAGCGGCCGCAGCGCGGGCTACGGCGAGCTGAGCAAGGGTCAGACGCTCGTGAAGGCGATCGGGGACGACGTCCCCACCACGCCCGCCGACCGCTGGACGGTCGCCGGCCAGTCCGTTCCGAAGGTCGACGGCCGTGACGTCGTGACGGGGAGGCACCAGTACACGTCGGACATGAATCGTCCCGGGATGGTCTACGGCCGCGTGCTGCGGGCTCCCAGCGTCGGGGCTGCCCTCGTGTCCGTGGACACGAGGGCCGCGGCCGCGCTGCCCGGCGTCATTGCCGTCCGCGACGGCGACTTCGTGGGCGTGGCCGCCCCCAACAGCCATGCCGCGGCCGAGGCCATCGGCGCCGTCCACGCGGAGTGGAAGCCCACTCCCCAGCCGTCGGGCGCGGAGTTGTTCGAGTACCTCCGGAAGAATCCCACCGATCCGCAGGGCGAAAGCGCGCGCTCGGGCTACACCGCGGGCTCCGTGGAGTCGGGACGCGCCGCGGCCGCCACCCGCCTCGACGCGACCTACACCGTGGCCTACATCGCGCACGTGCCCCTCGAGCCGCGGGCGGCGGTGGCGGAGTGGCAGGACGGCGCGCTCACCGTGTGGACGGGGACGCAGCGCCCGTTCGGAGTGCGCACCGAGCTGGCCGAGGCTTTCCGCGTCCCGGAAGAGAAGGTCCGCGTCGTCGTCCCCGATACGGGCTCCGGGTACGGCGGCAAGCACACCGGCGAGGCCGCCATCGAGGCGGCCCGGCTGGCCAAGGCGGCGGGGCGGCCGGTCAAGGTGGTCTGGACACGCGAGGAGGAATTCACCTGGGCCTACTTCCGGCCCGCGGGCGTCATCGACGTGAAGAGCGGTGTGGGCGCGGACGGAAAGCTCACGGCCTGGGAGTTCCACAACTACAACTCCGGCGCCTCCGGGATCCGCACGCCCTACGACGTCCCCCACCAGAAGATCGAGTTCCACGCCACGCGCTACCCGCTGCGCCAGGGCTCGTACCGGGGCCTCGCCGCCACCGCGAATCACTTCGCCCGCGAGAGCCACATGGACGAGCTGGCGCACGCGCTGGGCCAGGACCCGCTCGAGTTCCGGCTGAAGAACCTGAGCGATGCCCGCCTGCGCGCGGTCCTGCAGGCCGCGGCCGAGAAGTTCGGCTGGGGAAAGACCAAGGCCGCGCCCGAGCGCGGCTTCGGCCTCGCCTGCGGCGTGGAGAAGGGCGGCTACGTCGCCACCTGCGCGGAGATCGCGGTGGCGCGGCCGCGCGGCGAGGGGAGGGTCGCGCGCGCGGTCACGGCCTTCGAATGCGGCGCCATCGTGAATCCCGACCACCTGCGCAACCAGGTGGAAGGCTCGGTGGTGATGGGCCTGGGCGGGGCGCTGTTCGAGGCCGTGCAGTTCGACGCGGGCGAGGTCGTGAACCCGAAGCTCTCCCTCTACCGCGTGCCGCGCTTCTCCGACGCGCCCGTTCTGGAGACGGTGCTGCTGGACCGCAAGGATCTGCCCTCCGCGGGGGCCGGGGAGACCCCGATCGTCGCCCTGGCCCCGGCCGTCGCGGGCGCACTCTTCTCGGCCACCGGAACGCGGCGGCGCAGCCTTCCCCTGGCCCCGAAAGGGATCAGCGAGTAGGGACGGCCACCTCGGCGTCGGCTGCCCGGCGCGGGAGCATCGCCACCGCGGCCGCGCCCGCGGCGGCCAGGGCCACGAGCAGGAGGAAGCCGCCCGCGTAGCTGCCCGTGCGATCCCGGACGGTGGCCACCGCCATCGGCACCACCGCCTCCGCCACCCCGTCTGCGGTCAGCACGATCCCCATGACGCGGCCGAGCATGCGCAAGCCGAACAGCTCCGCGGCCATGAGGGGGATGACCATGTAGTCCCCGCCCAGGCCGATGCCGAAGAGCAGGGCGCCGATCTTGATCAGCGGGAGGCTGGGCGCGAACACCATGGCCGGGATGGTGGCGGCCACGATCGTGTAGACGAGCAGCATGACGTGCTTCTTGAACCAGCGGTCCGCGAGCCAGCCCATGAGGAGGCGGCCGCCGATGCTGCCCACGAGGATCAGCGACAGCACGCCCGCGATCTCGCCCTGGGGCAGCTTGCGGTCGAGGCTCAGGTAGAGCTTCAGGTTCTGCATCGTCCCGCCCACGGCCCCGATGGAGGCCATGCTCCCCGCGGCCAGGAGGTAGAAGGTCGGGCGGCGCAGGATGGCGGCCACCGACGGCGCGGGGTCCGCGGCGCCGGGAGCGGCGAGACGCGGCGGCTCGCGCACGATCAGCGCGCCGGGCAGGGCCACCACGATCATGAGCAGGCCGAGGGCCTTCAGGGCACCGCGCCATCCCATGGACTGGGTGAGGGCGTAGGCCAGGAGCGGCACCAGCGCGCCGCCCACGCCGATCCCGAGGTAGGCGATCCCCATGGCCTTGCCGCGCGCGGAGTCGAACCAGCGCGAGAGCAGGACCTGGGCCGGCAGCGGTCCGCCCAGCACGTAGCCGAGCGCGTTGAGCAGGTAGAAGAAGTAGAAGGCGCCGATGGTGGTCACGCCCCCGAGCCCGATGAGGGCCACTCCCGCGATCACGATGCCCACCAGCATCAGACGCCGCGGTCCGAAGCGGTCCACCATGATTCCGGCCAGCCAGCCGAAGAGCGGTCCCACCACGAGCTTGCTCAGCGCGTTCCCGGACGTCACCTGCTGCCGCGTCCAGCCGAGGTCCTTCACGAAGAAGTCGTAGAAGAAGGGGAGGCCGTAGAGCGCGCAGCCCACGATGGCGAAGAGGGCGAGGAAGGCGACGCTCACGGCGACCGTCTGATCGCGGGTCGCCAGTGGCCGGGCGGCGGCCGCGGCCGTGCTCATGCCAGGGCCGCCTTCGCCTCGCGCAGCCGCTTCGCGTCCGGATGAGCGGTGTAGAACGGATCGAGGGGAAAGCAGCCGGAGACGAGTCCCAGCCGGGGCGCGCTGGTGCAATCGCTGAACGTCCGGCAGATGGCCTTGCGGCGCAGGGTCCGGCCCTCGAGCACGTCCGCGGGCAGGTCGGGATAGGAGAGGACGATCCGTCCCAGGCCCACGAGATCGGTCAGTCCGTTGGCGACGGCGTGCTGGCCCACGCGCGGCAGCCACTCCTGCAGATAGCTGTAGCCGGACCCCACGAACACGAGGCGCGGGAAGGCGGCCTTGAGGCGCGCCGTGGCCTCGATCTGACGGGCCACCCCGCACAGGGGATCCTCCGGCGGGGTGTAGCCGTCCGAGGGTGGGAAGAGCGCGGGGCGCTGCACGTGGGGGTTGTAGTAGGGGCTGCCCGCGCTCGTGCAGATCCAGCGCACGCCCTTTTCCTCGAGCACGCGCAGCAGCGCGCGCGCGTCGGCGAGCGCGAGGTCGAGGTCGTCGTCCGCGAGCAGGCCGAACGCGCAGTCGTAGCCGTCGCTGCCGGCCTCCGCCACTCCGCGGCCGCCTTGATCCTTGCGGTAGGGCACGGTGTCGAAGATGGACAGGCGTACCGCGATCCCGAGGCCGGGCACTGCGGCCCGGATCCCGTCGATCACGCCGCGCAGGAAGCGCGTGCGGTTCTCGAGCCCGCCCCCGTAGCGCCCCGCGCGCCGGCGCGCGCTGAGCAGCTCGTGGCCGAGGTAGCCGTGGCAATGCTTGAAGTCGACGAACTGGAACCCCGCGCCGTGGGCCAGCTTCGCGGCGCGCACGAAATCGTCGACGAGACGGTCGAGGTCGTCGTCGCTGAGCAACCGCACGCCGTCCGGAAACCGGCGATCGAGAATGGGATGCGCGTAGGCCACGAGCGGCTCCGGCCGGTCCTTCAGGCAGGGCCGCGCGAAGCGGCCGGAATGGGTGAGCTGCAGGCCGACGTAGAGGTCGGAATCGGCCTGGGGACCGAAACGCTCGCGGTGCGCCCCGACGAGATGCTCGCGCAGCCGGGCCAGGCCCTTCTGCGTCTGGGCGCCGATCTGCAGCTGGTTCGGGTTGGCGCGGCCTTCCGGCCGCACCGCGACCGCTTCCCCGCCCCAGATGAGCTTGGCTCCGCTGATCCCGAAGTGGCGCCAGCGGCGCTCGGTCAGCTCGCTCGGCTGCCCCTCGCGCGTCCCGTCCCAGCCCTCCATGGGCAGGATGCAGAACCGGTTGCCGACGCGGACTCCGTCCACGTCGATGGGCCGTCCGAGCGGCGAAGACGCGCCGGAGGCGAGCTCGGCATCGAAGCCGACTCGGACGCGGATCTCGTCCAGGTGCGCGCGGAAGTCCTCCGGCGTCCGCAAGGTGGCGACACGCCGATACCCCGGATCCGCCGCGGAAGGAGCGGTCAACCCTGCACGGGACGGGACTCCAGGAAGGCCGTGTAGTCGGCCAGTGCCCCGCGGTTGTGCGCGCGGATGGTCTCTTGCAGGCGTTCCCAGTCCTGGCTCCTCATGGCTTCGAGCAGGGCGTGGTGTTCCTTCTGCGCCTGCTGGGCCCGATGGACGAGGACGCCCGTGAAGAAGAAGCGCCGCACGCGGTCCCAGCGATCGAGGACGCGCTCCATCATGTCCTGCAGCATGGGCATGGCGGTGAGCCGGCTGATGGTGGCGTGGAAACGCGTGTTGAGCTCGGCCCAGTGCTCGTGCGCGTCGGTGGCCAGGGCGCGGTCCATGAGGGCGACGATTTCCTGGAGCGCGTCGAAGTCCTCGGGAGTCGCGCGCTCGGCCGCGGCGCGGGCGGCCACGCTCTCCAGCCCTTCCATGACCGTGAAGACCTCGGTGACCGACTCCCGGGAGATCGGCGCGACAGTGGCCCCGACGTGCGGGACCATGAGCACCAGGCCTTCGGACTGCAGGAGCTGAAGCGCCTCGCGGACGGGGATCGAGCTGACGGCGAGGCGGCGCGCCAGATCGTCGATCACGAGCCGCTCCCCCGGCGAGAGCTCGCACTTCACGATGGCGTCGCGCAACGTACGGTAGACGAACTCTCCCTTGGTGCGGTGCTGCGCCCCCTTGGGCACGGCCAGACGCATGGCCATCACTCGCGCTCCGGCCTCACACCTTCAGGCGTTCGTTCTTCTGGAGGGCGTCGTTGGCGACGATGCAGGCCCGGGCGGAATGGATCGCCTTCTCCGGGCCGCACAGGAGCGGGGCGCCGGTGCGGATGGCGGCGGCCCAACGTGAGACCTCGTTGCGCGACGCGATCCCACGCTCCGCGCTCTCGCCGCCGCCGCCGGCGGGGGCGGCGGGTCCGGTCGAGGTCTGCGCGGCCGGCTTGCTTTCCGAAGCGTCGAGGGCGGCCCCCCCGCTGGTCTTGGCCGCGACCTCCACCGCGGTGGCATGGGCCGCGTCACCCTCGGGGTAGAAGAGCGCATCCGTCTCCGCGCGCATGATGAGGGTGCCCTTCGTGCCCATGTACATTTCGTAGTAGTTCTCGAAGGCGTTGGACTCGATGGCGGAGAAGGTCGCCGTGCGTCCCTGCGGATACTCGAAGGTCGCGTACACGTGGTCCTGCACCTCCCGCCCGTCCTTGAACCGGTAGACCCCGCCCGTTCCCTGCACCGCCTCCGGCACCGCTCCGAAGAACCAGTTGGCGATGTTCACCTGATGGCTGGCCAGCTCGGCGAGCAGCCCCTTCGAATAGCGCCAGTAGAGCCGCCAGTTCAGGAGGTGCTCGAAGTCGGGGTAACCCCAGGGCGACGGATCGTAGTCCTTGCTCGGCGGCTCGCCCTTGCGGCGCCAGTTGCCGTTGCGGTGCCAGACCAGGCGCGCGTGGTACATCTCGCCGAGCTGGCCCGCTTTCACGATGCCCTCGTAGGCGGCCTGGTAGATCGGGTTGTAGAAGCGCTGGTAGCCGATCTCGAGGACCTTGCCCGTCTTGTGGGCGGTCTCGAGCATGCGCTCGCAGCTCGGCACGTCCCACGCCATCATCTTTTCGCACAGGACGTGCTTGCCCGCCTCCATGAGGCCGCAGGCGATGTCGGCGTGGGCCCAGAGGGGAGGCGCCATCACCACGCCTTCGATGTCCTCCTTGGCCAGCATGTCCTTCCAATCCGCGTAGTGCTTGGCCGGAGGCTGCTTGTTCTTGGCCAGGACCTCGTCCGCCTTGGCCAGCGACGTCGGGTTGATGTCGCACAGCGCCCGCACGTCCACGTAGGCGGGATCCATGCGGGTGAGCAGGGCCCGCCCCTGTCCGCCCACGCCGAGCCAGGCCACCTTGACCCGCCCCCCGCGCATGGGCCCGCGGGTGGTCGCGGCCACGCCCAGCGCGGCCAGCGCCGGCGTCCCCGCGAGCGCCTTCAGGAAATTGCGGCGCCCCAGGGATTCCTGCTCCGGTGTCAGGTTCACGCAGCCTCCTCGACGCGAGGCCGCACGGGGGCGGGGCCTCGACGCAAGCGGTCCAGGCCGGCCAGGCGGCCGGTGCGGAAGGCGAACACCGCGAAGACCGCGGCCGCCTCCACCAGGTTCTTGTTCACGAACAGGTACGCGCCCTCGTTCCCCGGCTCGTGGAGACCGTGGGTCGGGACCTGCGCCACGTAGAACATCGCGAGAAGGAGCAGCGCGCCCACGCATCCGGCCTGGGTAAACAGGCCGAGCATCAGGGAGAGCCCGACGAGGACGAGGCCGATGGCCACGAGGTGATCGATGGTCGGCAGCCAGGACGATCCGGCCATCCGATGGAAGACGTCGGCCAGCGGCCCCGTGGCCGCGCGCAGGTAGCCGGCCGAGCTCCAGGCTCCGAGCAAGGTCCCGTCTCGCGTCCAGGCCGGCCGCCAGAGCTTGAAGAAGCCTTCGTACAGGAAATGCCAGCCGATCAGGGTGCGCAGCACGACGAGGGCGACCTGCTGCGGCGACGTCAGCGTCTCCGGGTTGTCTCTCACGCCTCCTCCATCCGCGCACCCGCGAAGGTGCCCAGCACGATCGGCCTCATTCTTCCGCCCTCTGGGGTCAGGAGGGCGAGCGTCTGCGGATACGAGGCGCAATAGCGCCGCGCCACGTCAAGTCCGCCGACGAGGAACGCCGTCGAGAGCGCGTCACTGAGCGCGCCCTCCGCCGTCACCACGCTCACGCTCAGCACACCCGACGCGGGCCAGCCCGAGCGGGGGTCGATCACGTGGCCGTAGCGCCGGCCGTCCACTTCGAAGAACTGCTCGCCCGCGCCGCTCGTGGCGAGGGCGCCGTCCCGCAGGCGGAGGCGTGCCAGCCGTCCCCCTGCGACCTGCCGCGAGCGGAGGTCGACCGTCCAGCCCGCGCCTCGCCCTCCCAGCGCCACCGCGCTGCTGCCGCCCGCGGAGATCAGGGCGTGCGCGGCGCCGCGGGAGCGCATGAGCGCCGCCATCCGATCCAGCGCATATCCCTTGCCGATGCTGCCCAGGTTGAGCTCCATGCCGGAGCGCCGGAAGCGCACGGTCCGTGAGTCGTCATCGAAAAGTACGGCCGACATGCCGACGCACGCCCGGGCCGCCTCGATCGCTTCGCGTGTCGGGAGCCGTCCCTCGCGCCTCAGGAATCCCCAGCAGCGGCTGAGCGGCGTGCTCGTGATGTCGAAAGCGCCGGCGGTGCGGGTATGCAGCTCGCGGCAGAGGGTGAGCAGCGCGAACAGGTCCGCGTCGACCGGGGCCGGCATCTCCGCGGCCGTGCGGTTCACGCGGCTGAGCTCGCTCGTTTCGCGGAACACGCTGAGCGCCGCTTCCAGCCGATCCGCCTCGTCCAGGGCTTCGCGAGCCGCGGGGACGTGCGCCTCGTCCGCGCCGTCGAGGAGGACCTCGAACCGGCACGCCATGGCGGCACGATGGATGCGGATCCAGTGGCCCTCTTCCTCCGTGCGCCCGAGCGAGAACAGCTCGCGCCGCGTCAGCGCTCGGGGCGTGCGCGCGGAGCCGCCTGGCGTCGAGTCCGGGCCCTTCGAGGAAAGCGAAGACATGTCGCTGTGTGATTGGAGGCTACGCCTCCCAAAACTCCGTTGTCAAGATGGCCGTATATGATATAGGATCACGCCGCTCAATCGACAGTCCTTATTTATTGCACGTCGTTCCGCGAGTACACTCGATCCAATTCCAATGGAAAGCGGGAGTCACCGCGCGTGAGGATCGCCGACGCGCGCGTCATCGTCTGTTCCCCCGGCCGTAACTTCGTCACCCTCAAGGTCACGACCGAGGACGGCGTCTACGGCCTCGGCGACGCGACGCTGAACGGCCGCGAGCTCGCGGTCGCCGCCTACCTGGGCGAGCACGTGGTCCCCCTGCTCGTCGGCCGCGACGCGCGCCGCATCGAAGACATCTGGCAGTACCTCTACAAGGGCGCGTACTGGCGCCGCGGCCCGGTGACCATGACGGCGATCGCCGCCGTCGACACTGCGCTGTGGGACATCCTGGGCAAGGTCGCGAATCTGCCCGTGTATCGTCTGCTCGGCGGCGCTTCCCGCGAGGCGGTCATGGTCTATGGCCACGCCAACGGCAAGGACCTCGACGAGACGGTGGCCGCGGTCGGCCAGTACCTGGCGATGGGCTACAAGGCCGTCCGCGCTCAGTCCGGAATTCCCGGCCTCGCTTCGACCTACGGCGTCGGCAGGGGCGGGATGTCCTACGAGCCGGCGGAGCCGGGCCTGCCCCCGGAAAACGTGTGGAGCCCGGAGAAGTACGTCGAGTTCGTCCCTTCCCTCTTCGCGCGCCTGCGCCAGGAATACGGGCCGGACGTCCACCTGTTGCACGACGTCCATCACCGGCTCACCCCGATCGAAGCCGGACGGCTGGGTCGCGCGCTCGAGCCGCACCGCCTGTTCTGGATGGAAGACCCGGTGCCGGCCGAGCTGCAGGAGGGCTTCCGCCTCATCCGGCAGCACACGACGACGCCGATCGCGGTGGGCGAGGTGTTCAACAGCATCCACGACTGTCAGCAGCTCATCCAGGAGCAGCTCATCGACTACATCCGGTCGACGGTCGTGCACGCGGGCGGGATCACCCATCTGCGCAAGATCGCGCACCTGGCCGACCTCTTCCACGTGCGTACGGGATGTCATGGGGCCACGGATCTCTCGCCGGTGTGCCTGGCCGCGGCCCTGCACTTCGACCTGAGCATCCACAACTTCGGCATCCAGGAGTACATGCGGCACAACGACGAGACGGACCGCGTGTTCCCCCATCACTATCGGTTCGCGGACGGCTTCATGCATCCGGGCGACGCGCCCGGGCTGGGCGTGGACATCGACGAAGCCGCGGCCGCGCGCCATCCGTACCAGCGCGCCTATCTTCCCGTCAGCCGCAAGGAAGACGGCACGGTGCACAGTTGGTGAGCACCAGGAGGTAAGACCCGTGGCCTATCGTCCGCTGGACCTGACGGGCAAGGTGGCGGTCGTGACCGGAGGCACGTCCGGTATCGGGCGCGCGCTCACGCGCGGCCTCGCGGAAGCGGGCGCGGACGTCGTGCCCACCTCGCGGCGGGCGGAGCAGGTGGCGGCGGCCGCGGACGAGGTGGCCGCCCTGGGCCGGCGCACCCTGCGCGTGAGCAGCGACGTCACGGACCGGCGCTCCCTCGAGGACGCGCTGGCGGCGGTGGTGAAGGCGCTCGGGCGCGTGGACGTCCTCGTCAACTGCGCGGGACGGACGCAGCGCACGCCGACCCTCGACGTCAGCGAGCAGGAGTGGAGCGCGATCGTCGACACCAACCTCACGGGCACGCTGCGCGCCTGCCAGGTCTTCGGCCGCCACATGTTGGAGCGCGGCTCCGGACGCATCGTCAACATCGCGTCCCTGGCCACCTTCGTCTCCCTCTTCGAGGTCGCGGCCTATTCCGCCAGCAAGGCGGGCGTCGGCTCCCTGACCAAGTCGCTGGCCGTGGAATGGGGACCGCGTGGCGTGAACGTCAACGCCATCGCTCCCGGCGTCTTCCCCACCGACCTCAACCGCAAGCTCATCGAGGGCACGCCGCGCGGCAACGAGCTCCTCGCCCGCACGCCCCTGCGTCGTTTCGGCCGCGCCGAGGAGCTGGCGGGGGCGGCGGTGTACCTGGCCTCCGATGCCGCCAGCTTCGTCAACGGCCACATCCTGGCCGTGGACGGCGGGTTCCTGGCCAGCGGCGTGAACCAATGAGCGTGGTGCCCGCGCGCGCGGCGGCGCCCTCCCCCGCTCCGGGACGGGCCGGCCGCTACCGGTGGATGATCTGCGCGCTGCTCTTCTTCGGCACCACCATCAACTACATCGACCGTCAGGTCATCGGGATCCTCAAGCCGACGCTGGTGCAGCAGCTGGGCTGGCAGGACGAGCGCATCTACGCCGCCATCGTCTTCACCTTCCAGCTCGCCTACGCGATCGGGCTCCTCCTCGCCGGCAACATCATGGACAAGCTGGGGACGCGGCGCGGCTTCGCCATCGCGGTCGGGATCTGGAGCGTCGCCGCCGTCGGGCACTCGGTCGCGGAGCGCATGGATTGGATGAAGCTGCCGACGGTCAACCTCGACGCCAAGACCGGGCTGTCGGTGGTGCTGCTCACGGGAGCGGCGGCCGGCTTTGCCCTGATGCGGTTCCTGCTCGGATTGGGAGAAGCCGGAAACTTCCCGGCCTCGATCAAGACCGTGGCCGAATGGTTCCCGAAGAAGGAGCGTGCGCTCGCCACCGGCATCTTCAACTCGGGAACGAACGTCGGGGCCATCATCACCCCTCTCGTCGTGCCCTGGGTCACGCTGCACTGGGGATGGGAGTGGGCGTTCGTGGCCACGGGCGTGACCGGGTTCGCGTGGCTGGCCTGGTGGCTCGCCGTGTACCGCCCGCCCGAGGAGCATTCCCGGCTGGGCCCGGCCGAGCTCGCCTACATCCGCAGCGACCCCGTCGAGAAGATCACACCCGTCCCCTGGGCGCGCCTGATCGCCCATCGCCAGACGTGGGCCTTCGCGATCGGCAAGTTCATGACCGATCCGGTGTGGTGGCTGTACCTCTTCTGGATTCCCGATTTCCTCAACCGCAACTACGGGCTCAACCTCACCTCCATCGGCCTGCCCATCGTCGTCATCTATCTCATCGCGGACATCGGCAGCATCGGCGGGGGCTGGCTCTCCTCCGCCCTCATCAAGCGAGGCTGGAGCCTCAACGCGGCGCGCAAGAGCGCCATGCTCATCTGCGCGGCCGCGGTGGTGCCGATCATCTTCGCCTCCAAGTCGTCGAGCCTGTGGACCTCCGTGCTGCTGGTGGCCCTGGCCGCGTCCGCGCACCAGGGCTGGTCCGCCAACCTGTTCACGCTCGTGGGCGACATGTTCCCCCGCACCGCGGTGGGATCCGTGACCGGGTTCGGGGGGATGGCAGGCGCGGTGGGCGGCATGTTCATCTCCATCCTGGTGGGGGAGATCCTGAACCGCACGAACAGCTACGTTCCCATCTTCTTCATCGCGGGCTTCACGTACCTGGCCGCCTTGGCCATCATCCACCTCCTGGTGCCGAGGCTGGAACCGGCGCGATTCCCCGAATCGGAGACGGTGAGGGCATGAGACCGTTCATCCACGACGACTTCCTCCTCGGGGGCGCGGTGGCGCACGACCTCTACGTGCGGTTCGCGCGCGATCTGCCCATCGTCGACTATCACTGCCATCTCTCGCCGGAGCTGATGGCGGCGGACCACCGCTTCCGCTCGATCACCGAGATCTGGCTGGAGGGCGATCATTACAAGTGGCGGGCCATGCGCGCCTGCGGCGTGCCCGAGCGCTTCGTCTCCGGCGACGCCTCCGACTGGGAGAAGTTCGAGGCCTGGGCGCGCACCGTGCCGGAGACGCTGCGCAATCCCCTGTTCCATTGGACGGCGATGGAGCTCAAGCGGCCCTTCGGGATCGAGCGCCTCCTCACCCCCGCCACCGCGCGCGAGATCTTCGACCGCTGCAACGAGCGGCTTCGCGAGGACGACTTCACGACCATGGGACTGCTGCGGTCGTGGAGGGTGGCGGTCGTGTGCACCACCGACGACCCCGTCGATTCGCTGGAGGCGCATCACCGGCTGGCGCAGCGGGCGGAGCCGGCCACGCGCGTGTATCCGACCTGGCGGCCGGACGCCGCCCTCGCCTTCGAGGATCCCAAGGCCTGGAACGTCTGGGTCGGCAGGCTGGAAGGGGCGGCGAATCGCATCGTGCGCACGTTCAACGACCTCGTGCAGGCGCTCGACACGCGGCACCGCGCCTTCCACGACCTGGGCTGCCGCGCCTCCGACCACGGCCTGGAGACGCTCCCTCCGCCCTCCGCCTACGCGGACGCGCAGATCGCGGGGACGTTCGAATCCCTGCGCGCGGGTCGGAGCGTGGAGCGGGGAGCCGGTCTCGCC
>WNFM01288573.1_pt1 | contig 14108 bp, 16 predicted proteins | sample 5400271 | NCBI WGS metagenome assembly WNFM01 (sample SAMN13153352, study PRJNA577476) | soil metagenome | isolation source: 60 cm saprolite on Douglas fir-dominated hillslope | place: USA:California | collected 2013-09-17 | reverse complement strand
GGCGTCGGATGACTCCAGTTTCGTCACGGGTATCGAACTCTTCGTTGACGGCGGCAGAGCCCAGGTCTAAAGGAAAGTAAATGAGGACTCCGATGATCGATGAACATAATCTCGTCCCTTCTGGCCGGTTTGATGGCGACGATTACAAAAGCTCACAGGCCGCGGAGCTAACCCTGAACGCGGCGATCCTGCGCGCCGAAATCGCCAGGAGCTACGAAGAGTTTCTGGAGATCTTCGACAAATTCTACGCCGATGATGTCGAGGTAAGCAGTGAAGATTCGCAGGAAACGATCCGTGGAAAGGAGAGAGTGCGTTCCTTTTTATTGAATTCCCTGGTGCCGCTTCACGTAATGGCTGAGGTTGCCGGATTGTCGACGTCAGTTCAGCTCACTCAGGTTCCCCGAGACAGCGCTAACGAGACACATTCCGAATGGAGGATCGATTTCACCGGCGTCGCTGGGAGACGGTGCACTCTAAAATGGAACGCCATCCGGAGATGGAAGGCGTCCAGGGTCGTGTTCGAACACCACTACGATCATCAGCAGATCGGCGGACCCTTGACCGACGACGACTTGAATTTGGATTGCGGTCGTTCGGAGGTCGGGTTTCAGTCGCCCTCTTGAGGCTTGCAGGGGGAAAGCGCAGAGACTCTCGCTCCAGGGGCGGACTTGACTCCTTTGCGAATCTCGCATCGAACTCCTTTTCTGGTTGCAGATGGAGGCCAGTGGGCTCTTAACAGAAGCGGACCGTAGACCGATTATTCAGGACTGGAGGAAACAGGCAATGGCCAGCGAACTCGAGGAGAAGAACAAGGCACTGGTACTCAAGGCTTTCGAAGCGCTCTTCAACAAGCGTGACTATGCAACGGCGGAACAATTCTGGTCTCCGCAATACATTCAACATAGCGCTCACATCGCCCCCGGTCGTGAAGGTCTGTTCGATCTCATCAAGAGCCTTCCGCCAACGTTGAAGTACGAGCCGGGAACCATCGTGGCGGAGGGCAATTTCGTCATTGTGCACGGACGGTTTTCGGGATTTGGCGCCCCGGTAAATTGGATCGCTGCCGATATCTTGCGTATCGAGGACGGGTTACTCGTTGAACATTGGGATGTGATTCAGGATGAGGCCACCGAAGAGCAATCGAAAAGTGGCACGCCCATGTTCGGACAGACTTTTCCAAAGCACAAATGAAACGGAACGGTCGACAGGAGACGGACTCATGGGAAACGAAGGCTCTTACGTCGCTCTCGGGCTGAAAACATGGAACGCCCAAATTGATCGCGCGGACAAGCTCTTTGGAGGCCTCTCGTCCGAGGAGATTCTGCGGGAAATAGCTCCTGGCAGGAACAGGCTTCTTTACTTGTGGGGACATCTCACAGCCGTGCACGACGCGATGCTCCCGCTATTGTCGCTGGGAGAACGACTTCATCCCGAGTTTGATGCCGCCTTCGTCTCGAATCCCGACAAATCGCGAGCCGACATTCCTTCGCACGAACAAGTGCGCCGGGCATGGAACGTCGTCAATGCTGAATTGCGAAAGGGATTTGAAAAAATGTCTTGGTCCGATTGGGTCCAGAGGCACTCGGCCGTATCGGAAGAAGATTTTGCCAAAGATGCTTCGCGCAATCGCTTCGCCATCCTGCTGGGCCGCACGAACCATCTCTCCTATCACCTCGGCCAAGCGGTGCTCGGACTAAAGTGATCGAGAGTGAAGGATCGGAGGTCGCGAGTTCAGAGCTCAGCAACAACGGAGAAAACGAATGACCAAAAAACTCGAAGGCAAGGTCGCGGTCGTCACCGGCGGCACGGAAGGAATCGGGTTAGCTACGGCAAAACTTTTCGTTCAAGAGGGTGCGTACGTCTTCATCACCGGGCGCCGTCAGAAGGAACTCGACGAGGCCGTGCAGGCCATCGGCACCAATGTTTCTGGAGTGCAGGGAGACGTTTCCAAATTGGCCGACCTTGATCGTCTTTACGAGTCCGTTTCCAAGGTGAAAGGCCGAATCGATATTGTTTTCGCCAATGCTGGCGTTGGCGAATTTGTTCCCTTTGGAGCCGTCACCGAAGAGCATTTCGACAAACTCTTCAACATCAACGTGCGGGGAACGCTCTTCACAGTGCAAAAAGCCTTGCCGCTACTGAAGGATGGCGGTTCTATCCTTCTCAATGGCTCTGTCGCGCGCGTTAAGGGCACTGCCGCCTTCGGCGTCTACGCCGCGAGTAAGGCCGCCATCCGATCTTTCGTGCGAACCTGGACTACGGATCTGAGGGACCGTCGTATCCGCTCGAACGTTGTCAGTCCGGGTCCGATCAACACGCCGCTAGTGAGCCGCCAATCTGCAGACGTGATTGGGCGAATTGTGTCCACGATCCCCATGGGACGCATGGGGGAACCCCAGGAAGTGGCTAGGGCAGCGTTGTTTCTTGCTTCGGATGACTCCAGTTTTGTCACCGGTATCGAACTGTTCGTTGATGGCGGCAGAGCCCAGATCTGATCGAAAGGGATGGGCGGCCCGGTCAAACGGCGCCTTACAATTCGTCGCTGAAAAATCTCTCGCGACGTAAAGACGCTGTTTCATCAATGGCAAACTTTCAGATTGCGGGAGTGCCCCGGGTTCTCGTTTTTGGTGCCCGGGTCTTGGGGTTGTATTTTCCCGGTTTATCGCCAGCTCCTAGCCTCTTTGAATTTACGTTACTTGTACGTAACTCAAATTATAAGAATCTTTTGTGGTCAAGACGACGCCTTCTGTAATCCTCACGGCATCCACCACTTCCCCGCCCAGGTCCAAAACCTTGTAAGTCATTTATTTTGATACTCTTACGAGAACTCCACAAAAGCGCGCAAAGAGTGATCTTGCTAACCCCTTTATTTTAGATTCCGGCTCGTCACTCTACTTCACTCCTCGTCACTCCTAAACAAATAAGTCCTGTATCTGCCACTCTTAGCAAAAGTAGCCCGGGGTACATACATCCCGCTCCCTCTCCACAATCCTCAACCATTTCTTGAACTTCGCCCTTCTCGGCGTGCCTCCCCACTCGTCGGTCGTTTACACCGACTTGGTCGGGACCACTTCCTTTCCTTCCCCGGTTTCGACTATCCTCGAAATGCGACCAAAGACATGACCAGCGCTCTGCTTATTCTCGGACTTGGATTCTTTCTTGGGATGCGCCACGCCACCGATCCCGATCACGTGGTCGCGGTGTCGACCATCGTCAGCTTGGCATTCTTTGGGGAGTCGGCCACACCATCACGATTCTGATCGTCGGAGCGGCGATCATTCTTTTTGGGTTTGCGATTCCGGCGCGGCTGGGACTGGCTCTCGAATTCTCGGTCGCGCTCATGCTGATCTTGTTGGGCATTTTAAATCTCACCGGAGCGATGCGCTGGATCAGCCACAAGCTTTCACCGACGCATCCCGCGCCGGACTCATCACAGGCAGCCACACAGGACGGCGGACATTCGCACATCCACTTTCACGGCGCGCAGCTGCATGTTCATCCTCATTCGCATTCAGCGGCGGAGGGCAGCAACGGGCACCACGCCAACGAAGTTGATCCGCCGCACTGGCTGCAGGCGCCATTCGTTCAACTGGGATGGTTTCATTCGCTGCGGCCGCTGTTCATTGGAATTGTGCATGGTCTGGCCGGCTCTGCCGCAGTGGCTCTGCTGGTTTTGGGAACGATCCGCCAGCCAAAGTGGGCGATCTTGTACCTGCTGATTTTCGGGGTTGGAACCATCGTAGGGATGATGTTGATGACGCTGGCTTTCGCGGTTCCGTTCACCGTAGCAGGCAAGCGTGAACCGCGGCATGGTTACTGCCACCGGGCTGCTCAGTGTTGCGTTTGGATTGGTCGTGGCCTACCAGATCGGCTACCGGGGCGGACTCTTCTCGCCGCAGCCTTCGTGGACGCCTCACTGACGCCTAACTCGCGAGCCGAGAACTACTTAGAGGCTTCTTCGATCGTAAGAAAAATTGGCAACAGCTTCACCAAACCAGACACCTGCATCGTGGCGTTCCCCTGCGCAGTTAATGCCGCGAGCGCAAACTTCTGAGATTTCCCCCTGCGATGCACAAACAACTGCACCAGCGCCCCGACTCCGGCCGAGTCCAGAAAGCTGACGTCGCTCATGTCCAGGATGAGCTTTTCGCAATCGGCGGGCCGCAGGCTCTGCAGAAAGCCGTTGACGGTCTCGAGGCTGAGTTTGCCGGTAAGCTTCACAGCAATGGTTCCATTACTGGCAGGCAGTTGGACGATATCTAGAGTGGCGGGTTGCATAGGGGTTGAAGGTTAGCGCGTAAGTGGTCTCAATTCCATGAACAAATTGTTACAGGCAAAAAACAGCACAACTTCAACGGGAAAACGGCAAGTGGAGACTGGCGATGCGCCGCACAGGGGCGCGGCAGGCGAAGCGTTTCATTTTGGAACTGTTCCGTTTTGGAACTGAGCGCTTGCTGTGCTCGAAATTTCCATCGTGGGTTGAGATTCTTCGCCCGCCGACGGCCGGCTCAGAATGACACCTTACTTGTAAGCACAGCAGTGCTGCGCATTCAGGTCGGCTACAGACTACCCGATTCGAATGGATGGTTGTTTGCGGTCGGCCCTGGCGATCGGCTGGATCAGGGGGCGTAGGTGATGCGGTAGATGACGCCGAGGCCGTCGTCGGAGACGAGTAAGGAACCATCCGGGGCGGTGGTTACGCCGACGGGCCGGCCGTTGACCAGGCTACCTTTTGGATCGGGGACGAACCCGGTCATGAATGGAACAGGGTCGGCGGAGGGCTTGCCGTCCCTAAAAGCAACGAAGGCGAGTTGATAGCCGGCGCGGCTGGCGCGATTCCAGGAGCCGTGCTCGGTGACGAAGGCGCCACCGTAGTAGCTGGCCGGAAATTGCTTGCCGTTGTAAAACGTAAATTGCAACGGAGCCACGTGTGAGCCGAGCAGCACGTCAGGAATAATGGCGCGAGCCACGAGTTCGGGATGCTCCTGTTTCACGCGCGTGTCCACGTTGCCGCCGATATAGCTGTAGGGCCAGCCGTAAAAACCGCCGTCCTGAATGCTGGTTAAATAATCGGGAGGGAGATCATCGCCGAGTTCGTCGCGCTCGTTGACGGTGACCCACGGAGTGCCGGTGACCGGCTCGATCATCAATCCAACCGGATTGCGGAGACCGGTGGCATATTGACGGGGATTGTTTCCGTCGGGATCGCAAATGGTGACGGCCGCGCGCATAGGTGGTTCGCCGGTATCAATGTTGCTGCCAGAGCCGACGGCGACCAGAAGATGTTTTCCGTCCGGGGTGAAGGCCAGCGTGCGGGTGATGTGGCCGCCCCCAGGCATGGTCATAAGTTTCTCAGCGTCACCAAGGCGCTTGGAAGTTTTCGGGTCGTATTTGAAGCGAACGACGGTGGTCATATTGCCGACGTAAACGTAATCGTCATGAAAGGCGATGCCGAACGGCCTCCGCAAGCCGCTGGCGAAAACGAGGCGCTCTTGAGCGCCACCGGTGTTCTTGGGGTCGCGCAGGATGACGATCTGGTCGGCACCGGTTTCGGCGAGAAAGATGTCGCCGTTAGGGGCAATGGTCAGCAGGCGCGGGGTCTTAAAATCCTTGGCAAAAATATTGATGTGAAAGCCCTTCGGAACGATGGGCAAGAAGGCGGCGGGCGCATCCACTTTGCCCGGACCGTTGCCGACGGACTTTGTGGCGAAAGGCGCGGGGAGGTCGGGTTTCTGGCCGTGAGTGACTTGGCCGACGATGGACGACGGAACGAATACAGATGCGAGTGCTGCGGAGAGCCAGAGTGCGTTGCGTTTGCAGAGCATAAATTCCTCTTTTGTGATTTTAAGGACGCGCGTTGGTTCGAATCAAGTGGTGCCAGTCGGCGCGGCAGACGGGCGGGCGGAATGAGCTCTGCCGGTACCGGGAGCTTCCCTAACAGCGGTTTTGACGCTTGGAGGCCGTTATTGGCTACACGATGGAGTATAAGCCGGCTGGGCAGTGATTCCAATGGTTCGGCAGGGGGCCGGTTCGAGAGGAACGGCCAGGCGGAAACCTATGCGACGGCCGGGCATCAAACTAGACGGAATCGAGGTATACCCTGATGAAGGCACCATTTATTGGACGGGGGTTGAGTTTTGTGGTGATTTTGGGCTGTGTGATTTGGTGGGGCGTGCGGGCGATTTCCGGACAGCCTGCCGAGCCTAAGGGCTCGTTCCCTGCGCCTGCGATGGATGCAGCGTTAGCAGAGAATCCTACGAAAGAGACTGCGGTGTTTGCCGGAGGCTGCTTTTGGGGCGTGCAAGGCGTGTTTCAGCACGTCAAGGGAGTGAGCGGCGCGACTTCAGGCTATGCCGGTGGGAACGTGGAGGATCCTTACTACGAGCTGGTATCGAGCGGCAGTACAGGGCATGCGGAATCAGTGAAAGTGGTTTACGACCCATCGAAAATTACCTACGGAACGTTGCTGAAGATTTTCTTTTCGGTGGCGCATGATGCAACGCAGAAGGACCGCCAGGGCCCGGACACGGGCACGCAATACCGGTCGGCGATTTTCTATGGCAGCGAGGAACAGAAGAAGATCGCGGAAGCGTACATCGCGCAAATTGATACGACGAAAGTGTATGACCGCAAAATCGTTACGCAGGTTGCGCCGCTGGGCGCATTCTACCAGGCCGAGGATTATCATCAGGACTATCTGACGAGGCATCCGGACGACCCGTACATTCAATTCAATGACCTGCCAAAAATCGAGCGGCTGAAGAAGAGGTATCCCGAGCTGTATCGGTGAGTTTTTTGCGGCTGCTGCGTAACGGAACGTAGCGGATGAGTTGCGGGTGAGGAGACTGCCTGCAAGGGAGACGTCGCGGACATTTGGCAGTTGAGATCAACTTCTTACTTTGGCGCGAGGTCCGGATCGTCTCACATGACAGCTTCTTGCTCTGGCGTGCGGCCCGGTCTTCCCGGGATAACAGAGCGTTTTTGATTGGGTGGCACTCGGGTGGGTTTCGCTTGCGAAAAACTGGGGGTGAATGACCAGAGATTGCTGTTAACCGTGCGGGCACCGAGCGGCGATATTCACGCAAGAACAACCTCGGGGCCAGTAGATTAAAAGCGACCCGTCCGTAGAGAATTTCCGCGACGAAAACGGGCAAACCTCAAAAGGAGTTCCTGACCGATGAAAGTTTCCACGATATTTGCTGGTTCCCTGCTTGTATTGGGCGCGATACAGGCTGCGAACTGCGCGGCGAGTCCCGCGCCGAAACCGGTGGTGGTGGAGATCAAGAACGCTACAGGACAAAACGTGGGCACGGCGACGTTGACCGATGCAGCTCCGGGAGTGCGAATCAAGCTGGACATTCGTTCGCTGCCGCCCGGGGAACATTCCATTCACATTCACCAGGTGGCGAAATGCGAGGGACCTGATTTCAAGTCGGCTGGGCCACACTTTGCCGGAGGCGGCGCGGGCCACGAGCATGGCGCCGCGGCGGCAGGGGACATCCCCAATTTTGCGCTGGTGGTGGGCGCGGACGGGACAGCGCAGGTGTCGGTGGTGGCGCCCAACGTGACGCTGGGCACGGACGACCACTCCGTTTTCAGCAACGGGGGAACTGCGCTGGTGATTCATGCGGTAAGCAGCGAGACCACCAGCGGAGCGCCACCGCGAATTGCGTGCGGAGTGATCAGCAAGCCTGAATAAGAACCTGCCGTTAATCAGCGTCAAAAATCAAAAAGCGCACTCGGGAACCGGCCCGAGTACGCCGGCAATTTGGCGCGCTAGACTGCTGCGCGAAGAGATCCCGGCGCCCGCCGGGCAGGACAGTTTGCTACGCTAGGTTGTCCGGATTGTGGTAGTCTTCCCCCGTTTGCGCCTCGCAGCAGGCCACGATGTACTCAACTCTGCGGCAGTGCAAAGTGACGGTACATCGCTCGGAGGAAAAATCATGAAATCCAAGGGCTTGAGTGTACTTGCATTGTTGGTGCTCGCAGTGATCGGGCTGACGTCATGCCAGACTGCGTATCACGAAGACGGCGAACGCTACGTTTTTGTGGCCTCAAATGTGAATTTACCGTTTTGGCAGGAAGCTCAAGCCGGACTTACCGACGCTTCGAAGCAGATGGGAGTCAAGGCGGAACTGACGGGGCCCGATAAATTTGATCCACAGGAACAATTGAAGGCGTTTCAAAACGTGGTGAACAGCAAACCATCGGGGATCATGATTTCGGTGACGAGGCCGGAGCTGTTAAATGACGCGATTAACAATGCGGTTGCGCAAGGTATTCCGGTGATCACGGTAGACTCCGACGCGCCTGCTTCGAAACGAGTGCTGTTTGTGGGCACCGACAATGTGCGCGCGGGCAACGAGAGCGGCAGGCGCATGGCGGACTTGCTGAAGGGATCAGGGCAAGTGGTGATCATCACCATTCCGGGCCAATTGAATCTGGACGAACGGGCGCGCGGGGTAAACGAAGTGCTGAAGAAATATCCCGGCATCAAGATCGCGCAGACGATTGATGACAACGGAGACCCGAGAGTGGCGAACGACAGTATGTCGGCGCTGCTGACGGCCAAGGCCAAGATTGACGGAATCATCTGCCTGGAGGCGTCCGGCGGTTCAGGAGCGGCGGAAGCGCTGCACCGGCTGGATATGAAGATTCCGATCGTGGGATTCGACAAGGACCCGGAAACGCTGGACTGGATCGATCGCGGCGGAATTACCGCGACGGTCTCGCAGAAGCCTTACGTGATGGCGTACTACGCGCTGAAATTCGCGGATGATTTGCACCACAATGCAGTGCACGAGTTCAAGGACTGGCGGACATCGCCAACGTCGCCGATGCCAACGTTTGTGGATACCGGAACGGCGTTGCTGGACAAGAGCAACGTGAAGGAATTCCGCGATGCGCTGGCGGCGCATCCGAAGCCGCTGTAAACTCGCAGCGAACGGTTGCGGTTCGAATTGGATTAAAGAGGGGGAGGAGCCGCTCGGAGAGGCTCCTCCCTTTTTCGTCGGGGTGAATCGGGGTACTGCGCGGTTTCGAGAACTATGTGCGGTTGGGAATTGGTGCGCAATCAGTGGAATACCCTAAAACGGCGACAAGATATGCTGTAAGGAAAGCCAGTTGACACCTACAAGATCTAGGCGTATCAAGGGCATCTGCACGCCGCTCGCCTTCGCGAACAGGGCGCGCACGAGACTGAGCTTTTCGGAGGTCCAATATGGCGGTCCAAGCAATCCCTCAGGGATTCCAAACGATTACACCCGGTTTGACTTGCAAGAATGCGGCGGCGGCGATCGATCTTTACAAGAAGGCATTCGGGGCGGTTGAGCGGAGCCGGATGGCGGGCCCGGACGGTAGAGTCATGCACGCCGAATTGCAAATCGGAAGTTCGGTGTTGATGCTGGCCGATGAATTCCCTGGTATGTCGGCTGCGCCAGCCTCGGGAGCCCTACCGTCGCAATCGCTGTACCTATACGTTGAGAATGTGGATGCAATGCACGAGCAAGCGGTAGCCTCGGGCTGCGAGGGAGCGATGCCGCCTGCTGACATGTTTTGGGGCGATCGAATGAGCAAGGTGATCGATCCGTTTGGACATCACTGGAATATGGCCACGCACATCGAAGATGTGGCGCCGGCGGAGATGGAGCGGCGCGCGATCGAATGGATGGCCAGTATGGCCGGCATGTCAAAGGCTGCGGGCCAGAGCTAGGATCGGCTCAAGCATTTTATTTGGTACGGTCGCCGCGGACCTAGACATGAGGCGTCTCCGAGGTGGCTTGCCGGTACGCTTGTGCCAGCGTCCGGGCGACGTGTTAAGCTCGCTGGCAGGCAAAGAATTGCCGGTGCAGAGCATCCAACCTTGCCAAGCGGCTCATGAAAATCCTCGCGTCCATCCTGTGTGCGGCGGCTGCGCTTGCGGCATGGCTTGGACAATCACAGCCACCAGCGCAGCAGCAGACCACAAAAAATACGGAGAACAAGAAAGCCCCAGCGGCAGATGTGGCGGAGCGCGGGAAAAGACTAGTTTTGAAAAATGGAAGTTTTCAGCTGGTGCGAGAATACCAGCGCAGCGGGGAGCGGGTGCGGTACTTCAGCGCGGAGCGGGGAGATTGGGAAGAGATACCCGCGGCAATGGTGGATTGGGAGGCCACGGCAAAGGCCGAAGCGGAGTCCGCGAAAGAGGCCGAATCGCTGCTGAAGACGGTCCACCGTCAGGAGCAAGAGCAGAAAGCGGACATGCCTATGGAGGTGGACGCCAGCCTGCCAGTGGCGCCGGGGATTTTTCTACCGCCAGGAGAGGGGATGTTTGTGGTGGAGGGAAAATCGGTGACGCCGCTGAACCAAGTGGGAGCGGCGATTCGAACCGACAAGAAGCAGACGTTGAAACAGATCCTTTCGCCGGTGCCGATCATTCCGGGCAAAAAAAACATCGAGATTCCGGGAGCGAAAGCGGTGCGGCGGATCAATGCTGAGCGGCCGGAATTTTATTTGCGCGAGCCGCCGCCGGATCCAGATTCGGCATCAACAATTCAGAGGAGCAGCCGATTGGGAGAAACCGGGCCGGATGTCGAGCTGATAAGGCTGGCGGTGAAGGGCGGAAAGCGCCAACTGGAATCGATTCGCAGCATGTTCGGTCAACAAATTTCGGAGGAACGAAATGCACTGATGATTCAGCGCTGGGATGTGGCACAAAATGTCTTTCGGTTTACGTTGGGGCAGGATCTGCCGGCGGGAGAATACGCGTTCGCGGAGATTCTGCCGGACGGAGTGAATTTGTACGTGTGGGATTTCGGCGTGGACCGAAAAACAGGTGAGGCGACGGGCAAGAAGAATTGAACCAACGAGAAGGCAGGCGGTCAGAAGGCGATCGTGGTGAGAACCTGAGAGTTGATCAGACGGAAATTCGAATCGCCGACTGCGGGCTACTTACCGGAGCCCCGTTTAGCAAGAGCCAAGGATTCGCGCAGGACCGCCAGCACGTCCGAGATGCGGAAAGGCTTTTGCAAAAACGCGGCGGCCTCGGGTGCGGACTGCTTCACTGATTCCACGTGCTCGCCGGTCATGTAAATCACAAAAGGTTTGCGAGCGCCGGCAGCAGACAGGATATGGGCGGCGGCATCGCGGCCATCGCTGAAGGCGCCAGAAACTTTTAAGCGAAGATCGCAGAGAAAAGCTTCGAAGTGACGAGCGGCGATCAACCGCGCGGCTTCTTCGGCGGTCGAAGCGCAAGAGACCCTCAGGCCGTAGGTGGCGAGACCTTCTTCGAGGAGCGAGCGAATGCTCTCTTCGTCGTCCAGCACCAAAACGTTGATGCCTTTTAAGTGATCCGAAACCGGACGCGACGCGGGGACAGGAGTAAAGTCCAAGCTGAGTTTGCGGGACGATTCCGAAGGGCGGGGTTCGCCGGGCACCTCGGCTGCAGCCGGCAAGTAAACGCTAAACGCAGAGCCGCCACCGGGCAAAGACTCGGCCTGAATAGTGCCGCCATGTTCACGCGCAATCGAGAGACAGATGCTTAGGCCGAGACCGGTGCCGCCGCCGGGACGTTTGGTGGTGTAGAACGGATCGAACAGCTTGGGCATGGCTTCGAGCGAAATACCGACGCCGTCATCCTGGACGGTAACAACAACGCTGGCGCCGGCGGTGGTCAAACGGATTGGATGGCCTGCTCAGCGTTGGAGATAAGATTCAGAAAACCCTGGATCAGCTGATTGGCATCGCCGACGACCGGCGGCAGATCGGTGCGCGGGGTGAAATCCACCTGCACCTGATTGCGGCGGAGCGAGTGCTCGTGGAGCTGGAGCGTACGTTCGATGATGGTGCTGAGATCGATGGCCCTTTTTTGCGGCGAAGCGGGCCGGGAAAATTCCAAGAGATTTTGCACGATGCGGGCAGCGCGGCGGGCCTGGCGGTGAGTCAAATCCAGCTGGCGCTTCATTGATTCGTCCAAGCCTGGGCGCTCGCGAACCAGTTCGGTGACGCCGAGGATAGCGGTGAGAGGATTGTTGAGCTCGTGCGCGACGCCGGCCAGCATTTGCCCCATGGCGGCAAGTTTTTCGGCTTGAATCAGCTGTTCTTCCAAGCGCTTCAGGTCAGTGACGTCACGGCCGGAGAGCACCACACCTTCGATTTTTTGGGTTTCGTCGAAAAGCGGGCTGAAGTTGAAGAGAATTTTGCGCCATTCACCAAGCTTGTGGCGCACGCGCATTTCGAGCGAGCCGAGACTCTGGCGGCTGGCAAGAATGTCGTTATAGAGAGCCATCAATTTCGGCAGGTCTTCGGGATGGGTACGTGCGCCAAGTTTCATTTCGCTAATTTCGCCGTCGGCATACCCGAGAACTTCGCGGCAGCGCGGGCTGACGAAGGTGTAGTTGCTCTCAGTATCGAGAACCAAGATCAGGTCCGGGAAACTGTCCACGAGACGATGAGCGAACTCCTGCTGTTTGTGCAGGCGGCGTTCGATGTCGCGGCGCTCGGTGATGTCCATCAACGCGCCCTGGTAACGGATGATTTTCCCCGCGGTATCGCGAACCGCGGCGGCGGTATTGAGGCAGGTGATGGACGTGCCATCCTTGCGAAGCAGAATAATTTCGCGGCCGGTGAGAACCGGCTGGTGGTCTACTTCTTCTCGAATGAGGGAACGCAGGGCTTCATCGTGAAAGACATCGGAAACTTTTTTGGCCAGCAATTCGGCCTTGGAGTCGTAGCCGAGAATTCTGACCAACGCGGGGTTGGCGTCGACGATTTCATCTTCCGGGGTGACGATGTAAATGCCTTCTTGCAGGGACTCAAAGAGTTCGGTGAAGCGAGCTTCGTTGCGGCGGGAGGCGGTGATGTCGCGCCCAAGAATGGTCATGCCGTGCACTTCGTCGTTGCGCAGCATGGCGTGAATTACGCATTCGTAGTAGAGAACGGTGTGACGCTTCTTGAGACGGATTTGCGCTTCTCCGGTCCAGTGGCGCTTTTCCAGGAAGCGTGGCATCGCCCGCGCGATCAGGTTTGCGCCGTCGCCACCGGCGTCTTCCAGAAATTCGCCGAGGGAATGGCCGATGATTTCCTGGAATGTAGCGCCGACCAGGTCCGCAAAGCTGCGATTGGCGGCGCGTATTTCGCCGTCGAGGGTAACGGCGATCAAAATGTCGTCGAAGGAGTCGATGAGATCGCGATAGCCCTGTTGGGAGCGTTCGATGACCGAGAAGAGTTTGTCGAGTTGCTCATCGCTGGGAGGAGAAGTGTGGCGCTGCTCGATGCCACGGACCAGGCCGCGAAGTTCGGCGATCTCCTGATTGCGCTTCCAGGCATAAAACATGAAGACAGCAACCACGAGCACCACACCCACTAGAAGAACTTCGTAACGCTGGGCGAAAGACCGAAGGGCGTCCCAAGAAGCCGCGACAAAAGCGGCGGTCACCAGCGCCAACAAACCGTAGTTCAGCCGCCACAGTTCGAACTGCGCGAGGCGGTCCCCCACATTGGTACGAGGAGCCTCTGAAGGCTCACTGCTGCGCCGGGAACTCTGCCGATTGTCGTCAGACATAGAAATAGGTTGCACAGCGCGGGAGCGAAAGCCCGCGTCCTTATCCTCCATTTTCAGCGGTCGGGAGCCATCCGGCAACCAAAGTCAGAGCGAGGCGTTCCTGGAGAACACCTGTCCAGCGGGTCATGGCAGGTTCGAGGGCGCTGCAAGAAAACGAGGGACGCGGCCAGGCCCCGTCCCTCGTCAATTTTGCCGGCGCAATTGCGCCGGTTTGATGTTGCTAGCCTTCGGTTGCGGCGTCGGCTTCGCCTTCGAGTTTGCCGTCGTCACTGAGGAAGTCCAGACCAGTGCCGTCGTCGGCAAGCAGATCGGCGGTTTCCGGAAGCAGTTCCTCGACCGGGGCGGGCGGCGGCATTTCCGTCAGCAACTGCAGGCTGCGGTAATGCTCGAGGCCGGTTCCGGCAGGAATCAAGCGTCCCATGATGACGTTTTCCTTCAAGCCGCGCAGGTAATCAACCTTTCCGGCGACGGCGGCTTCAGTGAGCACGCGCGTGGTTTCCTGGAAGCTGGCGGCGGAAATGAAGGAATCGGTCGAAAGCGACGCCTTGGTGATGCCCAAGAGCAGCGG
>WNFM01183212.1_pt2 | contig 14113 bp, 17 predicted proteins | sample 5400271 | NCBI WGS metagenome assembly WNFM01 (sample SAMN13153352, study PRJNA577476) | soil metagenome | isolation source: 60 cm saprolite on Douglas fir-dominated hillslope | place: USA:California | collected 2013-09-17 | reverse complement strand
CCGAGGACCAGTGGGCCACCGCCGCCTGGTGCGCGCACCGGCTGACGAGCCTCGGCGTCCGGTGCACCCCGGACATGGTCCAGGGCTACGCCCGCCGCGGTCGCCTCGCACCACACCCCGACCGCGACGCCCACGGCTACCCCCGCTACCGCCTCGGCTCCGTCCGCGACCTCGTCCACGCCCAACACGCAGAAGAACGGGAACGCACACTGAGAGCCGCAATCCGCACCGCCGAACTCGCCGAGAAACGACGGCAGAAAGCCGCCCGACAGGCCGCCAAGGAACAGGAGATGATGAGCGCATGAGCGGAATGCCCGGCGCTGGCTGCGACGACCCGCGCGAGATCCACGAGCACTGGTGCGGATTCTGCGGCGCGAAGAAGGCATTCGCCCGGGTCGAGTGCCAGCAGCTCGTAGTCGTGCCACCATGCCCGGCCTGCGGCGAGCGGCAGTGGAAGGGCGACGTCGACGAGCTGACCGCGCCCGACAACCGCGAGCAGCCTGCTTGATTTGATGATCGCGACGCGGCAGACTGGAGCGGACCCAGTCTGCCCACCGAGGCAGACGACCAGAGCCGGAGGCGACCATCGCCCCGGCTCTTTTCGCGTTCCCGATGAGGCCGCCGACCGGGCCGCGTTCGACGCGCTCGCCGCGGTCGTCCGCGCGTTCATCGCCAGCGTCTCCGCTACCCCGGGTGCGCTGACCGCCGAGCAGGCCACCCAGGCGCAGGCGATCCTCGACTCGATCGGGGCGGCTGACGCTGGCGAGACCATGCAGGCTGCTGACGAGGCGGCGCTGCAGGGCGAAGTCCCCGCCGTCTGAACATCGGAGCCGGAGCATGGACCCGCGCATCCTCACCAACACCGTGCTCCGGCTCGACCAGACCGTCCGCACCATCCAACAAGCCATCCACAACCTCGCCACCGCCATAGCCGCGGTCAACGCGAAGACGCAGCGCGCCGGCGTCAACAGCCCCGGCGCGCTCGCCGCCGGAGCGTCCGTCGACCTCACCGTCACCTGGCCCACGCCGTGGCCCGACGCCGGCTACGCCGTCGACCCGACGATCATCTGCGGCACCGCAGCCCTCGGCGGACTCCACGCCACCCTCAAGGCCGGCACCAAGACAACCCTCGACTGCACAGTCACTGTGATCAACGTCGGAGCGAACCCCGTCGCCACGTACGCGCTCGACGTCATCGGCATCAGGACCTGACATGCTCCAACGCTGCCTCGGCTACCACGGGCAGCGATGCGGGGCGCTCGTCGACGTCAAGCCCGGAGCGTCCAGCCGGGAGCGGCGCTGCACGATCCACGGTGGCATGGTCAACCGCGACGACATGGCTAGGCGGGCGCTGCGCCGACCCGACTTCCGCAAGGACGAAGCCCGACGCACCAGCGTGGTCGAGCAATGGCGAGCACAACACGGCGACTGGTGCCCAGGCGCGCCCGACCTCGACCACGCAGCCCACCACTGCACCACCAGCAGCGGACCCCTCACAGCAGACCACCTCGACCCACCAGGCAGAGGCGGGCACGAGCGAGGACCACTACGCGTGCTCTGCCACTGGGCCAACAGCAAGCGCGGTCACGCAGCGTAGGGGCCGGGGTCGAAATTAGATTGAAACGGACATATGGGGACCGGCAGTTCTGGTCTTCACGCACGTGCTCAAAATGGATCAAGTCAACTTCTGACTGTGCGTGAGGGGGCGTGGTGGCCGGCCGGATCCCTGCTCCTGCGCAGTTGAAGCTCCTCAATGGACGCTCGCCTGGTCGCGATTCCGGCGGCCGGGTTGTGGAGGCTCCGCCGGAGTTCAAGCGGGAACCTCCGGTCGCCCCGATCTGGCTGTCGCCTGAGGCGCGGGCCGAGTGGAACCGGGTTGTGCCCGACTTGGCGCGCCTGGATCTGCTCAAGCGCATCGACATGTCGTCGCTCGTGGCGTATTGCGAGTGCTGGGCCCGGTTCGTGCAGGCCAGCCTGATCGTGGCGAAGGAAGGCATGGTCCTGCAGGCCGACAAGGTGGGCCGGGCTCAGCGCCACCCGGCACTGCTGACCGCGGAGGCCGCGTCGAAGGCTGAGGCTCGTCTCCGCACCGGCCGGAAGGATGACGATGGCCGCGCGGCGAACCCGTTCGCCTCGTCCGCCTGACCCGCCGACTGCGGAGCAGCTGAAGCTTTCGCCTGAGGTCGCCTGGTACCTGGAGTCGCGCGGGATCCCGTTCCCGCAGCTGTGGCAGGTGCCTATCTGGAGGACACCGGAGCCCCGCGACGTTGAGGGTGCGGTGTTCGACCCCGCCCGGGTCGACCGGGTGTTGGCGGCGTTCGCGAACCTCGTGCACACCCAGGGCCGGCTTGCCGGTCAGGCGCTGAACCCGGACCCGTGGCAGATCGCGTACATCCTGGCCCCGGTGTTCGGCTGGGTCGCTTGGGATGCCGATGCCGGGGCGTACCTGCGGATCGCCCGCAAGGTGTATGTGGACGTGTCCCGGAAGAACGGGAAGACGACGATCGCCGGCGGGGTGGCGATCTACCTGACCGCGGCGGATGGCGAGCAGGGCGCGCAGGTCCTCGTGGTGGCGGCGGCGAAGGAGCAGGCGCAGTACTGCTTCCGCCCGGTGAAGCAGATCGCCGCGTCGTCACCGAAGCTGGCCCCGTACGTGAGGGCTCTGGCCACGAAGATCCTGCACCCGGCGTCGGACTCGTACATGGCTGTGGTCGCTTCGGTCGGGGACCTGCTGCACGGCGCGAACGTGCACGGCGCGGTCGTCGACGAGCTCCACGTCCACAAGACCCGCGACGTGGTCGACGCTGTGGAGACTGGTACGGGCGCCCGGGATCAGCCGCTCATCGTCATCATCACGACCCCGGACGATGGCAAGCCGGGCACGATCTACGCCGAGCGGCGCCGCTACGTCGAGCAGTTGGCTCGCGGCGCGATCGTGGACTTCACGCAGTACGGCGTGATCTGGGCGGTCGCCGAGTCCGAGGCGCAGCTGCGCGAGTTGAAGCTGGACCCCTTCTCGGAGGAGGCGCAGCGCCGAGCGAACCCGGGGTTCGGGATCAGCCCGACCCGCGCGTTTCTGGCCGGTGAGGCCGCGTCGGCTCGGGAGAATCCGGCGGCGTATGCCCGGTACCTGCGTCTGCACCTCGGTATCCGTACGAAGCAGGCGACCCGCTACATCCGGCTTGAGGACTGGGACGCCACTGCCGGGCAGGCCGACGAGGCCGCGTTGGCTGGCCTGGAGTGTCACGGCGGCCTGGACATGGCGTCGGTGTCGGACGTGGCGGCACTGTGCTGGCTGTTCCCGGACCGGGCCAACGACACGTACCGAGGACTGTGGCGGTTCTTCCTGCCGGCGGCCGCGCTGGCTGACCTGGACCGTCGCACGGCGGCTGGATCACGGTGACGCCGGGGGAGGTGCTCGACACGGCTGCGGTGAGCGCCCGGATTGACGCCGACGCGCAGACGTTCAAGGTCCAGTCCATCGGCTACGACCGGTGGGGCGCGAACGACGTGACGAAGAAGGCCGCCGACGGCGGCTTGACGATGGTAGGCGTCGGCCAGGGCTACGGGTCGCTGTCAGCTCCGCTAAAGGAAACCCTGCGCCTGACGAAGGTCCGGCGGATGGTCCACGGCGGCAACCCGGTGATGCGTTGGATGATCGACAACCTGGCCGTGGCGATGGATCCGTCAGGGAACGTCAAGCCGGACAAGGCCGCGGCGGCCGACAAGATCGACGGCGTGTCCGCTCTGGTGACGGCGCTCAAGGAGTGCATGGACGCCGAGCTGGTCGAGAAGCCGAACCCGGCCCGGTCGGTGTCGTCGGTGGCCGTGGGCAGCAGCAACATCTTCCGCCCGACTCAGCGACTCAATCTGTGAGGAGTGTGTCCCGATGAGGACGGTGCGTATCCCGGCGGTGCCGAAGGGTCTTGTGTCGAACCTGTGCCTGCTCGCCGGCCTGGTCGCGATCTGTGTCGCCATCGCGTACCTGACTGACTGGCGGTGGGGTGTGCTGGCCGGTGGTGTCGCGTCGGTGCTGACGGGTGTGCTGGCGGCGAACGGTGACGAGGTGGCGCAGCAGCAGACGCCGCGTCTTCTGCGCCCGGCGAAGTCGGCGTAGTCCGATGCGATCCCTGCTCGCGCCGGTGCGCCGCGTCCTGGAGGCCACACCGGCTCAGGTCGCTGCGGCGGGTGCGTGGGGTGGCACGTATGGGCGCGACCCGATCGACGGGGACACGGGCTACCGCAAGGCGGGCCGGCAGAACCGCGACGTCCCGTACTGGACGCGGGAGAAGGCGGTCGCGTACTCGATCACCGCGTACCGGATGAACCCGATGGCCCGGGCGATCGTCGACACGTACACGTCGTTCTGCGTGGGCGACTCCGGGGTCAGTTGGCAGTGCACGAACCCGGATGTGGCGAAGGTCGTCGACGAGTGGTGGAACGACCCGCGTAACTGCACCGATGAGCAGGATCTGCAGCTGCGCTCGATGCTGATCGCCGGCGAGCGGCTGATGCAGATGCTCGTGGGCCAGCAGTCGGGGGTGGTGCGGTGGGGGCCGCTGGACACCTCCTCGATCAAGAACGTTGAGCTGGAGGCCGGCAACCCGCTGTGGCCGTCGAAGGTGGTGCTCGGCAACACCGTGTACGGGGTTGTGGACCCGGTCGAGGACAAGGAATACACGGTCGTCCAGGTCGACGACTCCACCGGGTTGCGCGACGGGCAGGCCATGTTCTGGCGCCCGTTCCGCACGTTGGAGACCGATGTGCGGTCGAGTCCTTTCCTGATGCCGGTGCTCGACTGGTTGGACAACTACGACTCGATCCTGTCGAACCTGATGGACCGCACCGCGCTGGGCCGGTACCTGGTGTGGGACGTCACCGTGCAGGGCGGCGACGCCGAGCTGGAGAAGTTCTTGCAGTCCAAGGGCGGCCAGTTGCAGGTTCCGCCGTCCGGGTCCGTCGAGGTGCACACGGACTCGGTGACGTGGGAGGCGAAGACTGTTCAGACCGGCGCGGACGAGGACTCGGCGACGAGCCGGCTCGCCCTGACGTCGGTGGCCGCCGGCACCGGGCTGGCCCGGACGTGGCTGGCCGACCCGGACGGTCACAACAGAGCCACCTCGCTGACGATGGCTGAGCCGGTGCGCCGCCGGGTCGGCGGCATCCAGAAGTTGTGGCTGAGCTACCAGGCCGAGGTGCTGCGGTTCGTCGTGGACCGGGCGGTGGCCGCGAACCGGCTGCCGATCCTGGTCGACTCCGCGGACCCGCGCACGGGTGAGTCGACGGCGGTTAAGCCGTCTCAGACGGTGACGGTTACCGGGCCGGAGATCGCGGCCGCGGACGCGCAGATCACCGCGCAGGTGCTGTTGAACATTTCGACGGGGCTGACGGGTCTGGTCGACTCGGGGATCTTGTCGAAGGAGGCGGCGTCGATCGCGGCGGAGAAGGCGTGGGAGTCGTTCGTGGGCATCCCGTACCGCAAGGAGTTGGACTCCCCGGACGCCAACCCCGACGATGTGGCGTCCTATGTGGACGGCTCCCAGTCGTCGGAGTCGCTGCTCGCACTGGTGCGCTGATGCGCGCCGCCCTGGACGTATGGGTCGTCGCGGAGGCCTTCGATCCCGCCGAACCGCGTGATGATCACGGAAGATGGTCGTTGCTGCGGGCCGTGCGGAACGCGGTTCGCACCGACGACGGCGACGCCCAAGGGCGCTTACGCAAGGCCAAGACGGGAACGGCCGCGAAGAGGGCCACGGCCAGTTCTGACGGCTTCCTCCCGGGCAGCGACGGTTACCACACCAAGGACACCGTCCTCACCGAAAGCCAGGTCGGCGCCTATCAGAGGGCAGCCATCAGGCTCAACCGAAGACTCAGGACCAGCGGCCCACCCGCGGGGCCCCAATTTGACAGTGAAGGCGTGGCCGAGTTGTCCGCCGAAGACGTTGCGTTTGGCGCCCTCGAGGCGATGATGGGTCATCCGAAGAGCGCACTTCGTGATGACATCTCTGTTGAGCGCGGCGTGCAGGATCCAACGCATGTCTTTGGGGACGCGTGGCGCAGTGATGGCGATAACACCGGACTGACCTGGGAGGACGCCGCATTCGTGTCGACATCGACGTCGGGTCAGACTGCGGAGGAATTCGCCCGGCTCGGTATCGAGGGCCATGCACCACTCGTGATGACCGTACTGGCACCTAAAGGTATTCACGCGATTCGCTTTGGTGTACACGGGTCCATTCCGCAATACAACGCAGAGGACGAGGTCGTATTGGACCGAGGCCTTCGCTTTCGAGTAATCGCGGACCATGGGCTCGGGGCGGACGGCATTCACCGGGTTGATGTGGCCGTGATTGGTGGGCCGGACAAGTGATCGAGGTGCCGCGCTGGATGGATGTCGGTCCGCCGGTGAAGATCCTCGCGTGGCCGATCGACAAGTCGGGCGAGGACGGGCCGGCTCGCGAGGCGCTGACCGTCTGGTTCGTGGGCGAGGCGGTCGGGCACGACGTCACCCCTGGCCACGACCAGCTACACCACTACTGGACGGTCGGCGAGGGCCGGGCGAAGTGGGCGGAGTCGCCGACGCCGTGGACGACGCTGGTCGCGCATCTGACCGAGTACGTCGGCCCGGAGCGGGCGAAGGTGTTCGCTTCGCGCTGGTTCCACGAGGTGTTCGGCTTCTACGCCGGCAGCGATCTGAATCGCGTCACCCACGGCGAGCCGCCCCGCGGCCACGTTGTCGGACCGGGCTGAGAGGACAAGATGGACGAGCAGCTGCGCGCCGAGATGGCCGCGAAGATGGGCATGAAGGTTCGCGAGGTCATCGCGGTTGTGCCCACTGTGGACGGTCACGTCGTCACCACGCACGACGGGTACCGGACTCTGGTCCGGCCCGACGGGTCGCTGGAGCACGGCGTCCCCGAGCCGGTCCGCCTCGTCGACAAGGGGCCGCGGGCACCGATCCGGACGACCGCCACGGTCGGCAAGGCCAAGGCCTAGCCCGTGACCATCGCCTCGGTCCCCGGTTCGTCCGTGGTCGAGGCCTATCAGGGTGCGCAGGATGCGTCCGGCACCGGCCGGGGCGGAGCCGACGAAACACAGAAGCACCCGCACGCGGGAGCCGGCACCTCCAAGGGCGGCCAGTTCACCTCGACCAAGTCGACAGGCAGCAGCAGCACCGCGCACCGCGGCAAGACAGCGACCACGCGGCCGAAGAAGACGGTCGCGCACCATGGCAACGCGGCGGCGGCAGCGCACCACGCGGCCCAGCCGGCACCACACCGCCAGCGGACCATGCACCGCGGCGCGTCCGGTCCGGACGTCGCAGCCCTAAACGCGGCGCTGGCGCGGCTCAACCTGCGAGGCGCCGATGGTCGACCGCTCGCCCCGTCCGACCAGTACGGGCCTGACACTGTGGCCGCCGTGATGCGGGCTCAGCAACTGCTCGGTCTGAAACCGACCGGGCGTGCCGGGTCTGGGCTGATGCGGCGGCTGAAGGACTCGGCGGCCCTGTCGCCCTGTCTACGCGCGAAGGAGTCCACCTCGGGCGGCTCTGTCGCCCTGCGGCTCTGGCGCGTGACCGAACGGTGGGTGCCAGGGCAGCACCCGCGCGGTCCGGGCGGCAAGTTTCGCACTGTCGTCGACCGGCTGAAGGATGCCCTCGACAAGCATGTCCGAAGTGGACGTCACGGGGACGACCCGTTCGCTGGGTTCAGCCGCGACGAGCTCATGCGCGCCTCGCGCTCGCTGAAGTTGGCGCCGCTCCAGCGCGGCGCGAGCCGCGAAGACTACGTCGACTCGCTCGTCGGCCACCTGTCCGCAGGATCGGGCCACAACGCGACGTATACGCGGCCTATCCCGCACCAGGTGTTCGGGAACACGACCCAGTCGAAGGCCGTCATCCTGAACGGCCAGGACATCGGGACGATCCACGAGGGCCCGACCGGCTGGCTGGCGTTCGGCGCGACCAACAGCGGCGTCACGGTGACCAACCAGCCGCCGAACCAGACCGAGCAGCAGGCGATGGACGCCTTGATCGCCGCTCACACGGCCGGAGCGTACGGCCCGCCGCCCGCCGTGATTCCGGGACCGCCGCCGGCACCGTCGACTGCGGGGCCTGCTCCAACAATCACCATGCAGAAGATCCCGGCCCGCCATGGCTACGCCGCGTCGACGCGGGTGCTGGCGAACGGGCAGCCCATCGGGAACGTCAACCGCAACCACACCGGTGGTGGATGGACGGCCACCGCTGGCAACCACAACTACTCGACGCACACGACCCGCAAGGCAGCGGTCGACGCCCTGATCGCGGCGCAGAACCGTCAGGCGTCGGCCCCGAATCACACCGCTCTCGCCATTGAGGCGGACCTTCGCCACTGGGTGTCGAACGGCCAGACGAACCCCGACCCGCTCGCCGCGTTCTCGACGGCCGAGTTGCACACCGCCGCGGTCCAACTCGGCCTCAACCCGTCGAGCACGACCAGGGCGTCGCTCAACCGGGCGCTGATGGCACACGGAGTCGCGAAGTTCGGGGTGTCCGCGCCGGCCTCGCCGTCGACCGCGCCCGGTGCTCTGCCGGCCCCGATGACGATGCGCAAAATGAGCCCGACCCTATGGGCTGTGTCTGTTGGCGGCACCCACGCGGGAACTGTGGTCCAACAGTCGACGGGCGGTTGGCAGGCGCAGCCGACTCCCGGTTCGGGCCTGCCGTCGCCACTCCCGGCCGGACCTTGGTCGGGCCGCGTCAAGGCAGGCAACGCCCTCGCGGCCGCGGTGCGGGGCGGGTCGACTCCGGCCGCGCCATCGGCGCCGGCCACGCCCGTCCCGGTCGACCCGGTCGTCAAGGCTGCGCAGGCGGTGCTGTACGGCACCGACCCGAAGCACCGCACGGCGGCTCGGCAGTTGTCCGTGTATGGCGACCTGCGCCGGTCCCACTTCGACAGCCTGAGCCCGGCCGAGCAGTCGACCGTGTTCGGGGACCTGTCCTATATTGCGTCGACGTCGCAGGGCCCGAACAGGGTCAAGGCGCAGAAGCTGATCGACCGGTTCACCCCGCCGGGCACCCCGGCGGGCACGATCCCGACCCAGGCGATCAGCGTCCCTGCTGGGGCTGCGACACACCAGACGCGCGTCGCCGACCCTGCGGGTACGCCGGGTCTGCTGAGGATGCGCGTGCCGGCAGCCCGCGGCAAGAATGGTGACGGGTGGACGCGGGCAGCGGGCGGCGGCACCGGCCCCTGGGGCCAGTACGGTGCGGCCGGCCTGATGCTGCGCCACGTCGACTCCACCGGTACCGAACGGTTCCTGATGGTCGAGCGCGGCCCGGGGATCTCCGATCCGGGGAAGTGGCAGTTCCCTGGCGGTGCGAAGGATGAGAAGGAGACCTTCCACGAGGGCGCGGCCCGGGAGGTCGTCGAGGAGCTCGGCTTCAAGGCGACCGACCTCGACGCGGCCCGCGTGCACGGAACTCACACCGCCGAGGTGGCCAGCGTCACCGTGCCGGGGCTTCATGGCGGCCGGGTCCCGTGGGCGTACGTGAGCATCGCGGCGACGGTGCCGACGCAGCTGAAGCCAGACCTGAGCACCCACCACGCGCAGATGGAGACCTCTGACGCGACGTGGATGACGCGGTCGGAGATCGACGCGCTGGACCGCCAAGGCAAGCTGCTCGGCCCGCTCGCCGGCGGCAAGCTGCAGCAGAACGTGTTGACCTTGTTCCCGCCGACGTCGGCGACGCATGTCGCCGGCCCGACCCGGCCGGCGCGGCTCACTGGGACGCCGAGCGTGCCGGTCCGCACCACGGCGCACAAGCCGTCGAAGGGCAAGAACCTCGTGGCGACCAAGGGCGACCAGGACAAGCTGAGGGCCGACGTCGCGGCGACCCGCAAGACCTATCGCGGCAAGACGGCCGATGAGCGCTTGGCCGCGATTGGCGCCATCCAGGGGTACGACGAGACGCCGACCGTAGTAGCCCGGAGCGAGTTTGATCGGCTGCTCGCGACCGGCGACTACATCGAGGCGTGGCGCGGCGTCAAAGGCACCTCGCACTGGAGCTCCACGAGTCAGAGCAGCGTCACCAAGTCTGCGGCGCAGATCGCCGAGGAAATGCGCAGCGGTCCGGCGTACTACGGGACCGGGATCTTCGGCAACGGCTACTACCTGGCCACAGAGAAGAGCATCGCCCAGCAGTATGCGGACAGCACCCGGGGCAGCATGATCCGCATCCTGATACCGAAGGCCGCCAAGACCGAGACCTTCAGCACGGTCCATGGCCGGGTGAGAAGTGCCGCCTCATCGACGGGCTACAGCTACCGAGGCAACGGCTCAAGCAGCGGCCAGGGCACCCTGCACGACGAGGGTCGCTACGCCGCGGCCGTCGGCCTCGACGGGATCGAGAACCCCCACACTGCGGTGGTGCCCGGAGTGGGGCACACGAACGTCCACGCCGCTCGGCCTGGACGGCCTACGTACACTTGGGTGAACAGGTCCGTCCTGATCATCGAGGAGGCGCAGTGACCCAGGCCATCTCGCCGGCCGCGCAACTCACCGAGCGCCTGTCCGACGCCCTCGGCTCACACGACGTCGACCCTCAACTCCGCGCTGACATCCAGCAGGCGTACATCGCAGCCGGCGCGGACTACGCCACATGGGATGACCTTCCGGCCGACGTGCAAGCGAAGATCGTGCATGTCGAGTCGCTGCCGCGCACCGGTTGGACCGATCCGTCCGATGTCCCCGACGACGTCGGCGACGACTGGTGATCCCAACCTGAACCACTGAAGGGCCGTCCACTCCGGGCGGCCCTTTCTTGTACCCAGGGCACCGCCACGGCGGTGCCCTTTCGCATGCCCAGACCAAGGAGGCCGCCATGGCGGACGCCGCTGTCGACATCGACCCAGAATGGGCGGCCGCCTGGCGTGAGGCCGTCGAGGACGTCGTCCGGTACAAGGCGCCCGAGGTCGGCGGCGACGCCGTCCGGGTCCTGGACTCGCTCGAGTTCATCGGCACCCTCGACCACCTCGCCACGACCGACCCGACGTCTGACGGGTTCACCGAGGCCGTCGAGTCGGCCGTGGCGGAGTTCGTCCGGACGACTGAGGCGGTTGCCGGCGACGACCTGGACGGCGACTTCATCGAAGACGTCCGGGTCGTGGGCCGCGTCATGGAGGCCGCCGGCACCGGCCCGGGCGGCGGCCGACGGTTCCGGGTCCGGTTGATCAAGTACGGCGACAGCAAGAACGGGCGCCGCTATTCGGAGGCTGTCATGCGCGCCGCCGCGCACCTCTACGAGGGCGCCAAGGCGTTCGACCACCACCGAACCGAAGGCGAGCTGCGGACGTCCACGATCGCCGGGCTGGCCGGGCAGTTCCACGGCGTCACCGCCGAACCCGACGGCCTGTACGGGACGCTGACGCTCCTGCCGGGTGCCACCCATGCGGCGGAGGCACTGGACGCCTCCATCGCCGCCCAGGACGCCGGGCGACTCCCTCTCGTCGGCCTGTCCCACGACGTGCGGGCCACGTTCCGGCCCATCAGCGTGGGCCGCCGCCGCATCCAGGAGGCGGTCGCGATCCAAGCGGTCCAGAGCACCGACCTTGTCGCCGACCCGTCGGCGGGAGGAGTGGCCGTGCGGGCAGTCGCCGGCGGCCTGGACGACGACCTCGAAGAGATCGAAGTCGACACCACTGAAAGCATCGAAAGCGAGGACGACGTGCCCACCACCGAGTCTGTGCTCGACGCGCTCTCCCAGGCCACGCCCGAGCAGATCTCGGCGTTGCTGGCGAAGGCGCAGGCGGGCACGCGTACCACCGAGGCAACCCCACCGGGGGAACCGAAGGACTCCACCCTCGGCAAGCTGATGATCAGCATGCGGCTGACGCAGGCCGGCATCACCGGCGACGCCGCAACGAACGTGACCGGTCTCCTGCCGGAGCGGGTCACCGAGTCCGACCTGGACGCGGCGGTGGCCGCGTTCAAGACGGTTCAGGCCGCCGAGGAGCGCAAGACCCTCGCCCCGACCGCGGTCGTCGTCCGGGAGTCGCGGGACAAGGTCGTGGAGGGGCTGGACAAGTTCTTCGCCCACGACTACTCGACGTTCCGGTCGTTCCGGCAGGCGTACGAGGCGTTCAACGGGGTCCGGCCGCGCCGCTGGGACGAGGACTACAACAAGCAGATCTTCCGCGAGAGCTTCGGCGGATACGACTCGGCGGCCGGTGAGCGGGCCACGGAGTCGATGGACACCACCACCTGGGCGCAGGTCCTCGGCGACTCGGTGACCCGCACGATGCTGGCGATGTACGCCATGCCGCAGCTCACCACGTGGCGGCAGCTCGTGAACATCATGCCGTTCAACGACTTCAGGGTTCAGCGCCTGACCCGCTTCGGCGGCTACGGCACCCTCCCGACCGTCCCCGAGGGCGCCCCGTACCAGCCGCTCACGTCGCCCGGCGACGAGGAGGCCACCGGCACGCTGGCGAAGAAGGGCGGCACCGAGGACGTCACCCTGGAGATGATCGCCAACGACGACGTGCGGGCCATCTCCCGGATCCCCGGCAAACTCGGGCGGGCCGCGGCGCGCACCCTGTACGAGGCCATCTTCGGGATCCTCAGCGCCAACCCGACGTGCACCTACGACTCGGTGGCCCTGTTCCACTCCAGCCACGCCAACACCGACACGTCGTCCGCCCTGTCGCAGACAACCCTGTCCGTCGGCCGGCAGAAGATGCGCGACCAGGCCGCCTACGGCGACACGTCGGAGATCCTCGGCCTGCAGCCGAAGTACCTCATCGGCCCGAACGAGCTCGAAGAGCTGATGTTCGAGCTGTGCACCGGCCCGAAGGCGATCGGGTCAACCCCGGCCAGCGCGTCGGACGCGCCGAACATCAACCAGGCGCAGGGTCTGCAGCCGCTGCTCGTCCCGTCGTTCACCGACTCGAACGACTGGTTCCTGTCGTGTGACCCGCTGGACTGCGAGAACATCGCGGTCGGCTTTTATCAGGGGCGCGAGGACCCGGAACTGTTCACCCAGTCGGACCAGTCGGTCGGCAGCATGTTCGACGCGGACCGGGTGACGTGGAAGATCCGCCACATCTGGCAGTACGTCGTGACCGACCACCGCGGCCTCTACCGCGGCCAGGGCTGAGACACCGGCTGAGCGAGAGAAGAGACCGAAACCATGAGTGCCCTCAAGAACACCAACGGGGACATCTACGTCCCCATCGCGATCCCGTTCATGGCGGCCGCCAGCTCAAACGCGGGCGGCTGCGGCTGGAAGGCGCCGTTCAAGGTGCAGATCCAGTCCGCGTCGCTGACGTGGTCGGCGGCCATCACCGGTGCGGCCACGAACAACTTCGCCGTGAGCTTCTTCAACCGCACCACCGGTGCCGGCACCGTGCAGTGGGCCACCGCGATCACCTACGGCAACGCCACCAACGCCACGAAGGCGACCCCGATCACGCTGACCCTGTCGTCCACCGCCACGGACCTGGTCGTGGCGGCCGGCGACTTCCTCGTGGCCGAGCTGTCCACCAACGGCACAGGGCGGCTGTGCCCGGGCGGCATCGCGAACGTCATCGTCCGGGCCTACGGGATCTGACCGATGAGGAACGCATCGGTGCCGTACTCGGTGGCGGCCACCGGCACCGTCTTCACGGGCCGGTGCTTCTACCGGGGGTTCTCGATCGCGTCGACCGCCGGCGCTGACGTCGTGATCTACGACGGCACGTCGGCGGCCGGCACGATCCTGGCCCAGTTCACCCTCGCCGCGAAGGGATTCCTTCACGTGGACATCCCCACCGGCGCGCAGTGCTTCACCGGCATCCACCTCACCGCCACCGCCGCGGTGCAGGGCCACGTACGGGTCGGCTGAGTCGTGAACCTGTCCCGGGTTGCTGTGCACAGGGCGGCGACGCTCACCCACACCTGGTATGTGGGTGAGACGGCAACCGACCCGACCGGCACGCCGACGTACGCGATCGTCGACGCCAACGGCACCGCCGTGGCGTCGGGGAACGCAACCGTCGTGGGCGGCAGCTCGGGGCAGACCACGGCGGCGTTGGCCGCGCAGTCCCAGACGCGGATGCTGACGGTCACGTGGGTGGCGACCGTCGCCGGCGGG
>WNFM01039666.1_pt3 | contig 14114 bp, 14 predicted proteins | sample 5400271 | NCBI WGS metagenome assembly WNFM01 (sample SAMN13153352, study PRJNA577476) | soil metagenome | isolation source: 60 cm saprolite on Douglas fir-dominated hillslope | place: USA:California | collected 2013-09-17 | reverse complement strand
TCGCTCACCAGCCGCTCCGACGAGAAGCGCTGTCCTTCCGGCGCCCGCTCCGGGTGGTCGACCGCCGCGATGACGATCCGATCGGCGTCGTCGAAGCTGCGCGCGTACTCTTCCTGAAAAACGCTGCGCCGCGTGGTGTTGGTTCTCGGCTCGAAGACCGCCCAGAGCCGCCGCCCGCGGTACCTGTCGCGGATGCCGGACAGGGTGAGCCGAACGGCCGTCGGGTGATGCGCGAAATCGTCCAGGACCACCACACCGCCGGCCACGCCGCGAATCTCCTGGCGCCGCTTGACGCCGGCGAAGGTCCGCAGCCCCTCGCCGATGGCGCCGGCGTCGAGGCCGCGGCTGTGGGCGACGGCGACCACCGACAGGATGTTGCTCAGATTCTGCGGACCGGTGATCGGGCTCCGGAAGATCCCGAACTCTCCGCCCGCGCGCCGCACCTCGATCTCCATCCCTTCGGGGTCGATCGAACGGACCTGGCCGCTGAAACCGTTCGCGGCCGTGACGCCGTAGGGGATCGCCGGACCGCGCCGCTCCGCCACCACCTCGCGCACGTTCGGCTCGTCCTCGCAGTAGACCAGAAGCCCGTCCGCGGGAACGATCCGCACCAGCTTGCGGAAAGCCTCCTTGACCGCCTCGAGATCGGCGTACATCTCGGCATGGTCGAATTCGACCGAGGTGAGGATCGCCGTCTGGGGCCGGTAATGCAGGAACTTCGGCCCCTTGTCGAAGAAGGCGGTTTCGTACTCGTCCCCCTCGATGACGAACTCCGAGCCCTTACCCAGGCCGTAGGAGCGGTTGAAATTGCGCAGGACACCCCCGACCAAGAAGGACGGATCCCTGCCGGCGGCGGCCAGGACCCAGGCCATCAGCGCCGAGGTCGTGGTCTTGCCGTGCGTCCCCGCCACCACGATCGAGTGACGGCCTTCGAGGAAGAGGCGGGAGATCGCCTGAGGCATGCTGGCGAAAGGAATGCCCCGCTCGGCGGCGGCGACCGCCTCGGGGTTGGTGCGGGTGGCGATGTTGCCGACGACGACCAGATCGGGCCGGTCGTCCAGGTGCTCCGCCTTGAACCCTTCGAGCAGCGCGATCCCCTTGTCGCGCAGCATCGTGCTCATCGGGGGGTAGACCGCCTGATCGGAGCCGCGGACTTCGTATCCCGCATCGATCAGGAGTCCGGCGAGGGAGCCCATGCCGGTGCCGCAGATACCGACCAGGTGGATACGACGGATCGGTGGAGTGGCGTTAACGGCCGCCACCGCCGACGGTGGTCGCGTCGAGGCCTTCGTCGGTGATCAGCCCGATCTTCTCGGCGTTGCCGCCGCGGATGGCGTCCATGATCGACACCACGAGGGCGTACGGCAGATCGTTGTCGGCCTGGAAGAAGACCACCTTCTCGCGCCGACCCTTCATCAAGTCGGCGATCCGCGTCTTGACTTCGTCAGCTCCGCCGGTGATTTCATCGCGGTTGAGGAAAATCCTCGGGTTGGTATCCGGCCCCTTTACGGTCAGGATCAGCTGATCGGTGGTGACCGTATCGACGGGGCTGGCGTCCGACTTCGGAGGGACCGACAGATCGAGCGTCCTGCTGAGCAGCGGCGTGACCACCATGAAGATGATCAAGAGCACCAGCACGATGTCGACGAACGGGGTGACGTTGATGTCCGATTTGACACCCGCGCCGCCCATCTGCATCGCCATGTCAGCTCCCCCCCTCGTCCGCGCCCGGCATCTTCTCCGTGACGAGCGAAACCTCAGTGAAGCCGGCCTCGTTCGTCTCGACCATCACCTTGCGCACGTCGCCGTACTTCAAGGATCGGTCGGCCTTGATCAGGACGCTCTTGTCCGGCATCCGGTCGTGCACCTCGGTCATCGTCGCCAGGTACTGGTCGCGCGGCACCGGCTTCTGCATCACGTAGACTTGTTGAGGCCCCTTCACGGCGACGATGATCGCATGCGCCTCGTCGTCTTCCTTCTTCTCCGCGTGCTTGGCGTAGGGAAGGTTGATCTGGATCCCTTCCTGCAGCATCGGCGTCACGACCATGAAGATGATCAGGAGGACGAGACAGATGTCCACGAAAGGCGTGACGTTGATGTCGGAGTTGAGGCGCTTGTTGCCGCCGCCGGCCTGCATGCCAGTCTCTCCTACCTCGGGACGTTCTGTCCCTGCCGCTTGTTGAAGAAGTCGATCAGCTCCGAGGAGGAATTGGCCATCTCGATGCCGAAGAACTCGACCAAGCCGGTGAAATAGTTGAAGATCCAGACGGCCGGGATCGCCACGGCGAGACCGACCGCCGTCGTGATCAGCGCCTCGGAGATACCGGCCGAGACCGCGCCGATGCCGCCCGACCCGGTCGCCGCCATCCCGGTGAATGCGTTGATGATGCCGACGACCGTTCCGAACAGGCCGACGAACGGAGCGGTGGAGCCGATGGTCGCGAGCCCGCCGAGGCCCTTCTTCATCTCGGCCGTGGTGAGCGCCGCGGCCCGCTCGACGGCGAGACGGACCGACTCGACCGCGTCATGGCTCGGCTGATCTTCCTTCTCGAACAGGAACTGCTGCAGCCCGGCGGCGAGCACCTTCGCCAGGTGGCTCTTCGGGTACCGCTTGGCCGCCTCGACCGCCTCGCGGTACTTCCCTTCGCGCAGCGCCTTGGTCGCGACCGGCAGGTAATCGATCGACTGCTTCTTGGCGGCGCGGAACGCCAGCATCCGCTCGATGAAGACCCCAAGCGAGTACACCGACATGCAGATCAGAAAGACCGCCACCAGTTTGGCCAGAAAGCCCATCTGGTGCCAGATGTCGAGAATTCCGTGACCCATCATGTGCAGGTTCCTCCTGTTGCCATCACTCGTCTATTGTCTCATTGCAGCGCAAATGTGACGACCACCGTGAAGTAAACGTCGACCGGCTTGCCGTTCTGCAGGCCCGGTTTGTATCTCCATTGTTTCACCGCCGCGATCGCCGCCTCGTCGAAGCCGAACTTGGAGCCGGGCGATTTGAGCACGGTGACGTCTCCCACCGTCCCGTCCCTGTGGATGACCGCCTGAAGCACCACCTCGCCCTGGATCTTGGCCTTGCGGGCGATGTCCGGATAGCGCGGCGTGACCCTCGACGAGGGGATCACCTCGGGGTTCGAAACCCCTCCGATCCCGGCGTACAGCGGCTGGTCGCCCCCCAGCATCCCGCCGTCCACGCCACCCAGCACGCCGCCGAGGACGCCGCCCACCACGCCGCCGACGACGCCGCCCACCACGCCGCCTTCGACTCCGCCGTCGACGCCGTCATCCTCTCCGACATCTTGCTCTTCGGGAGCCGTGATCGGCTTCGGTGTCTCTTCCGGGACCAGCTTCGGCTGCACCAGCTCGGTCGGCTTCGGAATCTCTTTCGGCTTCTCGATCGGCTTCTTCGTGCCGCTCCGTTTCGGAGGCGGCGGCGGAGGGGGCGGCGGAGGCGCGACGGCGAACGAGATCGTCAGGGGCGGCGGCGGCACCGACTCGATGCTCATCATCGAGGCGACGATCAGGCCGCCGAACACCACCACATGCGCCGTGAAGGCGACAGGCAGGGTCAGCCACCCCTTGCCCCGCTTCTTCTTCTTCGTGGACAGTACGACTGATTCGAACACGGATCCGCTCTTCCTTTTGGGCCGCGATTGCTCGTCAGGCCGCTACTGCTTGGCCATCTGCTTCTTGCGCATCTCCATCGCCATCTTCTGGTACTTGTCGGCTTCCTGCATGTATTTCGCGTAGTCGTCCATATTGCCGATCTGCTGGGCCACCTTCGCCTTCTCGCGGTTGAGCAGGTTGACGTAGGCGACCGCCTCGAAGTAATTGTCGCGCAGCGTCATGGCGCGCGTCAGGTAATCGAGCCCCATGTCGATCAGCTGCTTGCGCCGATCGAGATCGATCGTGAGCGGCGCATGGAACACCTTGTCCCAGCAGAGCACGCCGATGGTGTAGAGCGCCTCCGGGTTGTCCTTCTCGATCTCCGCCCGCTTCTTGTACCACTCGAGCGACGACTCGAAATCCCCCTTCTTGGCGTAGATCATGCCGATCCGCAGCATCATCTCGGAGGTCTCGGCCGGGTCCCGGTTGCCGTTCTTGAGCGCCTCCTGGAAGTAGGCGGCCGCCTCGTCGTAACGCTCGGTTTGAAGATACATGGTGAGAAGATAGTTCTCGGAATCCCGCTCTCCCGGCACCCGGTCGAGGTAGCGCTTGAGGTTGTCGATCGCGCCCTGCGCGTAGCGCAGGTCCTTGGGATGCTTGGAGCCGGGCTTGTATTCACCCATGTATGCGAAGGCGGCGTTCTTGTAGGCGATCGCGAGCTCGGGCCTGAGATAGGTCGCGTATCGGTACCACTCGACCGACTTCAGGTACCCCTGGGCCTTGTAGAGATCGTTCCCCTGCTTGACGGCGTAATTCGCCTTCAAGCCGTTGACCACCGCCTCGCAGCCGGTCAGGAAGACGAGGAGGCCGCCGAGCGCCGCGACCCCGATTCGCTGTCTTCGCATCATGACTTCGTCCACCTGGCGGCCCGGCCCTTTGATCGGGGAAAGGGGCTCGATCCCGGTCCCCTCGTGGCGTACGGGGGACTCATCCCGTCGAACCGGGCGGGATGATAGATCAATGCTACCCGATTTGCCAAGCGACGCAAGAGGTTTCGGGTGAACCGCGGCAATGTCCTTCTGCATCCGCCCCGCAGCCTCCGGCGGTCCGGACGCAAAGACGCCGCCTTCCATCTTGCGGGAAGGCGGCGTCGTGATGAAAACGATTCCCGTTCCGGTCGCCCGGCGGGTTCCGGAGATCAGGCCCCCAGCATCTGGCCTCGCATCCCGTCGAGGGCGATACGCAGTTTCAGCAGCGCCTCGCGCTCCAGCTGCCGCACCCGCTCTTTGCTCAGCTTGAGGATGTGCGACACCGCCTCGAGCGTGAGCTCGCTGCCGTCCCGCATCCCGAACCGTCTCTCGAGGATGTAGCGCTCTCTCGCCGGCAACGCCGTCATCGCCTTCTTGAGGATCCGGTCGACTTCCGCGCGCAGAATCTGCCGCTCCTGCCGGAAGGAATCCGGATCGGCGAGCAGGGCCTCGAGGCGCGTGTCCTCATTGGGAGAAACGAAGTCGTCGTAGCTTGTCGTGTAGGGAAGCAGTTGCCGCCACATAACGCCCTCCTTCTGAGCGGCTCCCTTTTGCAACAAGCCTGCCAGCCGGTCGGAAGGCGGGCCGGCGGCGCCGGCCGCGGAGTATCTGCAGCGACCGGAGCCGCGGGAATCGCGAAGATCGGCCCGATTTCATTCCGGACGCCGCAGCTGCGGTGTTTTCCTGATCAGTTTGCAGAATCGTCGCCGGGCCGGTTCTGCCCCCGGGACTGGACTTTTTGACGCACCCGGGGAACACCATGACTTTTTGACAGGTCACTCCCCGCCCCCGGAGCCGCGTTAAGATGAAGCATGAGCGGGCAGGGCGGGACGGAGGGCGGGATCGGAATCGGGTCGCGGCGCGCGAAACGACCGGCGCCGCGGATCGGAGCGGCGCAACGAGGGCGCGGCGCGGCGATCCTCCGGGCCCTGCATCGGGCCCGTCCCGAACCTCGTGTCGAGCTTCGGCACGCTTCCCCTTTCCAGCTGCTGATCGCGACCATCCTGTCGGCCCAATGCACCGACGCCCGCGTGAACCAAGTGACTCCCGATCTGTTTCGGGCCTACCCCGATCCGGAGGCATTCGCCCGGGCCCCGCGTCTCGACCTGGAACGGGCCATCCGCTCGACCGGATTCTTCCGGGCCAAGGCCCGGGCCATCCAGGGATGCTGCCGCGAGATCCTGGCGCGGCCCGACGGCGCGGTCCCCCGGACGATGGCGGAGCTCACCCGTCTGCCCGGGGTCGGGCGCAAGACCGCCAATGTGGTGCTGGGCGAGGGGTTCGGGATCGCCGCCGGCATCGTGGTCGACACGCACATGGCGCGGGTGGCCCGGAGGCTCGGCCTGACCCGCCACGCCGATCCGGTGCGGATCGAAGCCGATCTGATTCGGCTTCTACCTGCCTCGGAATGGATCTTCGCTTCGATCGCGCTGGTGCTGCACGGCCGCTATGTCTGTCTGGCCCGGCGGCCGCGGTGCGGCGAGTGCCCTCTCAGGCGGGTCTGTCCTTCCCGGGGTCTGGAGGAGGCGGCTCCTCCTCGTCGCCGTCCTGCCCCAGGTCGAGCCTGAAGCCCGCTCTTTCCGCGTTCCGCATGGCGTGGCGCATCAATCGCTTTTCACGCAGACGGCGCAGATGACCGCGGATGAAGCGGCTCTCCGTCGCGAGCAGCGCCAGACCGGGGATCAGCAGCACGAAACCGGGCACGATCGGCACCGGCCCGAGCAGGAGACCGGCGATCGTCATCAGCCACCCGAGGGTGAGGCGGGCGAGGCGAACCGCGCGTGTCCGTGGCGGACGCCGGTCGATCATTACCTCCCCGGCGTGAAGCCGCGTGCCGCCTCGTCGCTCAACTGCCCGACGAAGACCAGGCGGGCGTCCCCCTCGAGGCGCACGCCGGCCGCGCGGCGCGGGTCGCCCTCGAAGCGGACCCGAATCAGCTCGCCGGAGCGGGTCCGCAGCGTCACCGGCGAGCGCGCTCGCTCGGACGCCGCGGCCGCCAGCGCCGCCGCCACGCTGCCGGTCCCGCAGGCGAGCGTCTCACCCTCCACGCCCCGTTCGTAGGTACGGATGTCGAGCGCCCCGCCCTGTCCCTCCTGGATGAAGTTGACGTTGGTCCCGTCGGGGGCGAAGTGCGGGTGGTTCCGAAGCGCGCGTCCCAGCGTTTCGATCGATTCCTCCGGCCTGATCGGACGGAAGACGACGAAGTGCGGCACTCCGGTGTCGACCGAGGAGCCCTGGATCCTCTCTCCGCCGACCTCCAGGGACAGACCGGAGGTGAAGCCGCGCGGCTCGCGCATCTCGATCGAGACACGCATCCCCTCGACCTCGGCGCGGTGCACCATGAGATCGGTCTCGAGGGTCATCATCGCCGGCGCCATCCCCTTCAGGTACGCCAGGCGGGCGGCGCAGCGGGCGCCGTTGCCGCAGAACGTCGTGCCGCCATCCGGGTTGAAGAATCGGGCCCGCAGATGCGCCCGCGGGGAGCGCTCCAGAACGATCACCCCGTCGGCCCCCACCGACAGCGCGCGGGTGCAGACCGCCCGGATCAGACCGGCCAGATCCTTGCCTCCGAAGGGCGTCTCGCGGCCGTCGAAGAGGATGAAGTCATTGCCGCCGGCGGTCATCTTGTAGAACTCGGATTCGAACGGCGTCATGCTCATCTCCGGAGGTGCGGCGCTGGAGAAGGAGAAGCGACCGGATTCGGCGCAGCGGCCGGCGCGCCGCCGGACGCCGCGGAGGGTTTCACCGCGCCCGGCGCGCCTTCGAGCGGCAGGGTTTCCGACCGCTCTTCCGAGCGGGGACTTTCGTTCGCCGGTGAGTTGCCGTCGAAGGCCGACACCACATAATGATAGCGCACGCCCGGCCGCGCGGTCGCATCGGCGAACGCGGTCTCGGTCGGCCCCACCTCGCCGACGCGCTTGAACTCCCCGTCGGACGTCTCGCGCCGGTAGATCCGGTAACCACCGAGGTCGGTCTCGCCGTTCGGGAACCAGTAGATCCTGATCACCGGCCCTTCCGCCGAGACCGCCACGCCCGTCGGCGCCTTGGGAGGATAGATATCGAGCGGGTGCACCTCGACCTCGGGACTGTCGATGCTCTCGCACAGCGTGCCGGTCCTGCCGGACACCGCGCGGACCAGGTAGCGATAGGCGGCCCCGTACTGGATCGTTTCGTCCTGGTAGCGCGCCGCCTGGATCGGATTCGGGTTGATCGACACCAGCGGCTCGTCGCGATCGGCCACCGGGGCGCGATACACGTTGAAGCCCCCCTTGGCCGGCTCTCCCTCGCCCGGCTCCCAGGTCAGGAGCACCTTCCCCTCCTGGACCTCGACCTTGAGGTCGTGCGGCGGGGCAGGAGCCTTCCCGATCTCGATCATCGCCGGCACCGGGAGCATCGAGCGTTTCCCCTGCGGATCGACGACCAGGAGGCTGTAGAGCAGACGGGGTCCCGTGGGGTACGCCGCGGACGCCGGCGATCCGGACGCGGCCGTCCGTGACCCGGCCGGGGCGGATCCGGCCGGTGCCTTCCTCGACGGTGCGGACGCCGCAGCCGCGGCCGCGGAGGGTCCGGGCGGGGGCGGCGCGTCGCGGTAGGTCAGCCGGCCTCCCGGCGCCGCCTTCGCGAGCGTATCGCCCGCGAGCGTCGCGAGAGTCTGCGCCGACCTCTCGAACTGATGCTGCAGGTAGCGTTCGGAGACGAAGCCGGGGCGCAGCGTGTCGGTCGCGGGCATCCTCAAGATCTTCACCTGGATCGGGCCGGTGATCGGCGTTCCGTTGGTCTCTTCCATCGGCAGGGTGGCGGTCAGCACCACTTCCGACCCGGCCTGGCGCAGCTTGAGACCCTTCGCCGCGGCGGGAAGGATCCGGATCGGCGGCTGCGGCGGCCCCTTCTTGCCGCAGGCGGTGGAGCCGAGGATCGCCAGGGCGAGAACGATGGCGCCTCGCCGGCGACGATTCAAAGGATGTACCTGCTCAGATCATGATCCTTGACGATCTCCGCCAGCATCCGGCGCACGTAGGCGGCGTCGATCACCACGCGGCGCTCCGTCATGTCGGGGGCGTCGAACGACAGGACATCGAGCAGCTTCTCCATCACCGTGTGCAGGCGGCGCGCGCCGATGTTCTCGGTCCGCTCGTTCACCTCGGCCGCCAGCTCGGCGATCGCCTGCACGGCGTCATCGGTGAACACCAGGTCGATCCCCTCGGTCAGCAGCAGGGCCCGGTACTGGCTCACCAGGGCGTTCCTGGGCTCGGTGAGGATCCGGACGAACTCGCCCGCCCCGAGCGGCTGCAGCTCGACCCGTATCGGGAACCGTCCCTGCAGTTCGGGGATGAGATCGGACGGCTTGCTGACATGGAAGGCGCCGGAGGCGATGAACAAGATGTGATCGGTACGCACCAGCCCATGCTTCGTGTTCACCGTCGTGCCTTCCACGAGCGGCAGCAGATCGCGCTGCACCCCCTGGCGGCTGACGTCGGGCCCATGGGCGCTCTCGCGCCCGGCGATCTTGTCGATCTCGTCGATGAAGATGATCCCCGACTCGGCCACGCGCTTCAGCGCCAGCCTCTTCACCTCGTCGAGATCGATCAGCTTCTCCTCTTCCTCGCGCTGCAGCAGGTCGCGCGCCTCGCGCACCGAGACCCGGCGGCGGCGCGTGCGCGACCCGAACAGTCCCTGCAGCGACTCGCGCAGGCCGGCGTCCATCTCCTCCATGCCGGGGGCGCCGAACAGTCTCAGTCCGGGGGCCTCCTGCCGAACCTCGATCTCGATCGGACGGTCCTCGAGGAGCCCCTCCCGGAGCTGCTGTCTCAGCTTCTCGCGGCTGCGCAGGAACGGGTCGTCCAGGGCCGGCTCCTCCGCGGAGCCCGCCCCCGGTCCCGGCAGCAGGATCTGCAGCAGCCGCTCCTCGACGCCGGCGCGCGCCCCCTGGCGCACCGCCTCCGCCTGCTCGCCCCGCTCGATCTCGACCGCCTGGTCGGCGAGATCGCGCACCATCGACTCGACGTCGCGACCGACATACCCCACCTCGGTATATTTCGAGGCTTCGACCTTGATGAAGGGGGAGTTGGCCAGGCGCGCCAGGCGGCGCGCGATCTCGGTCTTCCCCACCCCGGTCGGTCCGATCATGATGATGTTCTTGGGAGCCACCTCTTCGGCCATCTCGGGCGGCAGCTTGAGGCGGCGTGTGCGGTTCCGCAGCGCGATGGCGACCGCCCGCTTGGCCTTCTCCTGCCCGACGATGTACCGGTCGAGCTCGGCCACGGTTTCCTTCGGCGTGAGGTCGCGGGACGCGGTCACGATCCGATCTCCTCGACCACGATCCGGTCGTTGGTGTAGATGTCGATCTCGGACGCGATCCGCAGCGACTCCTCGGCGATCTCCCGGGCCGACAGCTCGGTCCGGCGCGCCAGCGCCCGGGCGGCCGCCAGGGCGCACGGGCCGCCCGAGCCGATCGCCACGATGCCGTCGTCCGGCTCGATCAGGTCGCCGGTGCCGGAGAGCAGGAACGACTTCTTGTCGGAGGCGACGAGCAGCAGCGCCTCGAGCCTGCGCAGGGCGCGATCGGTCCGCCAGTCCTTGGCCAGCTCGACGGCGGCGCGCTCGAGGTTTCCGTTGAATTCCTCCAACCGCGCTTCGAAGCGGGTGAACAGGGCGAAACCGTCCGCGGCCGAGCCGGCGAAGCCGGCCAGGATCCGATCGTGGAACAGCCGGCGGATCTTCCGGGCGCCCTGCTTCATCACCGTGCTGCCGACGGTCACCTGCCCGTCGGACGCCATCGCGACCGCGCCGCGCAGCCGGACGCAGAGCACGGTGGTGCTGCGGATGCGCGGCCGCCTCATGGCTGCACCCGGACCCGGGCGTCGACGATGAACGAGGTGGCGCGCGAGGAGGTCACGATGAGCGGATTGATGTCGATCTGCGCGACGGCGGGCCAGTCGAGCGCCAGCTGAGCGAGCCTCAGGAGCGCCTCGATCAGGAACTCCTCGTCGGCCTTCACCCCGCCGCGCGCCCCCGCCAGGACCGGGTAACCGTGAAGCCCCCGGATCATCTCGCGCGCCTCGACGTCGGTGATCGGCAGGATGCGGAAGACCACGTCTTTCATCACCTCGACGAAGATGCCGCCGAGCCCGAACATCAGAAGCGTTCCGAACTTCGGATCGCGGGCCACGCCGAGGATCGTCTCATGCCCGCCGCGGATCATCTTCTGCACCTGGAAGCTCGCCGCCCCGGCGCCGCCGGCGATGGCGCGGCAGGCGGCGCGCACCTCCTCCGCGGTGCGCAGATCGACCTTCACCGCCCCGCTCTCCGTCTTGTGCACGAGCGCGGGGGCGATCCCCTTCACCACCACAGGGTAGCCGAGCGACGCCGCCGCGGCGACCGCCTCCTCGGCGTTGCCGCAGAGACGCGCCGGCGCGGCCGGCAATCCATAGGCCGCCAGCAGCTGCCCCACCTCGCCCGGGTCGAGGTCGGTCCGACGGCCTCGGTCGGGAGACCGCAGGGCCGCCGTCGCCCGGTCGCGATCGACGTCGAAGGTCACGAGCTTCCCTTCGGGCCGCTCGCGGATCCGCCGGTAACGCTCCATTCCGGCCATCGCGCCGGCGGCTTCCTCGGGAAAGAGATAGACCGGAAAGCCGGCGCCGCGCAGCTCCTCGACCCCTTTCCGTCCCTGCTCGGTGCCCATGAAGCAGGTCAGGATCGGCTGGCGCGCCCCCCGGCCGGCGCCTATGATCGCCCGGGCGACCTCGAGCGCGTTGATCATGATCGGCGAGACGAAGATGACGATCAGGCCGTCCACGTCGGGGTCGCGCTTGAGGACCTCGAGCGCGGCGGCGTAGCGCGAAGCATCGGCCGAGGCGATCATGTCGACCGGATTCCGGACGCTCGCCTCGGGCACGAGGACCCGGCGCAGCGCCTCCTGCGTGGCGGACGACAGCTCGCGGATCTCGAGCCCCTGCGTCGAGGCGGCGTCGGTCGCCATGATCGCCGGCCCGCCGGCATTCGTCAGGATCGCGATCCGGTTCCCGGCCGGCAGCGGCTGGTGCGCCAGGGCCGACCCGAGCGCGAACATCTCGGCCATGTTCCCCGCGCGCAGGACACCGCACTGCTCGAACAGCGTGTCGACCGCCACCTCGGCGCCGGCCAGCGCGCCGGTGTGCGAGAAGGCGGCGCGCGCGCCGGCCGCCGTCCGCCCCGACTTCACCGCCAGGATCGGCTTCTTCCGGGTCACGCGGCGGGTGATCGCGGCGAACCGCTCCGGGTTCCCGAACGACTCGAGGTACATCAAAATGACATTGACGCGCGGATCGTCCTCCCAGGCTTCGATCAGATCGTTTCCGGAGACGTCGGCCTTGTTCCCCATGCTGACGAAGGTGGCGATGCCGAGGCCGATCTCGCGGGCCCTCGCCAGGATCACCTCGCCCAGCGCGCCGCTCTGCGACATGAACCCGACCGATCCCTGCTCGGGACGCGTGGCGGCGAAGGTCGCGTTCATCCGGAACTCCGGGTCGGTATTGATCACCCCCATGCAGTTCGGACCGATCATCCGCACCCCGGCGGCGCGCACGGCGTCGCGCAGCGCTTCCTCCTCGCGCCGCCCCGCATCGCCCGCTTCGCGGTATCCGGCCGTGATCACGATCAACCCCCGCACCTTCTTGGCCAGCGCATCCTGCACGACCCCGGGCACGGCGGGACGCGGGACCACGATCACCGCCAGGTCGACCGGATCGGGAATGGCGCGGAGGCTCGGGTAGGCCTTGACCGAGTGGATCGAGGCGGCCCCCGGGTTCACCGGGAAGATCGGACCGTTGAAGCCGTACTCGATCAGGTTGTGCAGGATCTCGCGGCCAATCGTCTGTTTCAGCCGCGAGGCGCCGACCACCGCGATCGAGCGCGGTCTCAGAATGGCGTCCAGGGAGTGATCCATCGCGGCGCCGATGATAGCAGGAACGACGCCGGAAGGCCGCCTCAGCGGCAGAGATCGCGGACGACGTCGTCCATCAGCGAGGCGCCGAACAGGACGTTGGCGATCGAGATCCGCTCGTCGTTGCCGTGGGTCCGCTCCTGCTCGTCCTGATCGAGGATGTAAGGCTCGAAGCCGTACGCCTTGATGCCGAGCGGGCGGACCGAGGCGCTCTCGGTCCAGCCGGTCAGGATGGTCGGAGCCAGAACGGCGCCGGGATGCCGCCTGGCGCGCGCCCGGTCGATCGCCCGGACCAGATCGGAGTCGACCGGCGAGATGGTCGCCGGGATCACCGGCGCGGTCGGCTCGACCGTCACTCCCGGCTCCTCGACGATCTTTCTGATCGTCGCCAGGAAGGCGGACGGGTCCTCGTCCGGCAGCAGGCGGACGTCGACCCGGGCCTCCGCCACCGTCGGGATGATGTTCGTCTGCGGCGCCCCCTGCAGCATGGTGATCGCGATGGTGTTGCGCAGGATGGCGTTCAGCTCCGGCTGCGCCAGGATCTCGTCGCGGAACGCCGGCTCCTGAAGCGCCGCGCGGATGTCGCGGTATTTCGCCGCCGTCTCCGGCCGCTCCGAGGCGGCGCGCGCCTTGAAGTACGCTTCGGCCGCGGGCGTGACCCGGATCGGCGTCTCGTAGGCCGAGAGTCGATCGAGCGAGCGCAGCAGCGCCAGCACGGCGTTCTCCTTCGAGAACGGCATCGACCCGTGGCCCGGCCGCCCGTGCGCCTTGATGGCGAGCCAGTACGGCACCTTCTCGGTCACCGCGACGTTGTAGGAGCGCGGTCGTTTGTGCACCGCGTCGATGACCCCTCCCTCGGTCAGCATGAACTCCGCCCCCTTCAGCAGATCGGGCCGCTCTTTGACGACCCACTCGATCCCGGTCGCCCCCGCTTCCTCGTCGGCGGTGCCGAGAAAAATCAGATCGCGCGACAGCCGGGCGCCGGATCGCTTCAGGTTGACGAAGGTGATCGCCTCGAGCATCCCCGTCGTCTTCATGTCGAGGGCGCCCCGCCCGTAGATATATCCGTCCTTGAGGATCGCCGCGAACGGATCGACGCTCCAGTAAGGTCGTTCCGCGTTGACAACGTCCATGTGGTTGGAAAGGATCAGCGCTCCCCGCACGCCGCCCTCTCCGGTCGCCTTGAGACGCGCCACGATGTTGGCGCGGCCCGGCGCGAACTCGAAGATCTCGGACGCGATCCCCTCCTTTTCGAACCACTCCTTGAAGAAGCGGGCCGCCTTGATCTCGTTGCCGGGCGGATTGCTCGTGTCGATCCGGAGATAATCGCGTAGCCGCTCGAGGATCCCATTCGGCCCGATCGCCGCCGTCCCCGCTTGCGGGGTCGCCGCGCCGGCCGCCGTCGCAGCGCCCTGCGGCTTCGCCGCCGCGGCCCGCCCGGCCGGCGTCATGTTGAGCGCCACCCCGCCCAGCAGCGCCACGCTCAACCCCGCCGCCAGCGCGAACCGCTTCGAATTGCCCTCCCCGCCAGCCTTCTTCATCGCCACCCCTCC
>WNFM01062162.1_pt5 | contig 14115 bp, 14 predicted proteins | sample 5400271 | NCBI WGS metagenome assembly WNFM01 (sample SAMN13153352, study PRJNA577476) | soil metagenome | isolation source: 60 cm saprolite on Douglas fir-dominated hillslope | place: USA:California | collected 2013-09-17 | reverse complement strand
CGCCGATCGGCACCGCCTCATGCTTATCGAGGATGCCGCGCAGGCGGTCGGCGCCGCGTATCGCGGCCGACCGCTCGGCAGTTTCGGCCAGCTGGCAGCGCTTAGCTTCCACGAGACCAAGAACTTGATTTCCGGAGAAGGTGGCGCGCTGCTGGTCAATGCGCCGGAATTGGCGGCGCGCGCCGAGATGGTGCGCGAGAAGGGCACCAATCGCAGCGCTTATTTCCGCGGCGAGGTCGACAAATACACATGGGTGGACATTGGTTCGTCTTTCCTGCCGAGCGATATCATCGCCGCGTTCCTATGGGCGCAGCTCGAGCACTCGGAAAGCATCATGCGGCGCAGGAGCGATCTGTGGCGCTGCTATCAAGAAGCGTTCGCGGACCTTGAACAGGCGGGCGTGGTTCGCCGGCCCCTGGTTCCGCGCGATGCAACGCCCAACGCACACACCTATTTTCTGTTGCTGCCCCATGCCAAGGCACGCGGGCCATTCATCGACGCCCTGCGTCGCGACGGCGTCCATTCGGTGTTCCACTATGTGCCCCTGCACAGCTCGCCGGCCGGCCGAAAATTCGGACGCGCCTGCGGCTCGATGGCCGTGACCGACTCGGTGTCCGATCGCCTGGCACGATTGCCTCTATGGATCGGACTCGAGGCTCACCAGGAGTATGTGATTGAGCGCTGTCGTCATGCTCTGGGGCGTTGAGCGTGCAGGCCCGCTCGGCGGAGCATCGCTCGCCGCCACGATCATCATTGCGCCGGCCCTTGCAGGCCTGTTCTGGATGAGCGGCACTGTAAGTATCGCGGCGGCCGTCGGCGCGATGGTGTTGTTCGCGCTCGTCATCATGTGGGCGGGTTTCTTGTTGCTGCACGCCTTCGATGCCTCCGACATGCCGGCGCCGGCGGCCTGGGTGCTCGGGATACTCGGTACGGCCTTCGCGATCTATGCACTGGTGATGGCGTTTCATTTGCTCGCCGCCAGCGCTTTTGCGATCTGGGCGGTAATCGTCGTCGGTCTCAATATCGTTTTCCGGCAGCAGGCGGCCGGCGCGAGACGCATCGGCCGCGACGAACTGCTGGGCCTTCTCATGTGTGCTGCAGCGACCGTGTTCTGGTGCTGGGATCTCGCTCAAGTCCCGGAAATCCTCTCGCGTAACGGCGTGCTCGCGACCTGGACCGATCAATTCATCCATGGCGCCTCGATCTCACAGTTCGGCGATCCGCGCGCTGCGGGCCGCGGTGCCATCGAGCTCGCCGACCTGCCGATCCCGTTCTACCACTACGCCTCCTACATGCTGCCGGCTGCGTTTGCCGGGCCGCTCGATCTGCCGGGGCTGCCGCTGGCGACGTCGGTATGGATACCGGTGGGATTTTTTACCCTGTGTGCGGGTGCCTACGCCTTAGGGGTGACGCTCGCGGACCGCGCGGGCGGCGTGGCGGCAGTGGCCGCGCTCACGCTCCTGCCCGATGCCGGGACCTACGGTCTGCACAATCGTGCGTTTGGCTACTATTGGTATGTGCTGGAAGTGCCGGGCGCCGCGTACGCCGTCGGCGTTTCCCTGTTGTCGATTTCCTTCCTGCATCGTTGGGCGAAAACCCGCAGCCGGCGCGCCCTGCTCGCGAGCGCCTTGCTTGTCGGCGCGTCGTCGCTGATCCGCATCCACATATTCCTGCTCGCGCTCCCGGTCTGGCTGGCGAGCGCGGCCGCGTTGACGCGGCTCGGCCTGCGCCGAAAGGCTCTCGTCTTTGCCGCCGCCAGCGCGCTGTTCGCGCTGTTCGTGTTCGGTTATTACCGCTTGTTTCCGGATGCCGTTCCGGCGCTTGCACAATTCCTCTACATCACCCATACCCATCACTATCCGACGGCATACGAAGGCTGGTATGCGGGGCTCACCGCGGCTTACGGCCCGCCGGTAAGCATCCTGTTGGGCGTGCTCCTCATTTTTCCTGCCAGCCTCGGCGTTTTCATTGTCTTATATCCTCTCTCGGTGTTGCTCGTGCAGCGGTCTCGTGGCTTGGCGGCGGTCGATTTCGTGCCCGTCGCGGTTCTCTGCGTCTATGCGCTCCTCATGATCAGCGCTCCCGTGCCGGCGAACGGCGACCCGACCGAGCTGACGCAGAGGCCATTTGTGCTCGTCTATGCAGTCGTTGCCGTTTGGACGGCCGCCGGGTTCGCTGGCTGGCTCGATTCGCAGGGCGGCGTGGCTGCTCGCCGCGTTCGACTGGCGCTGCTCCTGGCGGCAAGCGGCTGGGTGATATTGACGCTGCTGTTTACGGTCAGGGATGCGAGGTGGCTAGAATACAACGACGGAATCGCGCGAGGACTACCGCGGGCGGCTTATTTCCTTCGCGATCACGGCCAGTACGGGGACGTCGTCGCCGTCCAAGGCCTGACGGAGGGTCGCGTCAATACCGACATGGCGATCCAGCTCGTGTCGTTGACCGGCATGCCGGCGTACGTGAGCCGTCCCTTCGTCCATGTCGCTCGCGGCGGTCGCGAAAAGGAAGTCGCGCTCCAGCGGTATTCCGCTCTCGCGCAAGTCGCGGAGGAGCGCAGTGCTTCGGCTGCGCTTGCGCGGCTGCGGCGACTCGAGGTGCAGTGGTATGTTGTTGCCGGCAGCGCCGGACCGCCCTGGGACCCGGAACGGCGCCGCGCCGTCTTCACTGCCGGGGAGGTTGCGGTCTACTCCATCGGTCCGTCCGCGCAAATGAGGCGTTGACATCAATGCACGAAAATCCGCGCGCCGCGCCGCGCATCTGGCAACCCGACTGGCTGGTGCTGCGGGGCATGGCGCGGGTGCTGCGCCGTTTGCTCGCTGACCCGTCGCTGCGACTATCCGGCGCGCGAGTGCTCGACTTCGGCTGCGGCAGGCGGCCTTATGAGAGCTGGTTCGCTGCTGCGGGAGCGCATTACAGCGGTGCGGACATCGACGGAGCGCACGAGGTGCGCATCCACGACGACGGCAGGTTGGATTGCGGCGACGCCGAGTACGATCTGGTCGCTTCCTTCCAGGTGCTCGAGCACGTGTGGGACGTCGCGACTTACCTGCGCGAGGCCCGCCGCGCGCTGCGCGACGAGGGCTGGCTGCTGCTCTCGACGCACGGCACCTGGCTCTATCACCCGCATCCCCACGACTACCGGCGCTGGACCGCCGACGGCCTGCGGCGCGAAGTGGAGGCGCAAGGCTTTCGCCTGGTGCGGATGGAGCCCGTAGTCGGCCCGCTCGCCTGGACGACGGTGTTCCGCTCGCTCGGCGCCGCGCACTTCCTGAAGAAGCTGCCGGTTCTCGGTCCGGTCCTGGCTGGCGTTGCCGCGCTCGGGTTCAATGCGCGCGCCTGGCTGGAGGACTGCGTCACGCCGCACGACATCATCGCCGACAACGCCTGCACTTACGTGGGCTTGTTCAGGCGGACGGCCTAGCGGGCGCCGTGGTCCTCGCGCGGTTCTTCACGGTCGGCCTCGCATGCGCGCTGCTGCACAACGCGATCATGATCGCAGGCGACTGGCTCGGCTTGCACTACGTCGCCTCCTCCTTCATTTCGTTCGCGATCGTTGTGGTGCTGGGGTATCTGCTGCACAGCGGCTGGACGTTCCGCGCGGTAGTGCGCAGCGGGCCGTCGTTTGCGCGCTATGCGCTCGTCGCGAGCGCGAATTTGCCGCTGAGCCTCGCTGGCATGTTCCTGTTCGTGGATCTCCTCGGATTTTCGGTTCCGATCGCCAGTCCTCTTGTGACGGTCTTGCTCTTCGTCATGAACTATGTCGGGAATCGGTGGGCACTGAAGGCGAAGCGCGAAAGCGCCTGAGCCGCTCCGATCCCGTCCGTCACTCTAGGCGCCACACCTGGCCGTTGGGGCCGTCGTAAGTCAAACGCGCCGCCGGAAAGCGGCGCCCGATCACTTCGCGATAGTCCCGGGTCCGGCCGCGAGACAGCATGAAGATCACCGGCTCTCGCAGGAAGGGGTCGTTCTGCACGAAGTCCGCGGTGTAGAAATCGAAATTGGTCGTTATGAAAACGATTTGCCGCACCCCTTTTTCGAACGGCGGCCGCAGCGTCAGCTGGTCCTGCATGAAAAGATGGATTTGGAACAGGCGCAGCGCGCTCGCGAACACCAGGCTGAACATCGCCGCGCGGACAACGTAGTTACCGAGCTCGCGGCCTTGCGTGCTGCGCTGAGCCGATACCATGGCGGCCGACGCCAGGATCGGCAATGCGCCCCACGCGGAATGGACATAACGGGCCCCCCAGCCGTAGCCCTGATCGAAGCTCACGAAGAGATATCCGAGCAGCGTGATCACGAGCGAAAGAGCGAGAAGCTGCAACTCGGGAACGCGCCGCCCCAGGGTCCACCAGCCGGCGAACGCGAGCAGCGGCAAACCGGGGACCGCCCAGCTCCAGAGACGGACCTGCTCGAGCATTCGCTTGGTGAGCGTTTCGCTGCCTGGAACAGTGAAAACCGCCCTGAATTCGAGCATCAGGTACCAAACGAGGTTTTCCAGGTGTTGCAGCAAGTCCCCCTCCGGCGCATGGAGCATCGCGGACGCTTTTCCCTGCAGCTGCCGCAGGAAAAGCCACCAGCCCAATCCGAGAATCAGCGCGAGAGGCGCGTAACCGGCGCCAAGCGCGATCAGGTTGCGCCGGCCGCCGGGCTGCCGTGCGATCCAGACGATCCACGGCAACGCAAAGAGCATGTGCGGCACCGGGTTGCTCTGCACGAGCGCGAGCGAACCGACCACTCCGGCCGCGGCGAGGCGCCTGGCGCTGCGCTCCAGGAGAAGCCAGGCGAAAAGCAGGTTCAGGAAGAGATGCGCGCTCATGGAGAAATAAGAGAGCGCCATGCCGATGAATCCCGGAGAGCCGAGCGCAAACAGCATCGCCCAGCCGCCGGCGCGCGGCTCCGCGGTGAGCCGCGACGCCAGTTTCGCGATGAGAACGAGCGACAAGGATGCGAGCAGTGGGTTGCAGGCCCATGGCGCCTCCAGGAGCGTGAAGGGCGCAAGCAGCAACGAAAAACCCGGCCAGTAAATCGACGTCACCTGCCCGGACTGCGAGGCGATCAGCCAGTGCTCCATGTAGTGCGTGGGTATCAGGCGATACACCAGCTCCGGCGGAAATTGTCCGGTCAGGTGCCCCGCGGCAAATGCGCGGGCTTGAAACAGGGCAAGATGCTCATCTCCGGCGAGCGCATGGCCATGCGCCACGGTGAGCATCGCGACCGAGAGGCCGATGAACACGATCGTGGCGGCCGTCCACGGATTGCGCCCGAGGATCCCGACCGGATCGAACGCCGGGCTGCGCGTCCTCAGCAGCCACGCCGCGATGGCGATCGCGATGACCAGGGCCGAACCCGCCACGTCCTGATCTCTCAGCAGGCACTCGAAAGCAAGCATGCGCCACATCGGATCCGGATACTTGGTGTCGTCCAGTATGAAAATGATCGACACCACGCCCGCCAGGACCGTCAGGGCGGCAAGCACATTGGTCCAACGGGTCCCGCCGGGCGATCCCGGGGCAATGGGTTGCGCCGTCATGTCAGGTGCGCCGCGCGCCTCAGAACTTCGCCGTAGCGTTCGACCGTGCGATCCCACGACCAGTGATCGCGAGCGAAGGCCGCCACGCGCGGTCTCATGCCTTCCAAGGTGGCGGGCGAGGCGATCAGCGCTTCGATCTGCGCGCGCCATCGCTCTGCGCTGCCCTTGCTGCCGGTGGTTTCCCGGAGCAGCACGTCGCTCGCCGCAGGACAGCCGGCCGCGGTTTCCGCGCCGACCAAGGCGGGCGTGCCGCAGGCCATGGCTTCCTGGACCGAGAGCGGAAAGCCTTCGCCCACGCTCGGCAGCACGAGCAGGTCGGCTGCTTGATAAAGCGCCGCCAAGTCCTCGGGGCCGGGCCGCAGCAGCACGCTCACGTTCGGCTGCCCCCATGCGGCCGGATCCATCGGTCCCCAGCCGGCAAACAGCCAGTGGGCGTGCCGGATCTGCCCCGTCAGCTCGCGCAGCACGCCGAGGCCTTTCTTCTCCACGAACCGGCCGATGAAAAGCAGCAGCGGCTTGCCGGCTGGAATACCGAGCTTTGCGCGGCGCTCGAGCCGCTCGGCGACGGAGGCGGGCCGGAAGATCCCGGTATCGACGCCGTTCTCGATCAGCAGCGGCGGCGAACGGAAGCGCACCCTCTCCAGGAAATACGCACGCACCGATTCGCTCTCGAATATCACCTGATCGGCGCCGCCCAGCACCCAGGCGCCGAGCAGCCGGTTCGCCGCCGCGTGCGCCGCGCGCAGCAACGGATTGCGATAGGGGACGTGGCCGATGTGCTGCGTGATGACTACCGCGCGCCGGCGCCCGAGGCGCGCAGCGGCAAAAGCGGCGAGGATCGGCAGATACAGGCAGTCATGCAGGTGCACCACGTTCGCCGAGCGCACCGCACGCGCGAGGCGCAGCAAAGCCGCAGGCGACCAAAGCGGATAGGGCAGACCCAGGGCGCGCTCGACGATATTGCAACTGCGCGCCGGAACAGGGCTGAGACCCGGCGAAGGCGGCGGCGGCGGATCGCAGTCGCTCGCATGCCAGTCGATTCGCGCTATGCCCTGCCTGGCGAGACGCTCCGCGAGCTGCCAGGCCATTCGTTCCACGCCGCCACGGTGCGCCGGAAAATAATGGGTGACGAGCGTGATCTGCATCAACGACTAGCGCGGCGGATGCATCGACGCGTGTGTCCGGCGCAGCCCTTCTGCAAGCGGCGTACGCGGGGTCCAGCCGAGATAGCGCCGGGCGAGCGAGGCGTCCAGCACATTCGCGGGCACGTCGAGCGGCCGCGCCGCACCGTACTCGACCGGTATCGGCCGTCCGAGCAGCTCTTCGATCTGCTTGATCAGCTCGATCAGGCTGGTGCCCACGCCGGAGCCGATATTGAAGACCTTCTGCTCACCCTCGAACGCGGCCGCCTTGAGCAGGGCCTCGGCCGCGTCCTCGACGTAGACGTAGTCGCGCACCACCGAGCCGTCGCCCCACACCTGGATCGGCTTGCCGCGCAAGGCGCGGTCGAGAAACACCGCGACGGCGCCTTGCGAGACGTCGAGTCTCTGGCGCGGGCCGTAGAGGTTCGGCGGCCGCACCACGCAGTAGTCGAGGCCGTGAAGCCGATGGCTCAGCTGCAGGTACTTTTCGATCGCCAGCTTGTGTATGCCATAGGAGCAGATTGGATTCGTCGGGTGATTTTCGTCGATGGGAATCGAGCGCGGCACGCCGTAGATCGTCCCCCCCGAGGAGACGAACACCACCTTGCGCACCTTGTGCTCGCGACATAGGTCGAGCAACCGCAACGTGCCGAGCACGTTGGACTCGATGTCGTAGACCGGATTGTCATTGGAAGTCTTCGGCAGGGTCGTCGATACAAGATGGAACACGACCTCGGTTCCGGCCAGCGCCGGGCTCAGGGCGCGCGGGTTGAGGAAGTCGCCCGTGAAAACCTCGAATTGCCTGCGCTGCAAAAAGCCGGGCAGCCGGTCGAGATGCGGACGGTCGAATATCCTCACCCGATGCCCGGCCTGCAGCAGGGCCTCCGCGAGATGCGAGCCGATGAATCCGGCGCCTCCCAGCACCAGACAGGATCCCATTCTGCATTCCTCCAGCTTTGTGTGCCGAGTTTACCGTCTTGAGAATGGACCGATTGCGCGGATCGTCACGCCGCGGCCGGATTGCCTTTCAAGCCGACCAGGTTGGCATAGCGGCGTCCGCCGGTGCGCTCGACCAGCGCTTGCGGACTGCCGACGGGCGCCAGGAGGCCGCGGCTCCCGGAGAGCTCGTAAAGCCGGAATCCGAGGCCCTGCAGCATCTCGAGATACCCGAGCCCGTCCGCGCCGCAGCGCGACAGCCCGTAAGGCCAGAACTCGGTCATCAGGATGCAGTCGCGGCTGCCGGCGAGCAGGCCGGTCGCGCCGCGAATCACCCGGGCCTCGGCGCCCTGCACGTCGATCTTGATGAACTGGGCCGAGGCGATCCCGTAACGCCGGCAGATATTGTCCAGCGTATCGGCGCTGACCGTCTCCTCGCCGCGGAGCAATGGATCCGGATAAAGCCGGTTGTCGCCCTTGTTCTCGGGGTTCTTGTAAAGCGTCAGCGTTTGCGGGCGATCGGAAGCGGCGAGCCCGCAGATCTGCGCCGCGCCGGTCGCCGCGGCGGCGTTGCTCTCTATCGTCTTCTGCAGGTAAAGACGGCTCTCGGCGTGCGGTTCAACCGCGAGCACGCGTCCGCGGAATCCACGCGTCGACAGCGCGATGGCGCTGTAGAGGCCGACGTTCGCGCCGATGTCGATGAAAGTCATGTCGGCGCCAAGCTTCGAGCGGAAGTACGCGATCTCGCCGCGCTCGTATACGCCTAACGTCAGCGCGCCGGAGATTACCGGATCGTCCGGGTTGATCCACACGGTCGCCTCGCCGACGCGGACGCGCTCCGGAAGCATTGCCCGGATCGTGGCGTTCGCCGCGCGACGCAGCAGACGTGGCCTGAGCAGGACCGTATAGACGAACTCCGCGATCGTCATCGATCGCTTCCTGGATTCCGTCCCACCCCCACCAGGCGCGGCTGGTATCCTTCCAGCGGAGCAATCGTCTTCTTGCTCCGCAAGTCGCGGATCAATACGTCCCAGATCGGCTCGCTTCGCTCCGCGTCCTCTGCCACCGGCGCCCATCCGGCCACCTTGTAGCGCTTGCCGCCTTGCAGCGGCTTTCCGCCGAGGCGCATATCGGATACGCGCGAGCCGATTCTTGCGTTGGGGTCCAGCGCGTAGGTCATGCCGCCCACGCGCACCATGTCGCCGCCCTGCTGCAGGTACGGGTCCGGATTGAAGAGATTGTCGGCGATGTCCTCAACGATGGCGTGGATCTGCGCGCCGGTGAGCTCGGCCAGTGTCGTGTCCGGGTAGGTGATCGCGGTCTGATCCATCACATGCTCTAGAGTGATGGCCTCTCCCGGCAGAAGGGTCGTCCCCCAGCGAAAGCCGGGTGATAAAGCAATCTCGGCGCCTTTCTCCCGCAGCAGCGCATCGAGGATCAGCTGGTCGAAGCTGCCGTTGAAGTTGCCGCGGCGGTAGAGAAGTCCTTCGGTGACCGCAAGTTTTTCGTTCAGCTTTTCAATGAAGGGTTTGCGAACCTGCTCGATATAGGCAGCCATGTCGGCGTCAGCAGGCAGCAGGTTCGAGAACACGGGGAGAAGCCGGTAGCGGTAGTCCTCCATGCCCGAGGCGCCCAGCTTCATGTCGAGCACGCCGACGAACTTGCCGTTGGAGCCGGCGTTGGTCACCAGGGTCTTGCCGACGATCACCGGGGCCGGCACCGCATCGTGCGTGTGGCCGCCGAGGATCGCGTCGATGCCGCGCACGCGCGAGGCGAGCTTGAGGTCGACGTCCATGCCGTTGTGGGAGAGAAGGATCACCGCCTTCGCGCCCTTGGCGCGCGCCTCGTCGACGCGCTTCTGCAGCAGCGACTCCCGGATGCCGAACGTCCAATCCGCGAGCATGCGGCGCGGATGTGCGATCGGCGTGTAAGGGAAGGCCTGGCCGATCACCGCAAGCGGCACGCCGTTCAGGTTTCGCAGGGCGTAAGGCCGGAACACCGGCTCCTCGAAGTCGGCGGTCCTCACGTTCTGGGCGAGGAACTCGATCGGCGAGAGCTCGCCCTCGACGGCCTGCTTCACGCGGGCGGCGCCATAGGTGAACTCCCAGTGCGCGGTCATGATGTCGACGCCGAGCAGCTTCTGCGCGCCGATCATGTCGGCGCCCCGGGTCCAGAGCGAAGTCGCCGAGCCCTGCCAGCTGTCGCCGCCATCGAGCAGCAGTGCTTGGGGCCGCGAGGCGCGCAGGCGCTTCAGCAGCGTCGCGAGATGGGCGAAGCCGCCCGTCGCGCCATAGCGGCGCGCGAGCCGCTCGAAGTCGAGGTAGGTAAACGCATGCGCCGGGCGGCTTTGTTTTTCGATGCTGAATTTTCTTAAAAATGCATCCCCAACCAGGTGCGGAATTTTGCCGCCGCCGATATTGACGCTCGGTTCGCGGAAATAAGCCGGCAGCAGCTGGGCGTGGACATCGGTGACGTGGAGCAGCGAGGCATTGCCGAAAGCCGGAAGGTCATAGAGCTCGCCGGCGGCCTGCGCGACACCCGCGCCCGGCCTGAGCGAAGCGCCCGCCGCGGAGGCGAGGGCGAGGAGCCGCAGAAATTCGCGTCGCTGCAATCTACTTGTTTACGGGAGAAGCCGGATCGAGCAGCAGCCCGACGAGGTCCTTGATCTGCTCCTCCGTGAGCGCGCCGGAGTATCCCAGGCGCGGCATCTGCGAGCAGGCACTGTAGGCCTTGGCGTTGTAGATCTTGCCGTAGACGTACCTCTGGATCTCGGGCCCGCCGCCGCGCAGCTTGCCGAAGCCCAGCAGGCCGGGGCCGATCGTGCCGTAGGAAGGCTCCGCCGGCGAGAGCTGGTGGCAGTTGTAGCAGCTGCCGCCGCCCGGCTCGCCCGGCTTGTCGGTCCATTGCAGGCCGCGACCGTTCTGCGCGATGGCCTCGCCGCGCTTCCAGTCGCCCAAGAGGCCGCCTTCGGGAAAGGCGATGGTCTTCATCTGGTCGGCCTCGATCGCGCGCGCCACGCCGGCCGGCGGCTGGTCCCGGCTCTCCGTGCAAAGGCGCTGCAGGCTGTCCTGGACGACCCTGTCCATCCCGGCCTGTCCACGCGCGCGGAAATCGCGCTGCATGACCTTCTGGACATCGATGGGAGTCGGCTCGGCCAGCGCGGGCAGGGTGAAGCATATGAAAATGAAAAAAAGGCTTCTCATCGCTTGTTGCCGGGCCCGTTGTAGGGCTCGCCCTTGCCGGTGGCCGTGATGAAGTGGATGAGGGCTACCGTGGTGTCCGAGCCGAACTCGGGCTCGGGCATGCGCATCTGCTGATAGCAGTTGTTCATGCGCCACTGCAGCGTGATGAACTGGCTGGTGGAGACGCGATAGGCAGGCCAGCTCGAGACCACCGGGCGCGCCTGCTCAGGCTTGTAGAGCACCGGCAGGTACTGCAGGCGGATGCGCTTGCCTTCTTCGCCGTGGCAGCTCGCGCAGGAGAAGTCCCATGCGCCCGCGCGCTGGAAGTAGAGTGCCTTGCCGAGCTCGAAGGCCTGTTTCTCCTTGGGGTGCGCCGATCCGGGCGCCATCTTCGCACCGCGTGACTGGCCCGCGATGTACGCCGAGAGCGACTCCATCTCGGAGGGCTTGTCGGCGCTGCCGAAGACGCGCGCCGTGGCCTCCTGGCGCGTGCGGCCCTGCAGCGTGACCATGCAATGGAGCAGCCGCGACTCCAGGTCCATGACCCGGTCGGCGTCCTTGAAATAGCGCGGCAGCCGCGCGTAGGCGCCCTTGACGATGCCGGGTCCCATACCCAGGTCGCATTTCTGCAGCGATATGTTGTCGCGCCCTTGCGGTTTTTTCCACAGCGCCTCGCCCTCCAGCTCGAAGAGCTCCGCCGGGCTGCCCTCGGCGACCATCTGCCGGTAGCGCTGGATTTCTTTTTTTGCGTCCTGCGGGTAAAGAGGGGAGAGCCAAATTGCCATTCCCGCGAAGAAAACGCCTTTGAAAAAAAAGCGCATCACGCGACCGCGGCTTCGATGCTGCTGCTTTCGCCCCGGTTGTCCAGCCACTCGACCTCGACCTTGTCGCCCCTGGCGCCGCCCTTGATGCGGAACGAGAACACCGGATTGCGCGACACCCCCTGGCTGATCTGGCCTTCGATCACGGTCTTGCCGCCCAGCTTGACGGTCACGTTCTGGATGAAATGCATCGGCACGATCCTGCCCTCCGGGTCCTTGCGCTGACCGGTCTCCATCGGGTGGCTCATCAGCACGCGGATATCGGTGAACCCGCCGGCGAGCGTCGCACGAATCTTCATCGGTCCTGCGGCCATGGCTTGTCCCTATCCTCCGCAACCGCCGATGGTCACTTTTATTTCCTTTGTCGCGGCGTAGCTCTTTCCGCCCGCAAGCGCGATGACGCGCACCTCGGAAGTTTCCCCCATCTTCACATTCAGCTTGACGAAGGGAACCGCGCCTTCCCTGAAATCGAACCTGCCGACGAGCGGAAAGGGGTTCTTGTCCACGAGCACGGCGATCGAGCTGGTGCCGGGGAGCTTGCTGGTGATCTCGATCGGGACCACCGCGCCGTTTTCCGCGATTTCCGGCGCTTCGATGACGAGCTCGCCGCTCGGCGCGGCGTTCGCGGCGCCGATGCCTTTCAGCGCGTCGGCCGCCGATTTCGCGCCGAACGCTTCCTTGTTCCAGGCGGCGAGCGCCGCCCACGGCCTGAGCAGCATCAGGGTCATCGCGCCGAGCAGGGTTCTTCGCAAGCGGTTCATGCTTTTATTTTACCGTCCGCCTGTATTCGCCGGACTTGCCGCCGCGTTTCTCCTCGAGCCGAAGGCTGCCGAGGGTCATGCCGCGGTCGAGCGCCTTGACCATGTCGTAGATCGCGAGCAATCCCACCGCCGCCGCGGTCAGCGCCTCCATCTCGACCCCGGTCTGGCCGTGGCATTCGACGGTGGCCTGAATTTCAATCGAGGAGGTTTCTTTTTTCAGACGGAAATCGACGGCGACGCGGGAAATCGCGATCGGATGCGCCAGCGGGATCAGCCCCGGCGTGCGCTTGGCGGCCAGGATCGCGGCAACGCGCGCGACGCCGAGCACGTCGCCCTTCTTCGCGCCGCCGCCAGCCACCACGCGGAAGGTGGCCGGCTTCATGGAGATCCGCCCCGAGGCCACCGCGACGCGCCGCGTGGCGGCCTTCTCGCCGACGTCCACCATGTGCGCGGAACCCCGGGCGTCGAAATGAGTCAATGCAGAGGGGGATTTTGCCCGCGGATTTTTCCCCTGGCGGCTCGCATTTTTGCTCATGGCGGGCGCTATCATAAGCTCATAAGCCCATGCTCCTGACCCGCTGGCTCGGCATTGCGCTCATGGTCCTGGCGCCTCGCGCCCTGGGGCAGCCGCTTCCTGCGCAAACGCCGGCCCCCTTGCCCAATCTCGGAGGCACAGGGCCGCTTCCTGCGCAAACGGCGGCCCCGCTGCCCAATCTCGGGGGCGCCGGCGACTCGGTCCTTTCGCCGCAGACGGAGCGCCGGCTCGGCGAGAGCATCATGCGCGAGATCAGGTCCCGCGAGCCGGCCTACGTCGAGGACCCGGAGGTGAGCGAGTACCTGAGCGCGCTGGGCGCCCGGCTCACGCAGGTGATGAGCGGGGCGCGCTATGACTTCGAATTTTTTGTGATCCGCGACGCGACGGTCAACGCCTTTGCCCTGCCAGGCGGGTTCGTCGGCGTGCACACCGGCCTCATCAATACCTCTGATACCGAGTCGGAGCTCGCCTCCGTGCTGGCGCACGAGCTGGGCCACGTGACCCAGCGGCACATCTCGCGCATGTTCGGCCAGGAGCAGCAGATGCAGATGCCGATGCTGGCGGCGCTGGCTGCGGCGGTCGTGCTCGGCCTCAAGCGGCCCGATCTTGCCTCGGGAGCCCTTGCCGCCACGCAGGCCGGAGCCGTGCAGGCGCAGCTCGGGTATTCGCGCGATTTCGAACGCGAGGCCGATCGGGTCGGCCTGCAGGCGCTCGGCGACGCCGGCTACGACCCGCGGGCCATGGCGATGTTTTTCGAGAAGCTGCAGCGCGCCACCCGGGTCATGGACGACGGCAGCGTGCCGGGCTACCTGCGCAGCCACCCGGTGACGACCGAGCGCATCGCGGACGCGCAGAACAAGTCGGCCGGCATGCAGTATCGCCAGCATCTCGACAGCCCCGAATTCCAGATGGTGCGCGCCAAGCTGCGTTCCGAGGCGGGCGAGGCGCGCGACGCCGTCGCGCACTTCGAGGGCTCGCTGCGCGACAAGCGCTACGCCAGCGAAGCGGGAGCGCGCTATGGCCTGACGAGCGCGCTGCTGCGCGCGCGCCGGCCGAAAGACGCCGAGGCCGAGCTGGCGCGGCTGCGCGCCACGGACGCCGAGGGTCCGATGATCGAGACCCTCGCCGCCAGGGTGAAGCAGGCGCTCGGCGACAAGGCGGGCGCCGCCGCGCTGCTGACCCAGGCGCGCGCCCGCTTTCCGTACTCA
>WNFM01267109.1_pt1 | contig 14116 bp, 11 predicted proteins | sample 5400271 | NCBI WGS metagenome assembly WNFM01 (sample SAMN13153352, study PRJNA577476) | soil metagenome | isolation source: 60 cm saprolite on Douglas fir-dominated hillslope | place: USA:California | collected 2013-09-17 | reverse complement strand
TCTTACGGACTTGGGTCAACACGCTGGCGGCGCTGCCGAACGATCAGTTGGCTGAGGCGCTCAAATATCGCGAGCAAGAGGCGGCGGGCGCGGGACAGAAGCGCGCCACCGTGGTTCTGAGGCGGCTCACCCAGAGCCAATACAACAACACGGTTCGCGACCTGCTCGAGGACCTGACCGCTCCGGGAAATCAGTTTCCGCCCGAGGACTATGTCAACGGCTTCAGGAATCAGTATCAGGCGCAGGGCCTCACGCCGCTCCTGGTCGAAGCCTACAGCGCGGCCGCGGAGAAGCTGGCCCGCAACGCTTTTCGCGGAGGCGATACGCATAAGCTGATCCCGTGCAAGCCGTCGACCGCCTGCCGCGAGACCTTCGTCCGGACCTTCGGACTCAAAGCGTTCCGCAGGCCGCTCGAAGCGGACGAAGTCAAGCGCTACGCCGCGCTGTTCACTCGCGAGTCCGAGTTCCTCAAAGGCGCGCAGCTTGTGGTCGAAGCCGTTTTGCAATCTCCGAATTTTCTCTTCCGGCTGGAGGATACCGCGAACCGCAAATGGCAGCCGTACGCCACCGCGAGCCGCCTCGCGTACGCGTTGTGGGACAGCATGCCGGACGCGACGCTGCTCGACGCCGCCGCCCGCGGCGAGCTTTCCACGCCGTCGGGAGTCGAAAAGGCGGCCCGGCGCATGCTGGACCATCCGCGCGCCCGCCAGGCGCTCGACGAATTCGTTTCCCAATGGATGCGCTTCGACCGGCTGCTGACCGCCAGTAAGGATCGGCGGCGTTACCCGCAGTTCACGCGCGAGACGGCGGTCGCCATGACCGAGGAGACGCGCGTATTCATCTCCGACCTGGTTTGGAACGACCGTAACTTCATGGACCTGTTCACCGCGGACTACGGGTTCCTGAACGCCGACCTGGCGGCCATCTACGGACTGCCGGTTCCCGCCAAGGAGTACGAGCGGGTGCAATTCCGTCCGGAATCGGAGCGCGCCGGAGTCCTGGGACAGGCCGCGTTTCTGGCCCTGACGGCCAAGCCGGACGACACCTCTCCAACCGCGCGCGGACTTTTTGTGCGGGAACAGTTCCTCTGCCAGAAGGTGGCCGACCCGCCGCCCGGCGTGGACACCAATCTGCCGCCATTCACCGAAGCCAAGCCGCAGACCAATCGCGACCGGCTGGGAATGCATGTCTCGAATCCTGCCTGCTCGACGTGCCACAACCTGATCGATCCGATCGGCTTCGGCCTGGAAAAGTTCGACGCCGTGGGCGGCCGCCGCGAGAAAATGAAGCTGATCTTCGGCGGCGGATATCGTGCTCGCACGCCTGGCAAGGTCATCGAGCTCGATCTGGATACGACGGGCTCGGTGGCCGGAATTCCCGATTCCAAATTCACGTCGCCGCGCGAGCTGGGCGCGGTGCTGGCGCGAAATCCGCAGTGCCAGGAGTGCGTGGTGAAGCAGCATTTTCGCTATACTGTGGGACGGGTGGAGACGCCCGCGGACCGTCCTCTGATCGCCGGCGTTTTAGAGGATTTTCGCAAGTCGGAGTTCCGTTACAAAGAGTTGATGGTTTCCCTGGTTCGAGCACGGGAATTTCCACCTGAGGGGGGCGCGAGTCATGTCGCAAGTAATCACCCGGCGCAGTAGGCTATCCCGAAGGGCCCTATTGAAGGGCCTGTCGCTGTCGGGAGCGCAGATCTCGGTGGGGTTGCCGCCGCTGGTCTCGATGTTCAACGCAACCGGCACGGCGTATGCGGCCGGAACGTCCACGGCGGCGAAGGCGGAGACGGCGATCGAGAGCCGGTTTGTCCTGTGGTTCAACGGGAACGGCATTCCCGAGCGATACTGGATCCCCGCCGAAACAGGTCCGGACTACAAGATGACGCCCTGTCTTTCGCCGCTGGCGCCGTTTCGCAGCGACATTCACGTAATCAGCGGGATCGACAATCCGGCCGCGTCCGCGCCGGGTCCGGGCAACGGCCATCATAAGTCGACCAGCGGCCTGCTGACGTGCACGGCGTTTACGGGGCGCGGCGCGGGCGGACCGTCGATCGATCAGGCTATCGCTTCGAAGATCGGCGCCGATTCGCGCTTCCGCTCGCTGCAGATCGGCGTGTCGCAGGAGTCATTCGGAGAGAGCATCCAGCGGAACATGAGCTGGTCCAGTTACGATCGTCCGCTGCCGCCGGAGATGATTCCCCACAAGCTGTTCGACCGTTTGTTCGGCGAGCGCGAGGAGGGATGGGTCAACCGCAAGCGCAGCATCCTCGACGCCGTGCGCGAGGACGCCAGATCGTTGCGCAAGAACCTTCCCAAAGAGGACGAGCTGCGGCTGGACGAGCACCTGTCGGCGATCCGCGACATGGAACGCGCCATCGCCGGCCTGCCGCCCGAATACCGCCGCATCGACCCGCCGGATGCGGAAGGCGATATGAAGGACTGGCCGCGCATCGCTAAAATGCAAAGCGACCTGCTGGCGCACGCGCTGGCCACGCGGCAAACCCGCGTCGCCTCGTACATGCTGACCAAGGGGCAAGGATTGGCCCGCTTCCCGTGGCTCGGGTACACCGCCGCGCGGCATCACGACTATACTCACGCCGACGGCAAGGCGCCGGGCGCGGACGGGGTCGAAGGGCAGAGAATCATGCGCGATATCTGCCGCTGGCACGTGCAGGAATTCGCTTATTTGATTGCCAAGCTGAAATCGATCCCCGAAGGCGATGGGACACTGCTCGATCATTGCTGCCTGGTTTATGCGCATGAGCACGCCGAGGCTAACCCGCATAAGAACGATGGCCATGCCGTGATTGTCGCCGGTCACGCCGGCCGCCTCGCAACCGGGCGCCACAGCAAGGTGACCGGAACGTTCGGAGACCTCTATGTGACGGTCGCCGACGGTGTTCTGAAGTCCGGCCTGGGCCGGTTCCCCACTGCGACGAAGCCGTTGCCGGGATTGCTGGTGTGAGCAAGAACCGCGCCATTACTGTCGCGGCTCTGTTAGCATTCGTGCCATTCGTGACAGGACTTGCACAGACCGTGCAAGTCTCCTCTCCCAAACAAGGCCGGCCGGGGGAGGTCCTGCCCTGGACTCGCTTTCGCCCGCGTACCGACTCCTACACACCCACGGCCGAAGAGACGCAGCAGATACAGGCGAAGATCGGCCAATTGGGCGCGATGCTGCGCGGCCTGCAGTCCCGCGGCGTGGGCGACGCGCTGCTCGCCGATGTCGAGATCTTTCAAGAAGCGGCGCGCTGGATCTTGAAATTCCCCGAAGAGTTTTTTCGTCCGGAGGCCGTGGGCGCCACACTCCAGGTCCTGGACCAAGGCATCGAACGCGCCGCCCAGTTGAAAGAGGGGAAGTCGCCCTGGACTACCCAGAAAGGACGGCTGATCCGCGGTTACCAGTCCGCGGTGGATGGTTCCGTACAGCCGTTCCGCTTGACCGTTCCGGACGATTACGACGGCACGCGAGCCGTGCCGCTCGACGTCATCGAGCATGGCCGCTATGTGGGCAGGTACGAAGTGGAGTTTATCAGCGCGTTTCCGCGGCGCGGTCCGGATCGGCCCTACCTGCCGGGCACGATTCAGATCGAGACGTTCGGACGCGGCAACAACGCGTACCACTGGCCGGGAGAAGCCGATGTTTTCGAAGCGATGGCCGCGGTCAAGAAGGCATACAAGATCGATCCCGACCGCGTGGCGTTGCGGGGCTTCTCGATGGGAGGCGCGGGGGTTTGGCACACGGCGCTGCATTATCCCGATCAGTGGGCGACGGTCGAGGCCGGCGCCGGAGATACACAGTCGCACCGTTTTCCAGTAGTGAGCGAGCTTGCGCCCCACCAGCAGGCGATGTGTACGATCTTCGACAACCTGTCCGAGTGGGCGCTGAACGCCTACAACACACCATTTCTCGCGTACGTCGGGGAGATCGACGGCAGCTTTCGCAAGCACGTCGCCGCCCGGCAGCAGTTAACCAAAGAGGGATTTCATTTCGAGGGGCAGTCTTTCACCAACGGGCTACGAGTTGTGGAGGCTCCCACGATGATGTTTTTCGTAGCTCCGAATACGCCACACGCGACCGATCCGGAGTTCCGGAAACGCATGGACGCGATCCATATCGAGAACCTGAAACGCGGGCGTCAATCGCCTGACCACCTTCGGTTCCTTACCTACACGACCCGCTACAACCGCAGCTATTGGGCGACGCTGGACGGTCTGGAGAAGCACTACTCACGCGCTGAGATCGACGCGAAGCGCTCCGGGGACCGGGTATCGTACACCATCAGTACGAAGAACCTCGCTCGCCTGATTCTGCGCGAGACGGAGCTTGCTTCCGCCATGGAGATCGACGGCCAGAAGCTCGCGGTGAAAGGCGCGCCTGTGATTGCTCTCGAGAAAACCGGTGGAGACTGGCGTCAGGTGGATGTGAATGAAGCGGCAGGATTGCGGAAGAGGCACGGGCTGCAGGGACCGATCGACGACGCGTTTCTCGAGCCGTTCCTGATTGTCCGCCCCACCGGGACTCCGTGGAATCCTCCGGCTAACCGCCAGGCGCTGCGGATCCTCGATCGGTTTGAACGCCAGTACGCGCTGGCCTTTCGCGGCCATCTTCGCGTGAAGGACGACAAGGACGTGACGGAATCCGATCTGCGGAACTACCACGTGGTTCTATTCGGCGATCCGGGCAGTAATCGCTGGATCGCCGCGCTGAATGGAAAGACGCCAGCCGGCTGGACGAAGCAGGCGGTGACATTCGGCAGCCAAAGCTTCTCCGCTGCCGAGACTGTGCCGGCGTTCATCTATCCGAATCCGCTTAGCCCTTCCCGCTATGTGGTAGTCAACAGCGGCCTCACAGCGGACTGGGAAGATTGGGCTGGAGATTTCTCGACACCGCAGTATGGAGATTTCGCGATACTACGGGTGAATGAGGGCAAGGAAATTCCGGACGTGGCTTATGCGGGACTTTTTGACGAGTCCTGGAAGCTGCGGTAGAGACCTTGCAAGACCGCGCCATTACTGTCGCGGCTCAGAATGCGGAGCTTCCGGAACGTTGCGAAAACCAGCATTCTGAGCCGCGACAGTAATGGCGCGGTCTTGGTTGGAATATGGACGCCCAGCGCTGGCAATGGATTCAGAGCCTGTTCCACGAAGCGGCCGCCCAGCCCGGGGCCGCGCGTCATAACTTCCTGGCCGCCGCTTGCGCCGCCGACGCCGAGGCGATGAACGAGGTTCTGTCGCTGCTTGAAGAAGACGCGCACAAGACGTCGCTGCTCGATCAGGACATGGGCCAGGTGGCGCACAGCCTGATCGGCGACGCTCCCTCACGTCCCGCGCTCCGCGCGGTGGGTCCCTATCGCATCGTCAAGCTGCTCGGCGAGGGGGGAATGGGCGTGGTCTACCTGGCCCAGCGCGAGGACCTCGGCAGCGAGGTGGCCATCAAGATTCTGCCGAATGCCTGGATGTCGCCCGCGCGGCGCGAGCGGTTCGCGCTGGAACAGCGCACGCAATCCCGGCTCAACCACCCCTCCATCGCGCGCCTATACGACGCCGGCGCTCTCGACGACGGCACGCCGTGGTTTGCCATGGAATACGTCGAAGGCCGGCCGTTCATCGATTACTGCGATGAGAGCGGGGCGGCGCTCGAACAGCGCCTGCGGCTGTTCCGGTCCGTATGCGAGGCCGTGCAGTACGCCCACCGGCAGGCCATCCTGCATCGGGACCTGAAGCCTTCCAATATCCTGGTCAAGGCCGGCGGCGCGATTCGCCTTCTGGACTTCGGCATCGCCAAACAGCTCGATCCGATGGAAGGTGGCATCGATCTGACGCGCACCGGGCTGCGTCTCGCCACGCCGGCCTATGCGGCGCCCGAGCAGGTTCGCGGCGAGCCGGCCGCCATTCAGGCGGACGTGTACTCGCTGGGCGTGATCCTTTATGAACTGCTGGCCGGCCGTCTGCCGTTCGACTTCTCCGGCCGAACGCCCGCCGAGGCCGCTGCCGCGATCGAAACCGAGACGCCCGAACGGCCCTCGATCGCCGCTCGCAGGACGCTTTCCGAAAGCAAGGCTGTGTGGTCCGATCTGGACGTGCTCTGCCTCACCGCCATCCACAAGGACACGCGCCGGAGATACCAGTCCGTGGAAGCGCTCATCCGCGATATCGATCACTTTCTGAAGAACGAGCCATTGGAGGCCCGTCCCGACGATTTCCGCTACAAGTTCGGTAAATTTGTTCGCCGCAACCGGCGCTCGCTCGCGGCCGCAACGCTTGTGCTCACGGCGATCGCCTGCATGGCCGTCTACTTCACCTTGCGCCTGGCCGCCGCGCGCGATGCGGCTCTGGCCGAGGCGGCGCGCACGCAGCGAATCCAGCAGTTCATGATGCAACTGTTCGAAGGCGGCGATGCGAGCGCAGGACCGGCCGAGGATCTGCGCGTGGTGACACTGGTCGACCGCAGCGCGCGCGAGGCGCGGACGCTCAATGCCGATCCGGCGGTTCAAGCCGATCTGTATCAGACTCTGGGGAAGATCTATCAGAATCTCGGCAAATTCGATCGCGCCGGCGAACTGCTTCAGGCCGCTCTCGACCGCCTCAAGGCCCATCCCGAAAATAATTCCCATCTCAGTGAGAATCTGTTGGCGATGGGTCTGCTGCGGCTGAGCCAGGGCAAGCTCGACGAGGCGGAGAAGCTCGTTCGCCAGAGTTTAGACACCGCCAGAAGAACACTGCCTCCCGCGCACCCCGTGATTGCGGCCGGGACTTCCGCGCTGGGGCGAGTGTTCATGGACCGAGGACAATACGACAGGGCGATCCAGACGCTCGAACAAGCCGTGCGCCTCGCGGCCCCCACCCAAGATCTGGCGATCGCGCTGAACCGCTTGGCGGATGCGCACTTCTATGCGGGTCACTATGAGGAGGCAGAGTCGCTGAACCGGCGCGTGCTCGATATGTACCGGCGCATTTTATGGCGAGAGCCATCCCAAGGTGGCCGATCCGCTGATCAATCTGGGCGCCATCGCGCAGCAGCGCGCTCACTTTACGGAAGCCGAGCGCCTCTACCGGCAGGCTTACGACATCAATCGCGGTTACTACGGGAACAGCCACCCTGAGACTGCCTCGTCCCTGATGGGGATTGGCCGGGCTCTGGTGTTCCAGAAGCGATTGGATGAGGCAGAGTCCGTACTGGAAGAAGTACTCGCCGTCCGCGAGCGCGCCTACGGACCGGTTCACCCGAATGTCGCCTCCACGCTCTCCAGTTTGGGTGGCGTGGCGGTGGAGCGGGGCAAGCTGGACCTCGCTGAGAAGTGCTATCGCCGCATGGCCGAGATCTATCGGAGCGTGAACGGGGATCGGCATCACTTTGTCGCACTGGCGTTATCCAATCTGGGCACGGTGTATCTGGAGAGAAAGGATTATGCTCAAGCCGAGAAGATCTTGCGCGACGTAGTGCAGCGTTACAGCGAAGTCCTGCCCGCGGACCATCTGGACGTCGGCGTGGCCCGCGTTCGCCTGGGGCGCGCGCTGCTCGGCCAGGCCCGCTATCGCGAAGCCGAAGAGCAGTCGCTCGCTGGGTTGCGAATCCTGGAGAAGAAGACCAGTTCATCGTCGCCATGGATTCAGTCCGCCCGCAAGGATCTTGCGGCGATTTACGACGCCTTGCGTCAGCCTGAAAAAGCCCGCGAGTTCCGCGGCGGCGCTGCCAGGTAGTGTGTATGGCGCGTCAAAACTTGCTCCATACAGTCTCGTGAGCTGAGTGTTAGCGGCGGATGAATAGTTTCCCGCCGCCCCTAACAAGCTGAGCAAACCTGGACGGAGGCGCCACCGAGGGTGCATCCAGAAGGGCAGGAAATCGACCATTTGAGCTGTTCTAGAAAGACCCTGTAAGCTTTTGCTATTGCCAAATGGCTATTTTCAGCAGGCCGGTTGTTCCAAAAGCTTCAATGCGCAGCAACTGATTTTCTTGATCCCGATTTCCCGCGAACCACGCGTATCGAGTCGAAGGGATCAGAGATCCCCCTAGGAAAAAGGAGATCGAAATGGAACGAATAAATATCGTGGAATCGCAAAGCAGCAAACGTTTAGCTGCATGCCTAAGCATCCTCGTGCTCTGGCCTCCGGCAATGTTCGGAGCGACCATCGATCCTACATATAACCCTGGGACAGGAAATGTCACATGGGGATATCCGGCAACTGGCCTCGACCCAAAGATCAATCCGATCACCGCCGACCTGCCGCTGGGTGGCGGCCTGTCCTTCTACTGGACCGATGGCGACGATATCGACCCTATCACTGGCACCCGCATTCACCTGACTCACCCGGCCCCGGGTTATGGTGCGCTGAATCTACTAGACGACGACAATGTCCCGCGGAAACTGACCTTCCACGCACCGGTCGGCGCTCAATCACGGATTATCACCTGGTGCTGACGGGTGCGGGTTTGCGCAACGGCTCTGTCACCGTGGGCGCCCTGCAGAATAATGGTTCATGGACGTTCGTCCCACTGAACTCTTTGCAGTCGTCGGCCTACTTCATACCCGGCTTTTCCGGCGTCACGCCCATCTATGCAGCCGTTGACCTGAGTATGTTCATAGAAAACAATCCTCTTGGTCCCCTCCACGGTCAGTATGCCAGCGGCGACAACCTGGACGGCCTGGGACTGAGCATCGTCAACGGTACGATCCCGGGCTTGGCCGGCATGCGTTTCGCCACCAGCCCATTTGGCGTGGATCCAACTTCCGCCACCGGTTTTGTGCCGATTGGCGGGGACGCCACGCTACTCAACAGCGCAAGTTACGAGGCGTTTAACGGGCCCATCAAAATCTTGGGCACGATAAGCGCCACAAGCCAAACTCCAGAGCCGGACAGCCTGTCGCTGTTCGCCATCGGCAGTCTGCTTATCGCAATGGCGCGCCTCCTGCGACGGCGGTCGCCTCAATAAAACGATATTTCCTCGTGCTGACGCTTGGGTTGGCTGCCCGAGGGCCCTCCCGATTTTCTTCCACACCTTCCGTAACGAAACGAACTCTGCTAGCAGCAGGCGCGTCAAACAATCCTCTTGACGCGCCATTCACAACATGCTAATATTTTGGCATGTCGCGAATTGATAAACAGGAGTCCCGCCGATGAGCGCAGTGGGCGGATTCAGCCGGCGGGAGCGGGAGATCCTGGATATTCTTTACCAGCGTGGAAAGGCGTCGGCCACCGAGGTTCGCGATGCCATGGACGAAGCGCCCAGCAACTCCGCGGTGCGCACCCTACTGCGCGTGCTGGAGGAAAAAGGACACGTGCGGCGGCGGGCGGAAGGGCTGAAGTACGTGTACGCGCCGGCGGTGGCGAAGGAGAAGGCCAAGCGCACGGCCGTCAGGCATCTGCTGGACACCTACTTTGATGGGTCTTCGGAGCAAATTGTGGCGGCGCTCCTCGACGTCTCCTCGACCGCGCTCACGCGCGAGGAATTGGACCGCATGACGGCAATGATCGAAAAAGCAAAGAGAGAGGGCAAGTAAATGACGGGCTGGAACGAATCGGCGTGGTTTGCGATGTGCGTGGGCGTGGCGCTCAAGAGCACGATAGTGCTGGGCGCGGCATGGATAGCGGCATTCTTATTGCGCGGCCGGTCGGCCGCGGCGCGTCACCTGGTCTGGACCGCGGCGGCGGCGGCCGTGCTGGCGCTGCCGGTCCTTTCCATTTCGTTGCCGGCGCTGCCGGTTCCGCTGGCCGGCGCGCTGCTGCCGGAGGCCACGGTGATGTTTCAGACTACGGCCGCGATGGGCGCAGATCGGGCCGACGCGTCGGCTTCGCGGCCGGACGCTCCCCGGCCGGCGCAGCCCGCGCCATGGCGCCCGAATTGGCGTCTCTCGCTGATGCTGCTGTGGGCTGCGGGGGCCGTGGCGGCATTCACGCAAATGCTGGTAGCTTGCGCCGGGATGTGGCGTGTGCGGCGCTCGGCCAGGCCATCGCCCGATCGCGGGCTGTCGACCGAACTGGCGCAGGGACTGGGAATTCTGCATGGCGTCGAGGTCCTCGAGACTTCCACCGGGACCATGCCGATGACCTTCGGAATCGTGCGGCCGGCGGTCTTCATGCCGTCGGACGCGTCCGACTGGAGCGAAGAGCGCCGCCGCATGGTGCTACTGCATGAACTGGCGCATGTGCGTCGCGGTGATGCGGCGACGCAGTGGCTGGCGCGGCTGGCCTTGATCCTGAATTGGTGGAATCCGCTGGCGTGGACGGCGTGGCGCGAGTTCGTCAAGGAGCGCGAGCGCGCGACCGACGATATGGTGCTCGACGCGGGCGCGCGCGCTTCCGACTACGCCGGCCATCTGCTGGAAGTGGCTCGCGCCATGCAGTCGACGCCGGCGCTGGGATGGGCGGCAGTCGCCATGGCGCGGCGCTCGCAACTGGAAGGGCGGCTGCTGGCGATTCTCGATTCCGGCGTGAACCGCAAGACCGCGGGCCGCGCATCGGCCCTGGCCGCGGCTCTGCTGGCAGTGGCGCTGGTCGCGCCGTTCGCGGCTGTCCGCGCGCAGGAGTCCCAAGCCATTTCGCCGGATGTGGACGCCACGATTCGCGCGGCGGTTGTGCAGAAAAATTACAAAATGCTGGACAAGGCCGCGGCGGGGTTCGAAGCCTTGCGGCAATATGAGGCCGCGCAAAAGCTGCTGGAATCGTCCGTGGCTATTCGCGAGGAAGTCTCGGGCAACCAAAGTGTGGATTACGGGGTCGGCCTGATGAAGATTGCCGATTTGGCCAAGACGCGGCGCCGTGGCCCGGAAGCAGCAGAGTTCTACACCAAGGCTCTGCAGGTACTCGGCGACCGTCTGGAATCGGCGCCGGCGCTGATGTATCTGGGGTTGCGCAAGACCAATCCTGAAGAGGCCATCGACTATTTCCAGAGAGCGCAGCGCCTCGATCCTTCGCTAGCCGCGCAGGCCATGCTGTGGATAGCGGTTTCGCGCGAACGCCAGCAGAATTCGGCGGAAGCCGAAGCGTTGTACAATTCGGCGCTGGCTGCGGCTAAGCCGAACTCGGCCGATGCGATCAATGCGATGCAACTGCTGGCTCGTCTGCTGAAGGAACAAGGTCGCGAGGATGAAGGGAAGGCGCTGTATCTCCAGGTGGACGCGCAGCGCGGGACAGTTCAAGCCAGCCCGGATGTGTTCCGCGTGGGCGGCGGTGTAACGCCGCCGTCGCTCCTAAGCAAAATAGACCCAGAGTACTCGCAGGAGGCTCGCTTCGCGAAATATTCCGGAACGGTAGCACTCTACCTGGAAGTTCGTCCCGATGGAATCGCCCAGAACATCCGGATTGTAAAAGGTCTGGGCTTGGGCCTGGATGAAAACGCGATAGCGGCGATAGAGAAGTGGCGTTTCCGGCCCGGTACCAAGGACGGCGTCCCGGTCACGGTGCCGGCCCATATCGACGTGAATTTCAAGCTGCTCTGAATATTGGTGCTAGGATTGCCTGAGCAGCCAGCGTACGGCGTTGTGCTGTAGCTTGATGAATTCCGGGTTCCACAGCACAGTTAGCAGGTGGCCGGGGGAGAGATAGCAGACCCGGCCCTTCCCATAATCGAAAGACCAGCCTGCCGGCGCGGTCGCGCCTTGTTTCTGGAAATCAAGGCCTTCCTCATTCACGCTCTCGAGGAAGATGTTTTTCCGATCTTTGTCGTACTCCATGTAATGCTGCTCGTCGGTGACGATGAAGTCGCGGACGCCCTTGGCAATCGGGTGATTCGCGTTCGTCACCTTCACCTTGAACGTCCGGATGGGCGGGTGCCCAGCGTACGCCGCGCCAAGGACGTGGCGAAAGTCAGGGTCCGTGAGTCCGACGTGGGTCACGTTGTGCATGAGCAGCGCCGCTCCACCGCTCTCGACAAATTGGCGCACGGCTTTGCCCTGCGCGGGCTTGATCCAGAATTGCGGCTTGGCCGCGGTGGGCGGCACGGGAGGGTCGGAGACCAGCTTCGTCTTTCCGCCGTTCACCCAGGCTGCGTTGGTGGTCTCGTCGGGATAGCCGTCGGGCCAGTTCATGCCGTCGCGCAGGATGATCAGGAGCTTGTAGCCATTGAGTGTTTCCGCCGTCAGCATTGTGGTCTCATCGCAGAAGTCGATCGACACTCCCAGATCCTTCGCGATATTGCGAGTCAAGCCGGTCCGGATGTAGTCCGAGTTGTGGAAGCGGTCGCCGATGAGGGCGTAGGCGGTGGCCTTTTGAGCGGAGCGCGCCAGCCGGGGAGCGAGTCCGGCGCCGGCCAGCGCGGCGATTGCGGAACGACGGGAAGTCTTCATCGAGCCCGATTGTATCGCAAATCGGATAGCGTCAATGCTCGGAAATACTCAACGTGTTGCCGTCAGGATCTTTGAACCAGGCCACCTTCGCGCCACTCGGCGAAATCCAGATCCCCGATTCATCCTGATCCATTCCCGGATAGCGCTCGAACCGCACGCCTGCTTTCTGCAATGCCTTCGCGCCCGCGGCGATGTCGGGAACCTGCCAGCCCAGAATCGTGTATCCGGCCGGCTTGAGGTCTTTGACGACGGTCACGCGGAGCATGATGCCGTTCAGGTCGAAGACCAGGGCGAACGGAAGCTCTTCGCTGACCAGGCGAAGGCCGAGAGTATCCCTGTAGAATTCCTTGGCCAGCGCCGGGTCGCGCGTGGCGACAAAGGCGATCATACTGTGATCGCTGAGTCTGAATGGGTTTGCCATGAGGACATGATGCGCTCAAATCCGGCATGTCGCAAGATGCGAATTGCGCCATAATATATCACTGATGCGACAAGGCCTGATTACGGAGTACGATCCCAAGCGCGGTGTCTCCATCGCGACGTTCGCGTACGAATACCCGCGGGGCTTCGCGGTGTACGAACACTCGCACGGGTCGGATCAGTTGATCTATGCGACCCGCGGCGTGATGGAAGTGTCATCGGGCCAGAGCTTGTGGGTGATACCGCCGCACTTCGCGCTGTGGATTCCGGCCCGGACGGCCCACAAGATTCGCATGCCTGGCGCCGTGTCCATGCGCACGCTGTATCTGCGGCCGGGACTTGCCACTGCTTTGCCGCCGGCGTGCACGGTCCTTCACGTGACTCCGCTCCTACGCGAGCTCATCGTCGAGACGGTGCGCGCCGGCCGGCTTCGATGGCGCAACCGCCTCGAGTGCGCGCTTCGGGACCTGCTGATTTCGCAGTTGGAGCGCGCGTCGCCGATGCCGACGTTCGTGACGCTCCCGAGGGACCCGCGGGCGCTCCGGGTGGCGGAAGCGATGATCGCCGATCCCGCTCAGTGTCCACCGCTCGGGGCGCTGTGTACGGCCGTGGGAGCGAGCGTCAGGACTATCGAGAGAGCTTTCCGCAGGGATGTCGGCATGGACTTCAAGTCCTGGCGAAGGCAGGTCCGTTTGATGAAGGCTGTGGAGCTGCTGGTCTCAGGATGCGCGGTGAAGGAAGTCGCCTATGCGGTCGGGTATCGCCAGCCCAGCGCGTTCGTCGAAATGTTTCGGGAGACGCTTGGAGAAACCCCGAAGGCATGGATATCGGCGCTCGAACGGTTGAATTGAAGCTGGCGCTGATGCGGTATACTACGCTTATCGTAACCAAAGCTTATGGCGGAAGCATTTGCCTCCTTATTTGAAAAGGCGCAGCTCGGAGACGGCGTCGCCCTGGATGCTGTATACAAACTGGCCTATTACCGGCTCAGAGTGATCGCCTCGGCCTTACTTCGCAGGGAACGCGCCGGACATACCCTGCAGCCCACGGCTCTAGTCAGCGAGCTGTTCCTGAAATTGCGCCGGCTGGAAACGCGCATCCTCAACGAAGATCACTTCTTTCGCATATCGGCGCGCGCGATGCGGCAAGTCTTGATCGACCATGCGCGGGTGACGAAAACAGCGCACAAAGTCTCGATCGACCTGATTCCCGAGCTCCTGCTGCCCGTCAGGCATACAGCCAGCCCAGAATCGGTCCTGGCAGTCAAGATGGTGTTCGAGAAACTCCGGACCATGGATCCTCAGGTGGCCGAGACGGTCTGGCTGCGCTCGGTAGAAGGACTGACCGTCGAGGAACTGAGCCTCGCGCAGCGCCGCGAGATGTGGCGGGTGCGGGCCGATTACGATTTTG
>WNFM01226239.1_pt2 | contig 14118 bp, 13 predicted proteins | sample 5400271 | NCBI WGS metagenome assembly WNFM01 (sample SAMN13153352, study PRJNA577476) | soil metagenome | isolation source: 60 cm saprolite on Douglas fir-dominated hillslope | place: USA:California | collected 2013-09-17 | reverse complement strand
CTTTTTTTCGACTCAGATATCAAAGGGTATCAATGACTTTATGGAATACTTCAGATAACGTTGTAAATACGCCTTTTTAAAAGGCTGATGACGCTGCATACAGGGAAAGGATGAGGATGAGGATGAAGTATATCGTTCGTCATTTAGGGCACCTACCAAAAAGAACTTACTGGTTGCTGTTGGTCGAGTTTGTGCTGGTGTTGACAACGGTAGTAGCCATTGCCAGCTATCTACCCAATCAGGCCGCTCAGGCAGCCACTCTTACTAACTGGTCGACGTTTCTCGGCAGCAACGCCCGCACTGGCTACAAAGCAGCTGAGACGATCATCAATCCCACGACAGCTCCCAATCTGAAGCTGCACTGGACGGCTTCTACGGCAAAACAGGCCAAGGCTACCGATGAAGTGATCATAGCTAATGGCACGCTCTATTGGGGGTCGTGGGACGGTATACTGCACGCGAGTGATCCTGCCACCGGGAAAGATATCTGGACAGCAAGTTTGGGGACCCAGCCGGGCGGCTGTTCTAATAAGCCGCATGGTGTGGTCGGTTCAGCGGCTGTGGCGACAGTGCTGATTAACGGCGTTGGAACCTCGATCGTGTTCGTGGCTGCTGGACAAAGCAACCTCTACGCGCTGAACGCCCACACGGGAACGATCCTCTGGCGGACTAATTTGGGGACCAATCCCGCCGAGTTCCTTTATAGTTCAACGGCTGTCTACAAAGGCAGTGTCTATGTAGGAGTCGCTTCAACAGGCGACTGCCCCCTGGTACAAGGAGAGGTTGTCCAGGTTAATGCCTCTACCGGGCAGATCCAACATACGTTCAAGGTCGTACCTGATGGCGGTTGTCTTGGGGGTTCTGTATGGGGTTCGCCCACCATCGATGAGCAGTCAGGTAAGCTCTATGTTGTGACGGGCAATGCCGACAAACTATCTTGTACCCAGCCCATGCCTTTAGGCCAGGCGGTCGTCGAGCTTAACGCGGCTGACCTCTCCCTGGTCGCCTCGTGGCAGGTGCCGAGTTCTGATCTAGTCGGCAAAGACGATGACTTTGGCAGCACCCCCACTCTTTTCCAGGCAACGATCAACAGTGTCTCTCATGCGATGGTGGGGATGGTCAGCAAAGATGGCTACTACTATGCCCTCGACCGGACCAAGATTAGTGCGGGACCACTGTGGAAAGTGCGCATCTCTGTGGGAGGGTCGGCTCCAGCCACGGACGCAAGCATCGCTTCCAGCGCTTATGATGGGACCGGACTGTATGCGGCAGGAAGCTTAACGACAATTGGAGGGCACCAATGCGTTGGCAGTCTGCAAAAATTGAACCCAAACACCGGGACGGTCCTCTGGGCAGATTGTCTGAACGGCTCAGTACTGGCTCCTACGCTCGCCGTGCCAGGCTTAGTCGTCGTCGGTGCGGGCAACAGCATGGATGTCGTTGACTCACAGACGGGGCGAATCCTTTTCACATACACGGATACGACGACGAACGGGGACTTCTGGGGGGCAGCCACGATCTCTGGTGGCATTCTCTACGATGAAAGTAAGAGTGGCAAGCTCTTTGCCTTCGGACTGTAGCGCACCCGAAGAATAGAAACACCTGTTTTACCCTTCTAAGCAGGGACAAGCCGCTGGTGAGATGCTGAAGACTCAGCATTTCTCCATCGGCTCCCCCACATCGCACAAGACATTCGCCCTCTCCGGTGGCTAGACGCATTTGAATTGGAGCTCTTTGCGTGTACAAAGATGCTCTTTTCCGAGTTAGGAAGCGCGATGTCTGTACCAGACAGAGAAGCGGATGAAAATCGCATATTTCGTGCATAAGCGGTAGTAGTATGCGATTTTCAGAAGAATGCTCTCATCATTATTGTAATGAATACCGTTGCTAGAATGTACAACAAGGTTATGCAATCTGTCACTCACGCAAGCTCATCCACACAATCTGAGCATGGTTTCGGTGGGATAAGATGAGCGCAGAGTGACAGATCGTTTCCAGCCATTGATGTAGATTCGTCCTGCATCAAGCAGGCGACCACGAATGGTCCCCGGTGGCAACCGCAGCACCGGCCCGGTACCAATGTATGACACCGGGTTGACTACTTTCTCAGCAATCGAAGCATGGTAAAATCGGCCTGTTGTTCGGTAATGGGTAATGAAGGTAGCGCCCAATCTGGCGATGTTGAGCGCAGCGGCATAGTCTCTTGAGCCGCTCCAGCCGCAGTGGGAACATTTGAGCCAGGCTCCCCAGTCTTCTACTTTCGAGAGGTGCTCTGGCGAGCGGTAGGTGTTGGCAGCTTCGCCGCAATGCGGGCAGGTGTGAGACGTTTTCCTGGGGTGCTGCCATTCGAGCCTGATGCCTACCATATGGCACTTATAACGGAGGATGCGCCACAACTCTCCCCTTACTTGGGAATTATTCCTCCAATTTCGCCAGCGCCCCTTGGCATCGCGTCCACGGCCTGTGGACTTGAGTGATTTAAGTGACTCTCCGGCAATCAGTTCGCAGCCCTGTGCTGTTGCCAGCAGCAAGAGGATATTCGCCGCGAGATGAGCTAAATCCCTGTTTCTGGCTTCATATTTCCGCCAGCAGCGGTCGAGTTCACGGCGCAATATGGCACGTTTCCTTAGAGACGGCTCACGCTTCTGATCACCAACGGGAAAACGGTCGCGTTGTGCTTCAAGGGCGGCAATCTTGGCCTTGAGCCGATCAATTTGCCGCCGGGTGCGAGCCTGCCGTCCATCAAAGCAGCCTGTATCGAGAAACCAGGGACGCCCAACGTAATGACCATCGAGATCCACTGTGGCTGCTGTGACCAGCGTGCGGACGCCCCAATCGAAACCAAGCACATACTGCATATCAGACCACTCAGCAGGCACTGTCACAGGGACAGTGACGATAAAGTCGAGTACCGCGTAGCGCGTCCCATCGATCTCCTGCATTTCACGTAATGTTGGGGCAAGTGCCTCCCCCGATTTGAGGCGACTGATCACTGGATCAGGGAGAGAGAGTTTCCTTGTGTTCTCTCGCCAGGAGCGTGACCATGTGCCGTCTTCATCGGGGAAACGGAGCGCGAGTGTCACCTGTTTCTGATCCAGATCGAGAGACAGACGATATGCCTGGCCCTTCTCAGCTCCGTCATCTCCTGCATAGGGCAGTTGCCCCACCTTGAGAACTGGGACAGTTTGCATCTCTTCATAGGTATCGGGAAAGCTGCCATTTTCGAGGTAAAAATTGCACGCTTGCTCGATCAAACTTTGGAGTTCTCCCGTATTGCCGCCATCTTCGTTCGCCTTGCGCACATCGGCCAGTGCCTCTCGAATGGCTTTGCGGTTCTTGCCTGCTCTCCTCGCTTCCGTTTTCGGCTGGATCATTCCTTGTTTCAGGATTGGGAGGATCAGCACAAACTGTTTCTTACGCTCTACCTGTGTTCTGAGCAGGCGACCAACCATTTCGGCTTGACATCTCCAAAGCCGGGACCCATGAAATGCGGGTGGTGCGGTCATGGCTTCCACCTGCTTGTAAGCTGGTCCGTCTCCCCGTACGCCAAAATCGTCGAGATGAGACCACAACGCCATGATCACCTGATTGATGACTTCTCGTGAGACATCCAGCAAGCGCAGGGCATCGGCCTGCACCTCATCAGGAAGACGAAGTGGATAACTTAGGGATTGTTGATCACGGCTTCGGCGCACTGTAAGAGTTCCTTCTGTTTATGAGAGCGCATGCCATACAATCGACCTGAAAACGAAGCAATCAGGGTCAGGAGATCCTGGGTTAGCTCTTGCTCTGGCGTTTTTTCTTCTTCCAGCTCCAGGATGGTGAGCCGGACTCCAAAACTCTCAAATAAAAGTTCCACATAATCTTGCCCAAAGCGGGTTAAACGATCCGCATACGTGATAGCGACTTCTCCCACACGATCCTCACAGACCATCTTCAGCAGCCGCGCCAGTTGTCTGCGCGTGGTCGAAAGGCCAGAGCCAATATCCGAGAGCACCACGGCTCGTATTCCAGGACGTTCTGTCTTGGCCCACTGCTCCAGGCGAGCTAATTGTGTTTCTAAATCATCCCGTTGCCCTTGCCCACTCACCCGGCCATACAGGACGAGCAACCGCACGTCTGCTTTGCCTCTCAACCGCTCAATCTCGGTTCTGGGAATACGAGCTTCCAAGCCAACACGCACGGCCTGAATTTTTCCCCGCTTGATCCAACGTCGGACAGTAAAGGGATGCAGTCCTAATTCATGGGCGGCAACTCCCACCCGTAACAATTTTGGTTCTCTGGGACCTTCGGATTTCTTTCTTGCCATACTCGAAGTAGTATAAGGTAATTATAGAAAAATAGCAACTGTCAGCAACCCTCTATCGCTCTGGCAAATCCATCCATTTAGCCTGGACGCCTGGAGGTGTATATGTAGCAAAAGCTTCCAGTAGGTCCGTAGGACTCTCTTTATGTAACAAAATGTGCGAGTGATGCGATGGGATGAAGCCCTCATTGGCGGCGTGCTCGACCATATTCAGGAGCGGTGTAAAATAGCCAGCAACATCAAGCAAGCCAACAGGTTTGTTATGCAAGCCAAGTTGAGCCCACGTCGTAATCTCGAACAGTTCATCAAAGGTGCCGAAACCACCGGGTAGGGCAATAAATCCATCTGAGAGATCAGCCATAAGAGCTTTGCGCTCATGCATACTTCCCACTTCGTACAGTCTGCTCAAGTTCTGGTGGGCCACTTCGCCACGAAACAAAGCTCGCGGAATGACCCCTATAACCTCACCCCCACCTGCCAGTACGCTATCAGCCAGGACGCCCATTAAGCCCACACTGGCACCACCATACACCAACCCCAACCCCCGCGCCAGCAGTTCGCGCCCCAACTCTTGCGCCGCCTCTTGATACTCCTGCCGTATACCCAGATTGGAACCCGCGAAAACACAGATACGCTGCATAAAAAACCTTTCTGCTTAAACCGCCAGGTAGTCATCACAACCTTCAGCTTGGTTCCCTGATTATACTATCTACGCACAATAGCTTGATTCTAGTTCAGATGTTGTGTGAAATGCTGCTCTACGGTTCTTTATCATCATCGATGTTTTGGTAGGCGTTCCCTTTGGTATAGTGCAGGAGATCAACCATTCAAAAAAGGGGAATCGACATATGCCATCCTATGTATTTCACCATGCGCATCCCAAGATCATGAGAAGGAAATGGCTTGGGGCCTACATTGCTATGCTGTTTAGCATCCTATTCCTGGCTCTGCAGGAAACCGCTCAGCCTGTTGCTGCTGCCACTCCTCCACCTTCACTGAAACAGGCAACGTTTGTCGTAAATGGAGTCTTTATCACGGCCACTGGTCAAGCATTCCCCAACACGACTTTTCACACAGGCGATCTCGGCAATTCAACGCAAATTGCTATGTCAATCCAACACTATCCCTATTCTGCCTTCTCTGTAATTGCTACACCTTTGCAAAGTCACGAGGAAAATGTACAACCAGTCGCAAGCGATTCTGCTCAAGCGTATGGTGCTCTGGTTTATACAGCCTTACAACACCAAACACAAGCTCCTCAAGAAGCTCCCAGCATTTACCTTTTCAGGGCTTCGGTTCCAGGGAAAGTGTATCACGTCAACATCGCTTTCGGAACACAAACACCTCAACCAGCACTCATCGTAGAATGGACACTCGCAGTAGAGACAAACCTGTGGCGCGTGCGGTTTATTGTTGCAGAAACCACCGATTCATCTCTACCTACTGCCAGGGTATTGGCTCAACTCCAAGGAACTGAACTCGTTGGTGCAACAGAAAGCAGCCATCCTTCTATAGGAGCTACCCCTCCATCTGCTCCTCAAACATATGCCACGACCATGACTCCACTCATCAGTAATCCCAACTGGGTCAACGATCTCAATTGGTGGCATGGTGATTGCGATGTGAATACATTTCCTGGTTCCTATCGCTTAGGAGGAAGTTCGGGGATCAGTTACCTGGGCGTCTATCCCTGCGGACCGGGGAAAACCTTCCACGTCGTTAACTTCTTTCCGAGAGCCTTTGGGGGAGCCGAATGGCAATGCGTTGAATTGAGCATGCGCTTTATGTATCTGGTGTATGGCATCTATCCCTATCCTGCCAATGGCAAAGACGTTGTGCCAAATTATGAGGGTAAGCGGATGCAAAAATTTCTCGCGCAAAATAATTTCATCGGCCCCGATCATCCTATTGGCCCTGGTGATATCCTCAGCTTTGGTCCTGTTACCGCAAAAATGCATTTCGCCTATAAAAACCTATACGGTCATACATCAGTCGTGACTGCAGTCGATCTTGATGAAAACGGCCATGGCACGATTACCACCATGGAAGAAAATGGTTCTCTCAACGGCATGGCCAGTTATGTTGTCAACAATTGGATGATCAACACAAATGCAGATGGTGTAGGACCATTTGTTGGTTGGCTGCATAATCCCAGAGATAACCCACCAACGCCAACGCCTAGTCCTAGTCCAACTCCAAGTACGTAGCAAATACACAGCAATGGAACTGTGTATGCTTACAAAACTACTGGGATCTGTGGTTCTGGCGTAGATGACAAGAAGATCTAAAGAGTTACTACGCGAGGCCAAAACAACATGTCTCAAAATGAGACATTTAGCTCCACCCCTCTAACTTGATGCTGACGGTGGGTTGAGCAACCACAGGCTGCTCAACCCACCGTCAGCATCAGATAAACGTCTTATACATGATGTACAATAGAAGTGCCAATGTGCAGCAAGTGGAACAGTTTCAACCTCATCTCAGACTTTACTATAAAGGCACATTGTTAAAAGGCCAGGAGATACTCTCTTCATTAAGAGGTTGTTTGTATGAATGGATCGGTTAATATCCTGCTCGTAGTAGCCATATCCTTGCTTGTTTTGGCTCTTGCAACAGGTGCAGGGCTCTATATACGCAAGTGGCAGGCTACGAGGATGCGAAAAATTGGCGTGATGGTATTATGTGTCATAATACTTGCAGGTGGAATTGGCGGCACGCTCTATGCATATGCCTGGCCCAAAGGACCTCCTGAATTAAGCAGTAAGGAAAAAGCCGCCTTGCAAAAAATGTATACCGCTGTCACCACGAATGTCCCGCTGTTCTATGATCCGTTGACCAGGCAAGACGCCAATTATTGGAACGTGGGAACCTGGCATCAAGGTGATAGCTGTAGTTTTAATGATGGAGCATATCGTATCATCTCGATTGAACAAGAATATTATTCCTGGTGTATCGCCGAGGCGCCTGTCTTTAGCAACTTTGTCTACCAGGTACAGATGAAGATTTTGCGCGGAGACGGCGGAGGTCTTGTCTTTCGCGCCCGCGCGAAGAGCGGAGACTACTACTATTTTGGTATTGGCCAGACTGGTACATATAGTCTCTACCGCTTCTCAAGCAAAGAGAATCGCCAGGAACTGCAAAGCGGCTCTTCGTCGAGCATCAAAACGGGCCTGAACCAGGTGAACCTGTTGAGTGTTGTTGCCAGGGGTGCGCAGATTGCCGTCTTTGTCAATAAACAGCCTATCGCTGAAATAAACGACAGCGCCTATCAAATGGGCCAGATTGGCCTGGCTGCTGATGAAGATAACAATACGACTGACGTGGCATATACCAATGCCCAGGTCTGGACCTTATAATATAAATGGAGTATTATGATTCAAGCACTGATTTTCGACTTTGATGGTCTCATCTTAGATACAGAAGTATCATCTTTTCAAACCTGGCAGGAAATTTACGCCGAACACAATTGTGATCTACCTTTCGACACCTGGGCTGTGTGTATTGGTGGCTCTGCTCATAGCTTTGACCCCTGCGACTTCCTGGAGGAACAGCTTGGACGACCAGTGCAGCGCGATGAACTACGTCTGCGCCGCCGTCAACGCCATGTGGCCCTGGTCGAAACACAATCCCTCCTGCCCGGTGTACAAGAGTACGTTCTCACAGCCAAACGCCTTGGTTTGAAATTGGGCGTGGCCTCAAGTTCGAGCCATGAGTGGGTAGACAACCATCTAGACCGCCTGGGTGTGCTCCCATACTTTGACAGCATTAAGTGCTCCAACGACGTCAAATACTCTAAGCCTGCTCCCGATCTTTATCTTGCTTCCCTCGACGCGCTAGGGGTTCGAGCAGACCAGGCTATTGCCCTGGAAGATTCGCCCAATGGTGTGTTAGCTGCACAAAGAGCTGGCATCTTTTGTATTGCCGTTCCCAATCCTATCACAAGCCGGCTCTCGCTTAGCCATGCCGATATGCGGCTGACATCCCTTGCAGACATACCTTTGGAACAGTTACTCACGCACATACAAGAGAAAGCGGCCTCATGACGACGTCCAGTTATGATCAGATCGCAACAGGGACTATTACTGAGAGGGTTCCTGGCAATAAAGAGGGACCCGCAATGCTTTTGATACGCTTCAGGAAAATATAAGTCAATGATTATCTCGGCCAGCTATAAAACGGATATCCCAGCCTTCTATGGAGAGTGGTTCATGAACCGCCTGCGTGCGGGTTCATGCAAGATGGTCAATCCCTACGGAGGGCAGATCTATACAATTAGCCTCGGTCGTGAGGACGTAGACGGCTTTGTCTTCTGGACGAAGAACATCGGCCCACTGCTCAAGCACCTGCCAGAGATACGCGAAGGTGGTTATCCGTTTATCGTCCAGCATACCATCACCGGCTATCCCCGTGAGCTAGAATACCGCGTCATCAACTCATCGCATACCGTCGCGCATATGCACCACCTGGCCAATAAGTACGGCCCTGACGTAGCCATCTGGCGCTACGACCCAATTGTCTTCTCTTCTCTAACTCCCATAGATTGGCACCGGCGCAATTTTGCAGCATTAGCTCAGGCCCTGGCAGGTTCTACAGACGAGGTAATCATATCGTTCGCGCAGATTTACAAGAAGACAAAGCGCAACATGATCCAGGCGGCCCAGGAGTTTGACTTTCACTGGGATGAACATGAAATTATTTGCCAGGAACAGGGACGCGATCTAGCTGTAGAATTTGCCCAGATCACCCAGTCTCACGGTATGCAGCTAAAAATCTGTTCACAAAAGGCCTTTCTTATACCAGGAGTCACAGCAGAGGCACGTTGTGTTGATGCACAACGCCTGGAGAAAGTGGCAGGTCAGGCACTTGAGCATACAATCCCTCTCAAGGGCAACCGTCTGGAGTGCGGCTGTTTCGCCTCCAGGGATATTGGCGAATATGATACCTGCCCACATGGCTGTGTCTACTGCTACGCCGTTCAACACAGAGACCTCGCCCTCTCTCGCTATAAAGCACACGACCCGGCAGGCGAATTCTTATTTCCACCTGGACGAACGCAACTGCCAATACGCTTGAAATATAATTAATGGGCTTTGCAGCCGCAGGCTGCAAAGCCCATTAATTATCCATATCCAAAAACTCTTGCGAACTGCCACAGGCAGTGAGGAATCAGAAAAACATACATATCAGGTTAGTTACAACAAAATGTAGCTATGCGTCTGGGGCGCATTGGCGGTATGAGCAAATTGTTCTGGTGTTGGCACGGCAAAGTTGAGTGAGTCGGCCAGACGATCAATGATGTTAAAGCAGGTGCAGACGGCTATGGCATCCTCAACCGCTTTGTCGCTGATACCCACCTCGCGCAGTGGAGCGGCATCTGACGGTCCAACTTCCCCTGGTGTTAGAGTGAGTTTCTCCAGGAAACCGAGCATAGCGCGTAACTGTGTAGAAATAGGAGCCGCGTGCCAGTCGTCCAGGACGGCTTGAACAAGTTCGTGAGAGAGGAGCAATGACGCGACCGCGCCATGTGAGCCTGTTCAAAAAGGGCATTGATTCTTGCTTGAAACAAAGGTAGCGAAGAGTTCGCGCTCACCCACACTCCAGTCCGAAGGTCCATGCATAATCTCCTCCAGAGCCAGGGAGAAAGGGGTACCAAATATTTCTGGACGATAGAGGAGCATACGAATGACATCTGGCATGGGCCGATCTTCACCCCGGGCGGCTTGTATGTGCTCCATCAAGAGTTTTTCGGACTCGCGGTGTCCGTGCTCAACATTTTTTAAGCGCATAGTTTCCTACCTTCCACAAACTATTCAACCATTCTCTTTCCTGTACCTATCTGGCTCTCCATCCTCGCAGGCGGATTTTAGACCATGAGAGATGGATAGCTTTTGCCTTTGCTGCATACAGCATAAGTACAGCAAGCACAACATAGGCACTGATCCATAGGGCAAACAATCTGTTTTGACTGGGTAAAAACATCGATGGTAAAAAATCGGTCACACGGTGATGAAATAGCCACAACTGCATAAGAGCCCTGTTTCGCCCTCTACCATCATTGAAGCTATTGAGACTAGGAACTAAAGCTAACAAATTATACACGCAGCCGAATACCATCGCTAGAGCGAACACGATGCTAGACAGGATGCTGCGCAGCTGCTCCAGGGCATAAGCCATATAAAAAGAGCCTAAAGGCAGCAACACAATAAGAAAACGCGCCGTCGGCGACCAGCCGCCTGACCAGATTCTAAAGGTTGTACATATGAGCAAGTATGGCAAGGACAGCGCGAGCAGTAGCAGGTTATACCTGGTAAACTGCTTTTTCATGGCCAGTACGATGCCCATAAAGAGAAAGATGAACACAGGAAAACTTATGAATAAGCCAAATTCCTGGTCAAAGAGCAGGCCCAGAATTGCCCGGAAAGGCAATGCAGCGAAGGGTTTACTATTCCCGTGAATATCGTTCACTTCGTTGATGGTAGGATTTAATGTTCCCCATACTTTAAGGTTATATATTTCAAATAGCACGAATAACGCGACCACAGGCAGCAGGAAATACACATAATATTTCAGATTTTTAAACTTGTTGCTTGCATACAGTTTGTACAGAAAAGCGCCAAATAACACGATCTCAAACAAGGTGAAGCGTATATGTATCCAGGGAAGTATCCCTAGTAAGAGCGAGCTAACGAGGATATCCGCAGTGCTGATCTCCTTTTGCAATACTTTTCTTAGCACGTAGATGCACAAAAGTGCGCCGATAGGCTCTATAAAAGTCAGGTGAGAATAAAGATAGACTGGCGAGGCCAGCATATAGGCCAGACTGACTATCAGTGCATATTTTCGGCTGATACCCATGATCAGCAAAAGCCAGTAGATATTGAGGATAATCAACACAGCTATACAGGAAATAAATACGACAGCTCCCAGTCTGCCCCAAAAATAGTAGGGAATAAGCCGGGAATAAGCCATAAAATAGGGGCGCCGATGCTGTGCAATGGCAGCAGTTGGCCACTGGCGCTGTAGGAGACATGGGGGGCAAGGTTCGTAGGATAAAAAGTGCGATAATCCCCGTGAGTGTAATCTAACATCACATTCAAAGAATGGTATTTGAGCAGTGTCTGGCTGATAACCAGGAAGTGCGGCTCATCACCCGTTGGAGGTGACGAGTAAACATAGTAGAATGCTGTCGAAACAAACACGACAGTACAGATGGCGACAAGCAATAACACCTGCTTGTCAGGCCTATGTTGACGGAATCTGTGTAGCAACATATATATTAGTCTGTTTTCTTTCATAAAATTTCACATCCATGCGATGCTCGTCATCACCTGAATGGAATGGTCATTCGCCGTGAGGAGAATAATTACCGCAAAGCCTCTAGTCCGCGTTCCAGGCGCGCCAGGCCTGCACCAAGTGCTGCGCTCAGGGTGATTTCAAAAATAGCATCTTCGGAATAGCCTGCATGGTGTAAGGCTTCGACATCCGCATCGGTGACTTTGTAGGCGTGCTTAGCTACTTTATCTACGTACCGGGTCAACTCTTCCGGCACTTCGTCACTTGCATGATTATCTGGTCGCCCACCGTTTTGGGCAGCACGCGCCTCTACCGCGCAGCGGAGTTCATCACGGGTATCTCCTGGAGTAGTCAGTACAGCATCCACAAAACGCTGGATAACTGGCGGATATTGGTTGGTCATGATGGCGATCTCCTCGTCTCTTTGGCGTTTGACTTTACCATGTTACCATACTAACCTCTTTAAGAGAAGCAAATCAAACATGTTCTTGTTATCATTACTAGAAGGGAAAGCTACATGGGACAGACTATTTTCCAGGTAGATGCATTTACAGATAAGCCATTCGCAGGCAACCCGGCAGGTGTATGTGTTTTGCCTGAGCCACGCTCCGAACGTTGGATGCAGGATGTTGCTCGGGAGATGAACGTGTCCGAAACGGCCTTCTTGCTCAAGCAAGAGGATGGTTTTCAACTGCGCTGGTTTACACCTGCTGCAGAGGTTGATCTATGTGGTCATGCCACGCTGGCAAGCGCGCATATCTTATGGGAAACGGAATATTTGCAGCCGCAGGAGCAGGCACGCTTTCACACGCGCAGTGGCCTACTGACCGCTGAGCGGGTAGATGGAAATTGGATAGAACTCGACTTCCCTACTAAACCCGAACAGACGACCGATGCGCCGCCTCATTTATTAGAGGCATTGGGCGTACAGGCTCAATATGTGGGTGTCAATGTCTTTGATTACCTGGTAGAGGTCGATACGGAAGAAACGCTGCGCAACATGCAACCTGATATTACTCTCTTAGCTCAGGTCCCCGTTCGTGGGGTAATCGTCACCAGCCGCGCCTCTACTCCTGGCTATGATTTCGTTTCGCGCTTTTTCGCGCCGCGTGTGGGCGTCAATGAAGATCCCGTCACAGGGTCTGCCCATTGCTGCCTTACGCCCTATTGGAGTAAGCGCCTGGGCAAAAACGAGTTGTTGGCCTATCAGGCCTCGGCACGCGGCGGTGTGCTGCGCGTGCGTCTGAGTGGGGAGCGCGTCAAGCTGGCTGGACAGGCCGTCACGACTCTACATGGGGAGTTATTGACTTAAACATACATAATTTATCGTCCATGTTGGTAGCTTAAGGGATAGGTTTCTCCATCTTTCTCAAGGCGGGATTCAGCAGCAATGAGAGCGTTGTTGCAAGATAAACTGTGCCGATAACTATCAATGTCATCTGTAATCCAATCCAGGTGGCTAGATACCCACTCACAACTGTGCCAAGGGGAATACCAGCCAGGACGCCTGCGTTGATCGTCCCAAAGACACGCGCGCGCATCTCCACTGGTATGCGCTCCTGGATGATGGTGTCTATCAGCGGGTTGATGGGGGCAATAGCAAGGCCAGCGATAATCTGCCAGGCAATGAGGACCGGCAAGAAGGGTACCAGGAACACCCAGAAGCGCAGCGCTCCGCCAACAGTGTATCCAATCCCAAAGGTCAAGCGTCGTGGCAGTCGATGACCGATGATGCTAAAAATCAGCGTTCCTACAAACGCTGCCCCGCCAAGTGCAGCAACAATCAAGCCAAAGGGGAGGGCACTATGAAAGATAGACCTGATGTATGCTGGTCCAACGACCGAAGACCAGGCTGCGTCCAGCAGATTGGTGATCATGACAGTTCCCATGATGGCCCCTATGAGCGCGTCACGCTGGATGAAACGCACTCCCTCCCATAGAGTTGCGAGGTACCGGCGTTCTCCTATTGCGTTGACCTGCCGGGCGGTCGCTGGAACGGCAAGTCCAATGAGCAGGGCGGAAAGGGCAAAAGAAGCGCCATCAAACCAGAGAAGGTTGCTTGTGCCGATGACGGCGATCAAGATCCCGGCAAGGGGTGCCCCGAGAAAACGGGCTACGCGGCTCACTCCATCCGTGAGGGCGTTGGCTCGCTCTAAAGGCATCCTTGCTTGCGCTGCAAGGTCTGGCACCAGGGAGGAACGAGCGGTCACACCAGGAGACTGAAGCAGCCCACCTAGAAACACGAGTACTAACAGTTGCCAGAAGGCCAGACCTACCGTGTGGTAGAGCAAGGGGATAAGCGCTACTGTTCCCCCACTCACCAGGTCGCCAATCACACTGGTGCGCTTGTAACCCAGGCGATCCACCAGCGTACTCCCAAAGAAGGCAGAGAACACTGCGGGTAAGGTCGAGAAGAAGGCAGTGATACCTGTTTGGGCCACGCTGCCCGTCGTCTGAAGGACAAACCACGGAATGGCGAGGAAGGTAAGTATATCTCCGACATAGGAAATGGTATTGCC
>WNFM01129261.1_pt2 | contig 14119 bp, 14 predicted proteins | sample 5400271 | NCBI WGS metagenome assembly WNFM01 (sample SAMN13153352, study PRJNA577476) | soil metagenome | isolation source: 60 cm saprolite on Douglas fir-dominated hillslope | place: USA:California | collected 2013-09-17 | reverse complement strand
TATTGCCCGCATCCATGACGCTGTTTCCTTAAAGAACGAGAAAAAGAAATAGAAAGGGAACGCTTCCTCACCAGCACTGTGCGGCAGGACGCAGTGAGCGAGCGTATCATGCGATGGCACATCTAGACTACGATAATAACAGTATGACCTATGCAGCAAGCAGCGCAGATTCCTCCACAGGACCAGGACAGCATAACCAGGGGATACCCGTCACATATCGCCCAGGTCACGTGCGGCGGCTCGGACAGCGCACACGTGCCGACCTTCCCAGGTTGAGCAAATTTCTGGTGGTCGGAGGGTCGGGAGTGCTGGTGAACAGCCTGGCGCTGCTGCTCCTCTTCCAGGGGGCGCATCTGCCGCTGGTGATCGCCTCGATTCTTGCGGCAGAACTGGCGATCGGCAACAACTTCTGGTGGAACGACCGCTGGACCTTCAAGCGCACGCAGCTCTCTTTGCGCCGCTTCGCCCGCTTCAATCTGGTATCACTCGGGGGCCTGGTCATCACTACGTGTACCCTGTGGGCCCTGGTCCATCAATTGCATGTCTACTACCTGGCTGCCAACCTGCTGGGCATCGCCCTGGCGACCGCCTGGAGCTTCGCGGCGAATTCGTTCTGGACGTGGGGAGGTGCGCGATGAGCTGGAGCCCTGTCGTTCTCGCTGCGCTTACCGGTGGTCACGCGCTGGGGGGGCTCCTGCTCTCCGGTGCGGTGGCATTTTCTCTCCTCCTCACGATCCAGTCGGTCTATACTCTCTATATCATGCTGTATACATGGGATCGGCCGGAGGCCTATCGGATGACGAAGGCCCCCGCGCGCTTTCTGCCGCCCCAGAAGTCCTTCACCGTAATGCTGCCCGCCCGCCACGAGGAGGAGGTTATCCAGACGACCATCGAGCGAGTGGTGCGTGCCAACTACCCCACGTCTATGCTGGAGGTGGTGGTGATCTGCTCGCTCGATGATACCGGCACCATTGCCAGGGCCCAGCAGAAGGTCGCGCAGTTGCACCGCCAGGGGGTGACGAACGTGCGCGTGCTGGCCTACAAGCAGAAGCCCATCAACAAGCCGCACGGCCTCAACGTGGGTTTGCGCAATACCCGCCACGAGGTGGTGACCATCTTCGATGCCGAGGACGATATCCACCCGGACATCTTCAATGTGATCAACACCGTGCTGTTGGAGGATCCGGTTGCTGTCGTGCAGGGCGGAGTGCAGCTCATGGACTACCAGTCCAGGTGGTACTCAGTCCTCAACGTGCTGGAGTACTTCTTCTGGTTCAAGAGCCGCCTGCACTACCATGCCCGGCTGGGCATGACCCCGCTGGGAGGCAACACCGTGTTTTTTACCCGCGATGTGCTCCAGCGCGTGGGCGGCTGGGATGAGCAGAACCTGACGGAGGACGCCGACATCGGCATCCGCATCAGCCTGCTGGGCGAGCGGATGCGCGTTGTCTACGACGACCGCTACGTCACGCGCGAGGAGACGCCGCCCACGCTGAGCCAGTTCATCAAGCAGCGCACGCGCTGGAGCCAGGGCTTCCTGCAGACGCTGTTCAAAGGCGAATGGAAGCAACTCCCCCGGCTGGGGCAGCGGCTACTGGCGATCTACACACTGGGGTTTCCCGCCGCCCAGGCCGTGCTGGGGATTTACATCATCGTCGCGCTGCTCATGTTGTTCATCGTGAAAGTGCCGGTGTTCACGGCCATCCTGCTGGATCTGCCGTTCTACCTGCTGGCGGCCCACTTCACGCTCTCCGTCATCGGGCTCTTCGAGTTCACCAAAGCGCACGGGCTCAAGCTGACCTGGAAGACGCTGCTGATCATGACGCTAGGTTACCTGCCCTATCAGTGGGTGCTGGCCTATGCCTCCGTACGCGCCACGCTGCGGCAGGTGCGCGGCATCAATAACTGGGAGAAGACCCAGCATGTCGGCGCCCATCGCCAGGCCGAAGCGCTCAAGGCACCCATGCCGGGCAACCCGCGCTCAGCACCATTGCCACAACTATAAGCAGAGAAGAAAGAAGAAAAGATGCACGTTCAACAATCGTTCAAAGAGGACCGCGGCGAGCAACCTGAACAGAGCCATGAGCAGGCGCGCCAGTTGAAGTCGCCGGCGTCTATAGGTCAACGTCAGGTGATGGTGGGCCGCGCCCTCTTGCTAGTCTCGCTGCTCGCCGGAGCGGTCTCGCATGGCTACCACCTGTTCCTCTACCCCCTCTACATCACCGATGAGGGCATCTACATGGAACAGGCGTGGTCGGTGTTGCGCGAGGGCATGCTCTCGCCCTACACCTACTTCTACGATCATGCGCCTGGGGGCTGGCTGGTCATTGCTGGCTGGGTTGCCCTCCTGCCCCATCAGTTCGAGACCTTCGGCAATGCGATCAACACCGGTCGTGTGCTGATGCTTCTGGTGCACCTGGCGAGCGTCTTCTTGTTGTTCCAGGTCACGCGTCGCCTCTCGGGAAGTCTCATCGCGGCCGTGGTGGCCTGCTTCTTCTTCAACCTGTCGCCCCTGGCCATCTACTACCAACGCCAGGTGCTCCTGGACAACCTGATGGTCTTCTGGGTGCTCTTGAGTCTGTACCTGGCGACCAGTGACGATCGCCGCATCCTCACCCCGCTCTTGAGCGGCCTGGCCCTGGGAGTCAGCGTAGCCACCAAAGAAAACGCCATCTTCTTTGTGCCTGTCATCGGCTACCTGCTCTACAGCAAGGTGCGCCAGCGGCGCAATTATCGCTTTGCCCTGAGCTTCTGGCTCTTCGGGATGTTTGCGATCATTTCGCTGTACTTCCTGTACGCCCTGCTCAAAAACGAACTCATTCCGACGCATCTGGACTTCAATCTCATCAACCCGCCCGCCGACCACGTGTCGCTGCTCTACACCATCTGGCAACAGCTACATCGCAGCCAGGGCAGCATCCTGGACCGGCACAGCCTCTTCTGGACGTTTTCTCTGGATGCGTGGCTGCCCAAAGACACGTTGCTGTTGGCCGGGGGCGCCGTGGCCACGCTGGTCAATCTCTTCCTTGGCTTGCGCGACCGCGGCAAGAATCGAGGAGAGCTGGTCGCTGCGTTACTCGCCCTGAGCTATGCTTTCTACCTGGCGCGGGGCAGCGTGGCGCTGGAGTTCTATGTCATCCCCCTGATACCCTTTGTGGCCCTGAACATCGGCATGCTGGCGGGCCGGATCCTGCACATGGTGCCGGAGAGCCGACGCCTGCCACTGCTCGCTGGCAGCGCTCAGGCGCTTATCCTGGGCGTGTGCTTCGCGGTGCTCCTACTGCCTCCAGGAGGCTACGTGCTGGTACATGATCAGGCTGGCAAAGTGGTACCGCACGACCTGTACAAGCTGCCACTGACGACACTGCAAGCGCAGCAAGTGGCGTTCATCCGCCAGCACATCCCGCCCGGTGCTCGCATCGTGATGGACGATGACCTGTGGGTGCAGCTGCACGACGTGCAGCCCTATTATCCGTTCGCCCATTCCCACTGGAAAGCCTCGTCCGACCCTGCTGTGCGCGACAAGCTCTTCGCCAGCAACTGGCGCAACATCGACTACATCGTGTTGTCCAACAAGATGCTTATCGCTATGCAGCAAAACAATACGAATGGCGGCGAGAACTACATCTTAGAAGCCCTTAGCCACGGGCAGCAGATTTGGAGTGTGACGCGGGGCAATATTAGCCTGGCAATTTACCAGATCCAGAAGTGAGTGTGTGATGAAATCAGAAGAAGGAGACTGTCATGAATGACAATCTGGACATCCCCATAGAGGATGAGGTTCTACTACCCGTACTAGAAGATGAGGAGCCACTTACCCCGGGAAGGAATGAGGTCCTGCCACCCATAGCGGAGGATGCAAAACTGCCTCCACCGGTGGTGCGCCCACCCGTACCGGAGGATGCGGAGCCGTCCCTGCCGGTGGCGCGCCCACCCAGGACCAGGACCCGCCTGAAGCGCTGGAAGCTGCTGTTGATCGTGCTCGGGGGGATTGTGGTCATCTCGGTGGTGTTCGGCATGCTCAACCGGTCTGCTGGCTCGGGAGCCGTGGATACAACGGGAGCCACCCACCAGAGCACGGCCAGCATACCTACACCCACGCCGGCACCTGCCACCCCCATCCCGACCGTGCATCCCAAGCTGGGTGGGCCGACGACGGTCACACCAGGAGTGCTAATCCTGCTCAACCCCAGGATCGTGCGCCAGGGCACGAGCACGGAGCTGACCGGCAGCGGCTTTGATCCGCGGGCCACGATCGACCTGACCATTAAGCAGCGGGCGTCGGACCCCGGCCAGGTCGTCACCTCTGTCCATGCCGATAAGTACGGCACCTTCAGCAGCACGTTCAGCGTGCCGACAAGCCTGAGTTCCGGGACCTTTACCATCGAGGCGAGTGAGCGGGGCAGTACCAGGGTGACGCAAGCCACAGGTGTCGTGTCCGGTGGCGCGCCCCAGCTGAAATTGGGCGCCGAGGTGGGCAAGCCTGGCGACATCATCACTGTTTCCGCCCACGGCTTCAGCCCCAATGAGACGATCAAGGTCTACTGGAATACGATCAGCGGCCAACCGGTCACCACGCTACAGGCTGACGGCGGTGGGGGCATCGGCCAGGGGAGCGTGCAGGTCCCCTTCGGAGCAGCCGGCGTCAACACCTTCCTGTTTGTAGGAGCGAAGAGCCAGGCCCTGGCCGCCGCCTCGTTCGACTTGTTGTCCCTGTATCCGTCGATCAAACTCTCCAGCTATGCGATCCGTGCCGACAACCCGCTGAGTTTCTCGGGAGTGGGGTTTGGACCCGGGGAACGGGTGCTGGTCTATGTGAATAGTGCCAGCGGGCAGCCCGTGGCGGCCATCCAGACCACGCAGAAGGGCACGTTCAGCAACGCCAGGGGCTTCGACATTCCCTTTGCGTTAAAAGGGCAGCAAACGCTCATCTTTCAAGGTGAAGAAAGCGGAGCCTCGGTAGCGGTAAGCTGGACGGTGCTGCCGTATGCGCCCAACGCCCAGGCCAGTACCTATGGAGGCCTGCCAGGCACAACTGTGACGTTTTATGCCAGTGGCTTTGCGCGCAACGAGGTGGTGCATGTCTATGTGGGGCATACCCAGAATAGTGCCGGCACGCTGGTGAGCTGCTTCCGCACGGACGACAAGGGTAATGCGGCGGCGGCCGGGTCGTATGTCATCCCGGGCAACGCCCAGGGCAAATTGGTATTCGCGCTGACCGGAAGCAAGAGCGGCGGCACGGCCACGGCTAGCTTGTCGGTTTCTGCGGCTCCAACCGCTGTCCAGGTACCGACGCAGCCTCCATTCACCTGCCCATTTGACAGCGCGACGAACTAGAACCTCGCTGCGGTCCTGCTCACACGACCGAAGAGAGAGGAAGGAAGGAAGAAAGAAACCATGCTTATGAATGGAAAAAAGAGGCTCACGGCAGAGGATGTCAGTGCCTTGACCGAACGGGAACCGGCGAGGGGCAAGCGGAGGGAGAACCTGGTCATCGTGCCCACCTATAATGAAGCCATCAACCTGAGATTGCTCGTGCCCGCCATCCTGCGCCAGGGGCCCTTCGATGTGCTGATCGTGGACGACAACTCGCCGGACGGGACAGGGGAAGTGGCGGAGAAGTTCGCCAGGCACTTGCCCACCCGGGTGAGCGTACTGCACCGGGCGGGCAAGCTAGGGCTGGGGACCGCCTACCTCGCAGGCTTCCACTACGCCCTGGCCCAGGGTTACCAGCAGGTCTTTACGATGGATGCCGATTTCTCGCACGACCCCAGCCGTCTGCCCGCGCTGCGCGCCGCCCTGGAGCGCGCCGATGTGGCGCTGGGCTCGCGCTATGTACCGGGCGGAGGCACTCTGCGCTGGCCGCTGAGGCGCCGCCTCCTCAGCCGGGGCGGCTCGGCCTATGCCCGGCTGGTCCTGGGCCTGCCCATCCGCGATCTGACCGGTGGCTTCAAGGGCTTCCGCCGCCAGGTGCTAGAGGCGCTGCTGCCACAAATGGAGACGATGCGGTCGCGCGGCTACGCCTTCCAGATCGAGATGACCTACCGCTGCGCCCGTCTGGGCTATAGCATCGAGGAGGTCCCGATCCTCTTCGAAGACCGCCTGGTGGGGCAGTCCAAGCTGAGCCGGGGCATTGTTGCCGAGGCGCTGTGGGTCGTGTGGGCGCTGCGCCTGAGCCAGGGACCGGCGCGACCTCACGGAGAGGCACTGCCGCGGGTTCGGACCGTGAGATGGCGCCTGGGGGCCGTGGCAATGGCGCTTGCCTGCCTCATCCTCTTGCTGGGAACGGTGAACCTTGCTACCAAATGGTTCGCTCAACAGGCGCGAGGAGGAACCGAGCAAGCGGCATCTCTGAGCCACCTGCGTCCTGCGCCAGCTGGAGGGAGGCGACCCGTGCCCGCTCCATCGGCCACAAGAGTTTCGGCACGCGAACGGGCCGCTTCCCTCCAGCTTCAGGGAACGGACCTGACGCCCAATGTACCACTGCGCTTCGTCAGCACGGGCTTCCTGCCGGGGGAAAGGCTAGTGGTGACCATCCAGAATCAAGCGGGGCGTCCTGAGGCCCGGCTTACTCCCTTGAGTGCGGACCTTGCCGGGCAGATCAGCACGACGGAGGAGGCCATCCCCGCGGATCTGCCCCCCGGCATCCATCTGCTGCTGGTGGAAGGGGAGAGCAGTCACCGCGTCGCACAGGCGAGCTTCCAGGTGCATTGGATCCCGCCCACGGTACAGTTGGATGCCTACACCATCAAGTCCAGGCATGACATCGGCTTCGCCGGCTCTGGCTTCCTGCCGAATGAGGTGGTGGTGGTGCGCCTGGGCACCGCAGGTCAAAGAGTGACCACGGTGAACGCGAACGCTGGGGGCAACATCGCGGGGCGCTTCACCGTTCCATTAATACAAGCAGGCACCTACTCCCTCTCCTTCGTGGGACAAGAGAGCAAGACGCCGACGTCGGTTGGCTTGAATGTCCAGGGCTTTCATCCCTGGGTGCTCTTGGACACCTACGCGCCGTCTCCCCACACCCGCCTGGGGTTCACCGGGGAGGACTTCGCTCCCGACGAAGTCGTGCTGGTGTACCTGAACCGGCGCGAAGGAGAGCCGGTGGTGCGTCTGCAGGCCGACGCGAGCGGGAGGTTCGCGGCACCAGAGGCCTGGGAGGTAGGGAGGCTTAGCGGGCAGAACACGCTGATCTTCGTGGGTCAGCAGAGTGGGGCCGTCGTCACCATCACCTTCACCACATAGCCCAAGATGTGAGGAGTCATGCGAAACGATGAAAGGCTCTCCTATACGAGTCATCAATCACATAGAAGGGAGAAAGCGCCAATGGAAACCATTGGTTTGACACATCCGTACCTGGTCCTCTCTCTAGAACTGTTTCTTATTGGACTGCTGCTCATGCTGGGACTGGTGGTGCTGGTATGCCGCAAATTCAGAGGTGAGCGAACGACACATCCAGGAGAGCGGACCCAGGCACGTGCTCGCTTCGCGGGAGGCAAAGAAGAGGCGCAATCCAGCGCTGATGAGAGCGAGCGCCAACTGACACGGCGCCAACACGCAGCGCCTCTGCCACAGGCGGCTCAGGCGGTGAAGAAGCTCGCACCTCCCAGTAGTCAGCATCTTGCCGATCTGTACTGTCCGCAGTGCCGTCAACTCGCGCCGACCGCTGCGACCTTCTGCCCTTACTGTGGGGTGCAACTGGTGGCTGCGCAGTCGGGGCAGCCGATGCGTCTGAACGTACCTCCATTGCCTCTCCCTGAAACAGCCGAGTCCTTTCTGGACGATCCATCGTCAGGAACGGTACCTCAGCAGTCGTTGCCTTCTGCTCTCCATTCACCTGCTCCTCCAGGAAGTGATCAATCCATGGTGCAGCTAGCGCCAGGTATGTCCTGGAAGGAACACCTGGATGTGTTCTGGACCCTGTTTTCTGACGGGGTGCAGTCCTCCACAGGCCTGGTCGTCGGAGCACGCTCCCATACGGGCATCAAGCGGCGACACAGCCTGAACGAGGATAGTCTCTTTGCGGCGCACGGCATGCAAACCCGCACTGCGCAGCCGCAAGAATTTAGTGTGTTTCTCGTGGCGGATGGTATGGGGGGCCATCAGTATGGAAAGGAGGCAAGTTTCTTGGCCATTCAAACGATGCTCGAGTGGATGCTCCCGCAGGTGTCCGGGAGCAGCAAGTGGGGGGAGACAGAGCTCCAGCACCTTCTGATCGAAGGAGTCCAGGCGGCCAATCAGGCCATCCATCGACGCAACCAGGAGCAGTGCACCGATATGGGGACCACCCTCACCGCCGCCGTCGTCGTCGGCCTGACCGCTTGTGTGGTGAACGTGGGTGATAGCCGCACGTACCTGTACCGGGACTCCGTGGGGCTGCGCCAGATCACCCGGGATCATTCGGTGGTGGCCTATCTGCTGGAGACCGGCATCCTCACCTCTGAGGACATCTACACCCATCCCCAGCGGAACCAGATCTATCGCAGCCTCGGGACAGACCCGCTGATCCAGGTCGATGCGTTCATAGAGCACCTCCAGCCGGGTGATCTCTTATTGCTCTGTACTGATGGCTTATGGGAGATGGTACGCGACCCGGTCATTGAGCAGACCTTGAGGAGTGGTACGAACCCGTCAGAGATGAGCAGCGCATTGCTTGAAGCCGCCTTAGCGGGTGGGGGCGCCGACAATGTCAGCGTGATTGTGGTCCAGGTCAGCGAGGCTGCGAGACAGACAGACAGGCAACCGCTCGCCCAGCCAGATGCAGTCGAGATGCCGGACTCGTCACCCGATGAGCCGAAGCAGTCCTCGCGAGAGTAAGGAGGAAACATGTCCAAGAGAGCGCTCACAACCGGGATCCGTTTGTCCCTGGTGGCCTTCGACCGTGTATTGCGACCGATCCACAGGGGCGAGGAGAGGACTTCTCCGGAGAATCTGTTAAAGAGGAAGGAGTGATGCAGATGCTCTCCTCACACAAGCGCAGACAATACGAGACCTGGCAACAATTCCGCGCCTTTGCATTACCGCGGGTGTTGCCAGCAGGGCATGTGCTCGTGTTGAATACCCATCCCTATAGCCTGTCCACCTTCGTGCTCACGCAGTTGTCGGCAGAGGTGCATGGCCTGGTAGCCCAAGAAGTACTGACGGAACTGGAGATGTATGCGCTGCTCGCCCTGCTGGAGGCCTATCCCGACTATTGCTCCTATGAGGTGTTGCGCGCTGCCATCACCGACGAGGCGCCCAGTCGTGCGCGAACGAGCGTACATCGTGCGCTCGAGCAGAAGACGCTGAACCAATCGATGAAGCCAGTCCGAAATATCCTTTCGCGTTGCCGGGTCAAGCTGCATACCTTCGGCATTGATATTCGCTCGATCCATGCCGAGGGCTATCTCCTCAGCGCTTTGAGACCATGAGGATGTGCTGACAAGGAGGAACTGGGCCCAGACATCGGTTCCGACTGTATCGATGTCCTCATTGCGGAGTACAGTCCATAGCCACTCAGCAAGACTGGACCTCCTTCCGATTGTCTACACCATTCTTCCGGTGGAGCAAGACCCTGCCCCTTCGCACTTTCTGTAACCGAGCCAGCACGAGTATTGCTTCACGAAACATCTTCCTGTGGCAGAACTGCTGGCAGATATGTGGCTTGATCTGGAGGCACTTCCCGTCATGGCGATACGTATGACGGTTTAATAGCGCACCCACATCATACTAGCATCAGAAGGGTGGGCAAAAGGTAAGGCGTAAGAAGCTTGCTCGTTGCCTCCCGTGATGATTGTGTGCCACACAACCCGTAGGGCTTCCTGGCATGGAAAAAAGAGGTGAAGTGTGATGATTTGCCAGATACCGTCTCGTCAACAGTACCAGATCGTCCGCCAGGTGGGCGAAGGCTCTGCCGTCGTCTATCAAGCACGGACAGACCAAGCAGGTCTCCCGCGGACCGTGGCGCTCAAAGCCACCACGATCGGGCGCGCCCTTCACGAAGCGCGCATTCTTGCCTCGCTACAGCATCCTAATATTCCCCACTTCTATGACCTGGTCATCGATGAACAGCAGGCCGGTGTGGTCATGGAGTATATCGAGGGAGAGACCCTCTCCCAGTACCTTGATGCTTACCTGGCACAGGGAGATCTCCCTCCGGTGCAGCAGGTGCTTTGCATGGGGATCCAGCTCTGTGCGGTCCTGGCTTATCTGCACGCGCAGCAGCCCGCTCTCACCTTTCGCGATGTCAAACCTGAGAATGTGATGCTTTCGGCTGACGGGCGCCTCGTGTTGATCGACTTCGACATCGCCTGCGCCCACGTAGCGATGGGTACGCCCGGCTACATCGCCCCGGAACTGCTGGCAGAGAGTCCCTCGTTCTCCCCACTCTCCGATGTCTACGGGCTGGGTGCCACTCTCTACCGTCTGCTGACGGGCCATCGCCCGCCGCTGGACATGAGGGAAGCTGCTCAGGATCGAGCATTTAGACGTCTCCCCCAGTCACTACGCAGCGTCCTGCTGTGGATGACTGAGCGGGATCCACGTCGCCGTCCTGGCGATATAGGGATCGTCAGGATGGTACTAGAGCAGGCGCTCCACTCCTTGAAGAGGAGGAACACATGGGTGAACTGGCTGAAAAGCATACCGGTCGTGTTGCGAAACATCGTGGCGGAAGGCGATTGGCACAGGGTCCCTCGTCTCGTCTCGTGTCGTTAGAGAACAGGACGAGCAAAAGGTCGATGCAGAGGAGAAAGGTCGAGTGGCAGCAAAGAGGTTTCACGTGGCGGCACTTCCCGTTCATAGCGCTTTCGTGGCACCTCCTTTAGCGCTTTCGTGGCACCTCCTTGCCATACTAGCAGCAGAGAGGACGATGTGCAGCCGGTCGGTCGTGGCAGCAGCGATGAGGCACCCACCTCAAGCAAAGCTTCACCTGGACACAGTTGCCTCCGCTAAACGCGTAGTGAATAGGGTTGTGCAACATTTTCTCAGGTTCAGAGACTGTAAGGCAGTATGGGGAAACCTACCCTTACAGCATTTTTTCAATACGTAATGTCTATACAAAAAAGGAGACCATTATGAAAGCCGTGTTTCAGTTTATCGAGCGTATTGCCCCCTTCTTTTTGCGGTACAGTCTCGCCCTCATTCTTCTCTGGATTGGCGCGCTGAAATTCGCTGATCCCAGTCCTGTCAGAGGTCTACTAGCCGCATCACTTTCTTTCCTGGCTTTTAATGCGTTTGTCTATGTCCTTGGAACGCTCGAAATCATTGCCGCTATCCTCCTCTTTGCAGGTGTGGGGGTGCGCTACGTCGGTTTGTTTTGCCTGGTCTTGTTTGCTGGGACACTGACCATTCTCGTGATTGCTCCAGGGGTGACAGACTTCCCCTTGCTCACCCTGGCGGGACAGTTCCTGCTGAAGGACGTGGTTCTGGCTGCCGCTGCTGTTAGCGTGGCAGCGATGGATGCAGCCAAACAGACGTCGAAACAGCACGCAGTAAAGCAGACCGCTTAATGCCTGGCAAGCAAGGGTCCAGGCCAGTCTGATGCTGGTTGGTAGAACGGCCATGAGCCTACCCTCCTCATCTTACAAGAGAGACATGATGCAGGCATCTTGTGGCCAACGCCTGTCTACTATGACCAGCTTCACGCTGACCATAGTAGACAGGCGCTGATGCTGCGAGAAGCCTTCATCTCCTGGAACCTGTCAAAAGGGTTTATAGCATGAAGAAATCGACAATCGCGCGCAGCAGTCCCATCAGCATTATTACGCTAGAGCAACGGCAACTACTCCTGTCATTGTACCAACAAATATTTGACTGCCCGCAAGCGTTGGAGTGGCAAAGCGTGAAGTTTGCCCTACCGGAACGCTGGCCCACACCGCACCGTCAGTACTGTTAAGAGCGTAGAGAGTGCCGCCGCCAACATCAAGGCTGTATACAGTGTGACCGCCCACAATAGGTGAACCTGCTATCTGCCTCTGTGTGTGCCAACCTACCGTCATAGTGGCTCCAGGACCAACATTGACCTCGCGTAACCCGTCGGTACAAGGAATAAACAGTTGTGTGTTGAGTGCAGCAGCCCCCCCATAAGAGCGACAGATTTCGAGTTCTTGCGTTTGACCACCAATACCACCGAGGACATTGGCATGGAGTAAGTAACCAAGGCCAGACTTACCATCCGCGAAAACCAACCCACCTGGCAAGAGCAGAGGGCCCATCGAACCAAGATCAGCGTCCGAGGCATTTTCTTGACCCCATGTGCTGGGCGCAAAGGCATCCTCGAGCTGCAGTGTCGGTGAGAGCCGCAGCACCGAATCGCTGTGATCCCAATTCCCCTGCGTTGCCTGACCGTTGCCTACCGCCACATAGATGTTTCCGGAAGCGTCTATAGCTGGCCCTGATGGTGCCCAGATTCCTCCCCTGCGTGTGGTGGGCACTTGATAGGAGAGCAATGCGCCATGTCCATCTGTACGCGAGGCCACTACCCAACCATGATAGTCACCGCAATCACCATCCAGACCTCCAAAGGCCACGTAGACCATGTTCTGAGAAAGTGCCAGCGCAGCTCGCTGTTGATGCGCTATAATATCTATTCCCTGGGGGTCAACTGAGCGGCGAACACGCACCTTGCCTGTGAGAGCATCGACACCAACCAGGAGATGTTGTGGGCCAGTTACCTCAGCAACTGCAAAAACTAAACCTGTTCCTGCATCGTACACAGGAGTGCCGGTAATACCAAGGGGATCAATATTACCACAAGGCAATGATGATAGAGGAACCGGTGTGCCGACATGCGTACGCCATTGCACCTTCCCTGTCTTGCTATCGAGAGAATATACAGAGTCTCCTTCTGTGGCAATAAATACGTGCGTACCAATAATGAGCGGCTCCGCATAGACGGCACCGTCCAGTTGTGTGCTCCAGGCCCGCGTAAGGCGGTGCGGATCAGGTGTGTTTGCAACAAAACCAGCACGTGTGTTGTCTCGGTGATAGGTCGTCCAATCAGTCGTTGTGTGTTTGCAACAAAACCAGCACGTGTGTTGTCTCGGTGATAGGTCGTCCAATCAGTCGTTGGTGAAGAAGGGATGACTGTGGGAGTTACTTTGCTCGTTGGTAAAGCCAGGGGTGTGGACGCCGGGCTGCTTGTGCTCGCTGACATGCCAGAGCAGCCAGCGAGCACAAGCACGATGAGCAATAGACATGTTCCTACCCATGCTCTCAGGCTTGCATTTGCAGGTACGCGACCGTAAATAATCGCTGTCTTTATCATGGTACGCATTGATTCCTTCAACGTCTTCCTGCTATTCCTTACTACATTCGTTCTCTTGATTGTAGCTTACCACAGAAAAGCTCTATTATTCTCCACCTGCATATACTCGTCACAACACGCATATCATCCACATCAGGTTTCTTGTTGACAGAGACGTACTTGTCCGGATATACTCAGTACATAATACATTTCTGGCCCATCCCGGAACCATCTGTTCCTGGGAACAGCGAAAGGAGCGTGTCATGCGCAAAGTAACAACTTTCACAGCAGCATCACGTCTCTGGCAGGGTCGAACGTATTTCTAGCGGTTTTGAAAATAGCATTATCTTCAAAAGGAACCGCGTATAAGGGGTCGTCCTGGACTAGACGACCCTTTTCATTATCTTAGGAAGGGCCGCAAGTGTGATGCTTGCGGCCCTTTTTCTATGGCTGGGAAATGCTCTCAGCAGTGAGAAAGGAATGGTGTCTTATGTCAATCTATCAAGCATTTCCTATCATCAGTAGCACATTACGGGCAGCTATAAGGAGTATAGATACACCATGTCAAAGCGTAAGCATTTTAGAGAACAAGACGAGCTGGAAGAGCAGGAGATTTTAGCAGCACAGGACCCTGTGCAAGCAGCTCTTGATTCCTTCTTCACACAGGGATTGATTACCGAGGTCCTGTATACAGTCAAAAGCGGGAAAGAGGCAACAGTTTATTGTTGTCAGGCACATCCTTCGACCGGCGTGGAACTACTTGCAGCCAAGGTCTACCGCCCGCGCAACAAGCGCGGCTTCAAGAACGATGCTGTCTACCAGGAGGGACGCGTTATCCTCGAAGGGCATGTGCGCCGTGCCGTTCAGAACAAATCCCGGTTTGGACGCGAGGTA
>WNFM01352623.1_pt1 | contig 14123 bp, 10 predicted proteins | sample 5400271 | NCBI WGS metagenome assembly WNFM01 (sample SAMN13153352, study PRJNA577476) | soil metagenome | isolation source: 60 cm saprolite on Douglas fir-dominated hillslope | place: USA:California | collected 2013-09-17 | reverse complement strand
ATCATCACTGGAAAAAAATCAACACCTCCGACTCCGGCCCGGGGGCTGCAAATCGGGTTGATCAACTTCTGCAGGGCCACCGACGGCGTGCAAATAGGGCTGATCAATTTTGGAGGAGATGCCCGCGGCAAACAAATAGGCCTTGTTAATTTCTTCAGCAAAGAAATGCCACATGAAAGAGTGAGAAATGGCACTCCCATTGGCTTGTTGAACTACGGTTCCAAAGGCTCCTATATCCGCATTTACTATAGCGAACTATTTGCGACGAACATCGAGTATACCACCGGCAACTGCCTCAATTGCTCAAGGGTATTTGATTCCGAAATGCCGTTCGACGACCGGAAACAAATCTTCAACCAGAATGCATTGATCCTGGGATACGATCCGTTTCAACGGACGTGGGGATTCGGATATGGTTTCCAAAAAGTGCTCTTCAACAAAGTCACGATGGAAGGTTCGCCCCTTAACAGAACCAGGGTAATCACTTATGGAATAAAATTCTCGCACCTTAACAAAGACCTGACGTTGGACAGGTCATTCAACCTTGCAAGCGGGCTCAACCTGGATTACGGAAAAAGGTACGGCGCCCTGTACATTTATGGAGGAATATCGATGAACTATTTCCTTCACGAGGGAAAAGATAGTGTCGCGGATTACAAGATCAGGAGTGTTACCGTTGCCTCGGATGGATTGTTTGGTTTCAACGCGGATTTTTGGCCGGGATATCAAGTCGGTCTTCATTTTTGACCGTGATCCGGATGATAAAAATCGCGACCATCGTTTGCATTCTTACTTTGCTCACCTCAGAAGTTTACAGTCAACCTAAGAAGAGCCAGGAACCTCAAAAAAAGGTCCAGGAATATAAAAGTAATTTTCAATTGTCTCTCTTTCCCGGAATCAGCACCAATGGCATTCAAAGCGGTTCATTCTTCAATAAATACTCCTTCAACCTGTTCGGTGGACTGTCGAGGGGCAGCCGGATCCTTGAGATCAGTCCGTTTTCAAATGCCACGATCAGAAGCACAAGCGGACTTCAACTCAGTGGTCTGGCCAACATCGTGGGCGCGAACGCCTTCCTGAATACTTCGGTGTCGGGCGAATTCGAACTCCGCCACCAAGACTATGAATCCAATGACAAGGGGATTCAATTCGCCGGTTTCCTGAACTATGTTCGGAATCATTCTTCCGGAATTCAATTCGCCGGTGTGCTGAATGTCGTGGGGCAGAATGTCAGCGGGGTTCAATTATCCGGAGTGGGCAACAGCGCAGGATGGGCTGGCGCGGGATTACAGATAGCTGGCCTTTACAACATTGCCAAGCGATCCATGGCTGGCGTCCAGTTCAGCAGCCTCTTCAATTATACCGATGGGCAACTTTCCGGAACACAAATCGGGTTGATCAACAAGGCCAGGAGGATCGCCGGAAGAAACTCGGCACCCCCAACCCGTGCGCGCGGCTTGCAAATCGGACTCTTGAATTTCAGCAAAGAGATGAAGGGTACACAAGTGGGATTGATCAATTTTGGAGGGTATGCCAGGGGAAAACAAATCGGGCTGATCAATTTTTTTGGTGTCGGTCCCACGCACGAGAATGTGAACTACGGAACGCCCGTTGGTGTATGGAACTTTCGTTCGAGCCATTCTTACCTCCGGTTCTATTCAAACGAATTATTCTCGCTGAATCTCGACCGCACGACGGGCAATTGCCTTAACTGCTCCGGTACACTAACGGACCTGCCTCTATTCGACGACAATAAAATACTCAATCAGAACCCTCTCGTCGTTGGATACGATCCGACCCGGCGTACGTGGGGTTTCGGCTACGGATTCCAAAAAATTCTCACCAACAAATTCTCTATCGCGCCCAACCCCAGAAATGAAAAGAGAATGATAGGCTATGGATTCAAACTCATGCACCTTAATAAGACGTTGAACTTCGACCCGTCTTTCAACCTGTTAAACAGGCTTAACTTTGACTATGGAAGAAAATGGAAGTCGGCATACCTGTATGCAGGGATCTCATTAAACTATTTTCTGTTTGAAACCGGGGAAACTGCCGAAGATTACAAGATCAGAAGCATAACCGCTTCAACCGGAGGTTTACTCGGTTTTAGCACGGCCGTTTGGCCAGGCTATGAATTGGGTCTTCATTTTTGAAGATGTCTGAACTGTGATTCTCCCGATGGCTATCGGAACGCTATCGGGATGATTTTAATGATATCAGCGATATGATCAGTTTGTCAGAATTTAAATGAAAGCCAAATCCAATCACAATAATCATTATAATCCCAAGAATCATAGTTCAGACGATGGCGCGCACGTGAAATAGTTTTATCTTTCGCGTTCATCCTACCGTATGAAAAAATCCATTGTCTGCTTCCTATTTACCGTGTTCTCTTGTTCATCAGCATTTAGCCAACCTGAACATAAGACCCTCGCGATCGGCGCCAAAGCACCTGACTTCAGCCTCCCGGGTATCGACGGAAAAACATACTCCCTTGAATCGTTTAAGAATGCCAGGGTAGTAGCCATCATTTTTACTTGTAACCATTGTCCAACCGCTCAGGGTTACGAGGAACGGATCATTCAATTGACAAAAGACTATTCTGCCAGGGGCGTTCAGGTAGTGGCGATCAATCCCAACCATCCGGAGTCCCTTCGGCTGGATGAACTCGGCTGGAGCGACGTCGGTGATTCCTTTGAAGACATGAAAATCCGTGCGAAAGAAAAGAATTTCAATTTTCCGTACCTGTTTGATGGTGATACTGAAATCGCCTCCAATCAATATGGCCCTGTCTCCACCCCCCATGTTTTTATTTTTGACCAGGAGAGAATCCTTCGGTACAATGGAAGGATCGACGATCAGGAGAATCCCCATAAAACACAAACCAAATTCGACACCAGAAATGCGCTGGATGCCGTTCTCAGCAATAAAGAAGTGCCGGTTGCCGTGACCAAGGTCTTTGGATGCTCTGTTAAATGGGCTGAAAAGACTGACTGGATCGATAAGGCCAAAGCCAAATGGGCGAAAGAGCCGGTTACCATTTCTTCGATTGATGTGGCGGGGATTGCCGATCTGCTAAAAAACAATTCCGATAAATTGCGATTGATCAATGTTTGGGCTACCTGGTGCGGGCCATGCGTTGTTGAATTTCCCGACCTGATTAACCTCGCCCGGATCTATCAGGAACGGGATTTTGAATTCGTAACGATCAGTGCCGATGACCCCGCCAATAAGGAAAGAGTCCTTAAATTCCTAAAGAACAAACAGGCCTCCAGCACAAACTACCTCTTCGATATAGATGATAAGTACAAACTGATGGAAGCCCTTGATCCTGCCTGGCAGGGAGCTTTACCCTACACCATGCTGGTGGAACCAGGAGGCAAGGTTGCCTATGTGCACCAGGGGGCTATCGACCCCGAGGAATTGAGAAAAATAATTTTCAATAACGGGTTTATCGGGAGATTGTTTAAGTAGAACATTAGCTCGTCTTATTCCCGATATTGGATCGAATTCGGCAAGGTCACTTTGAAAACTTTCATCACCCATCTTAGAAAATGAACACACCTGGAAGGTTCTTTCCATCCATCCTGTTGATTTCACAACTGTCTTTTTTGCAAACCGGTTTTACCCAGGCAGACCCGAAGCTTACGCGTGATATTTTCAAGGAACTTATTGAAATCAACACGACCCATTCCGCAGGGAACACGACAAAAGCGGCCGAAGCAATGGCCGCACGCCTCCGTGCCGCCGGATTTGCCGACAAGGATTTGTTTATTGGTGGTCCCACTGAAAAAGAGGGAAACCTGGTCGCCATCCTGCATGGGAGCGGCAAACGAAAGCCGCTGTTGCTGCTGGCTCATATTGATGTTGTGGAGGCTCTTCCTTCCGATTGGTCGACCGACCCATTCAAGTTTGAGGAGATCGATGGATATTATTATGCCCGCGGGTCAAGTGACGATAAGGCCATGGCCGCTATTTTTGTGGCCAACCTGATCCGCATGAAGAAAGAGGGAGCGGTTCCGGACCGGGACATTATTCTGGCGTTGACTGCCGATGAGGAAGGGGGTGATTTCAACGGGGTGAGTTGGCTCCTGCAGAATCACAAGGACCTGATCCAGGCTGATTATGCACTCAATGAGGGAGGAGGAGGCATGGCAAAAGAAGGAAAGAAGATCCTGAATCGGGTTCAGATCAGTGAGAAAGTATTTCAAAGTTTTCAACTTGAAGTCAAAAACCGGGGCGGGCATAGCTCTCAACCGCGTAAAGACAACGCCATCTACCACCTGGCCCATGCTCTTGACAACTTATCTAAATTTGATTTTCCCGTGAACTTAAACGATGGTACGCGCATCTATTTTCAACGTTCTTCCAAACTGGAGACCGGCCAGCTTGCGGAAGATATGCTGGGAGTCATTCAATCCCCACCCAGGTCCGATGCCGTCGCCCGCCTGTCGGAGATGCCAAACTATAATGCGCTCCTGCGCACGACCTGCGTGGCGACGATGGTCAATGCAGGGCATGCGGAAAACGCTTTGCCTCAAACCGCTACCGCCATCGTCAACTGCAGGATATTGCCGGGAGAAGATCCTGATAGAATAAGGGAGTTGTTGATCAATGTATTTGCCGACAAGGAAATTTCAGTCACCCCGGTTAAACCGGCTAAACCAAGTTCGCCTTCGTCGTTAAATCCCGATGTCATAGGGCCGATTGAAAGGATCACGCAGCAACTATGGCCTGGTGTGGCCGTGATTCCTTCTATGTCTACAGGAGCAACCGACGGACTGTATCTTCGCAATGCAGGAATTCCCACGTATGGCGTTTCGGGCCTTTTTAGCGAAGCCGGCGATGTCCGGGCGCACGGAAAAGACGAGCGGATAGGGGTAAATGCTTTCTACGAAGGGCAAGAATTCCTGTATCGGTTGGTGAAGGAGATGGCGATGAAGACCAGTGTTAAAAGAGATTATTAGCAGGTTGTCTGAACTGTGATTCCTGTGATCCCGATAACTATCGGGATGATTATCTCGATTCTTTTCCATTGATAACCTTCTCCTCGTTCGCAGTAGGCGTTGGGTACCCTTCTGGTTCTCCTCATTCGGTTCAAACCATCGGCAACCAGCCACCTGGCAACCGGCAACCGATTCAACCGGTAACTATTCTCAGCTCGGGTACCATCTTCCACAAATCGATCCTCGTCTCTTTCATAGCCCGCAGCATGGCCATTCCCGCGCTGGTGATAGTATAGATTCTCTTCCGCCGCCCGCCCCTTTCCTGGGTGGCTCCTCCCAGGGCCGATTTGATGAATCCCTTGTCCTCCAGGCGATAGAGCGTCACATGCACGGCACTCAGGTTGACTTCCCTTTTCAACTTCTCTTCAATCTCGGCGGCAATGGCCGCTCCATAGGCATCCGTTTGTAACGCCGCTACCATCGTTAGGATCAGTTCTTCAAACTCACCCAGGTATTCCTTGTGCATATCCTTATATTTTGTTAAGCAAATAAATAAAAATACATTCTGAATTGCAAGAGCAGATCGATAAGAATCAAGCGGCCAGGTTAACCCATAAGCAACCCCGGTTGCTCAATTTAAGCGGCCACTTGCTAATTCGCGGTTTAACTCCTGCCCAGACTAAAGGACTTTTGACGCCTAACAACGCTCAAAATGAAATCAACCCATTGTTTCAGGCCAATTCAAAAGTCGGAGTCCAGTCCAAAAAAAGCAAGCTCATCCAGCATGAAGCGCGCTGGTAATGTGCTTTTCAGCCTTACGTTCATATGTTTAGCCATAGCAGGTCGTACTCAAGGTCAACCTTTAGGAAGACAGGTGGTCAACCAGTCCCTCCAGTGGGTCTCTTTGAACTCCAACATCAAGCTTAGTAAGAAGTTGGGCCTTACCCTGGACGGACAATTTCGTTTCGCTGAGTTTGGCAACATGCAGCACATGCTCCGCGCGGGGATGGATTACTATGTAACGAAGAAATTATCGGTCGTTCCGATCGGTTATAGTTATATACAGAATTATCTCTATGGCAAGCAGCCGGCCTCGTACGCCAATAACGAGCGCAGAATATGGCAGCAAATTGGTTACAAGCAGGCCGTTTCACGCGTGGCGATAAGCCATCGGTTAAGGTTTGAAGAGCGATTTATTCAGGTCCATACTAAAAATGCCAATGATCAGGTAGTGAACAACGGATTCACCAATCACCAGTTCCGGGTTCGCTACAGGGCGCTGGCGAACATCCCGTTGAACCACGGTAAGATGGAACCCAAAACCTATTATATCAGCATTTGGGATGAGATTTTCGTGAGTCATGGCAAGAGCGTGACCTATCATGAACCCGACCAGAATCGGATTTTTGCTGGACCAGGTTATCAAATTACCAAAGATCTCGCTGTACAGGGAGGTTTCCTATACCAGATGTTAATTAAGGCAAACGGTGCAAAACAGGAAAACAATGTGGGGTTCTTGCTTCAAATGAATTACAATTTCGATTTATCCAAATAGACAGTTGCTTTTTTAACAATTCATACATGAAAAAGATAAAAACTATTAAGACCAAGTTGCTTCTCGCCTTTGGTGCGGTGTTGTTCTTATCGCTTTTGCTCTCCGGGTGGAGCATTCATTCCATTTACAAAATCCTTGACTACGAAGGGGTGAACGTTGCTTTTGACGATGTCAATATCAGAAGATTACAGCTTCGACGCGCTGAGAAGAATTTCCTTCTCAGGGATCTTACCAAGCCGGAGTTCTTCGAGAAAGGCGAAAGTCCTTACTGGCGCATGTTCAAAACGTTTGACATTCCTTTAAAAGCGACCCTGGATAGTCTTAGCGCCAGCAAAACGGTGGAGTCACTCGGCATTTCAAAGGAATTGGCGGAAACCAAAGCTCACCTGACTGAGTACACAGAAACATTTTACTCCCTTGCGGAAAAAATCAAGAAAAGAGGCTTCAAGGACTGGGGAGACGAAGGTGAATTACGCACTGCAATTCATGCCGTGGAAAAAGACAACGTGGTGGACAGAGTCTTGATTCTGGAGCTCCGCAAGCACGAGAAGGATTTCTTTCTTCGCAAAGACCTTCAGTACAAAGAGAAATTCGATGCTGCCATTGAAGCTTTAAAAAAAGTGATCACTTCCGAGAAGAAAGACGGAGTGATTGACGATGCGATGAAAAACATTGACCTCTACCAGGCTAAATTTCATCAGATTGTCGAGGCTGAATTAGCAATTGGTCTCAATGAAAGAGAAGGCTTTTTGGCCAAATTGCAAGGGGCTGTGGATAAACTCGATCCCATCACCATAAAAATGACCTCACTCGCAAAGATAAAAATTGATGACATCGTAAGCAGGACGATCCTGTTGATCGCATTGGCCGTATTGATTCAATTGATCATGGGTACGGTACTGGCTGTCATGTTCTCCAATAACTTTACGAGAAGCACCACCCAGATTAAGGATAACATTGTCCAATTAGCGGAAGGAACCTATCCTGATAAAACAGAAGTAACCGGTGTTGATGAATTCGGCGGAAGCCAACAAGCATTGAATAACCTTATCGAACGTGTGAAGACCGCTGCCAGTTTTGCCGAGAAAGTTGGAAACGGCGAACTGACCGCTCAATATAATGAGAACTATCGCAACGATGTGCTGGCTATGGCGCTTTTGAACATGCATGGTAAGTTGGTAAAAACGGCAGAAGAGGATAAGAGGCGCAACTGGGCTACGCAAGGTCTTGCCGATTTCGGAGAAATCCTTCGAAATGATCAGCAAAACTTTGAGGAACTATCCAGTAAGATCATCAGCTACCTGGTCAAGTATCTCCAGGCCAATCAAGGTGCCTTATTCATTATGAACGATGAGAATGATTCCGATGTCCATTTGGAACTGGCTGCGATTTATGCGTGGGGTAAAAAGAAGTTTATTAAGACAAGAATAGAAGCAGGGGAAGGCGTGGCCGGTCAGACGTGGCAGGAAGGCCAAACGGTTTATCTCCGGCAAGTTCCAACAGACTATGTGCGGATCACGTCAGGTCTGGGGGAAGCTAATCCGCGTAGCGTTTTAGTGGTTCCTTTGAAAGTGAGTGAAAAGGTATACGGTGTCATTGAAATTGCCTCGCTGAAAGAATACGAAAAATTTGAAATCGAGTTCGTAGAAAAGCTTGCTGAGAATGTAGCGTCCGCCGTCTCTTCCGCGAAGGTAAACGATCGTACGAAGCGGTTGTTGGCGCAAACCCAGCAGCAAGCCGAAGAAATGCGCGCACAGGAAGAGGAAATGCGCCAGAACATGGAAGAACTTTCCGCTACCCAGGAAGAAATGGGAAGGAAGGAAAAGGAATATTTGAAACGCATCCAGGAGTTGGAGTTGATTGCCCGCAGCACAAAGCAAAATGGCGTTCACCCTGGCACAAATGGGATGCACAATGGAGAGCTGGTTCTGAAATAATAATCAATTCCATTTCGCAAAAGCCTTAACTGTCAATACGTTGAGGCTTTGCCATTTTAGAAAAAACCAAAGAAGTTCTGCATCACCTTTGATTCCTTCAGGAAGTAGGGTAATTTATAGTATTAATTGTTTTTATGATTCGCAGTATCATTGTGGACGACGAATTAAAAAGCCGGGAGAGCTTACGGATCCTGGTGGAGGACTTTTGCGAAGGTGTTGAGGTGAAGGCACTTTGTCAGAATCTAACCGAGGCCGTTCATGCTATCGATCAGTTTAATCCGGATGTGGTCTTTTTGGACATTCAACTTCAGCGTGAAACGGGATTTGATTTGCTCACCCGATCGGAAACGTTCGATTTTGAAGTCATTTTTACAACGGCCTATTCAGAGTTTGCCATCAAAGCATTTAAGTTTTCGGCCATCGACTACCTCCTCAAACCGATCGATATTGAAGAGCTAAGGCGAGCCCTTGTCAAAGTAGAGAAGAGAATCGGCAATACGATCACCGAACGACTTCAGCAACTCCTGCAAAATCTCCGTACCGGATCTTCCGAAAATTATAAGCTTGCATTACCCACGACGGACGGTTTGGTGTTTGTAAAGGTGAATCAAATTCTTTATTGCGAGGCCGCCAGTAACTATACCGAGATCATTATGGACGATAATAAGAAATACGTGGTGAGCCGGACATTGAAAGAGTATGAAGATATGCTTGCTGATCATAATTTCTTTCGCATCCATCACTCCTACCTGATCAACCTCAACGGCATAAAAAAGTATGTGCGGGGGGAAGGAGGGTATGTCATTATGAACAACGACAAATCATTGGACGTTTCGAAACGGAAGAAGGAGGGTTTTCTTTCCCGTATCAGTGGAGCAAAGTCTTGAAACCAGTTGCTCATTTTTTCAGCCAGTTACTAATTTTCCCTTTATAACGGGTATTCACTTCATGACTTTTGGCTGATAATTCCACGCCACGATGGACCAGCGAGAATGAAAGAGGAATACAACGATATAACCACGAGCATCATTTCTGAAGCCGATATCCGACGACAGATTGGTACCCTCTTTCCGGATTCCGTTATTCTTGATAACCGGCTTAATTTCATTTCCATAAGTCAGAACATTTTAAAAACCATTGGCTATACGAGCGATGAACTTCAGGGCATGCCCGTTTCGCAGCTTTCCGCTACTATTCAGGAACTCATAAAAGAGAAATTGAAGCCGGGCTATTTTGCTGAAGAGCGTTTTGAGGTTCGCAGTAATATAGGAGATACAATTCCGTTTGGTGTCTCCGGATTCTACCTTGGACTGATTGCCGAGGTCAATGGACTGATTGTGCTGAAATTCAGAAACCTGGATGAGTTAAGCAAGATGCAATCCCGCCTTGACGCAAAGACCTTGGAACTTGATCTTTTCGTTTACCATTCTGCCCATGCATTACGCGGCCCGCTGGCAACCTTAAAGGGACTGATCAACCTCGCGAGAATAAACAAGGATCCGGAAGAAATGAATTTTCTGCTCCGGCAAATGGATCTCTTTGCCGGGAAGCTGGATGACAAACTTCACCGGTTGATCTATTTTTCAGAATCCGATAAAGGGAACGAGTCGGCCCTGACCCTAACATTGCAATCTGTTTGTGACGCTTTGGTTGCGAATATTCAGGAAGGAAGCGTCGATCGTCCGGTCCAATTTCATTGCTCAAGCCTGGATCGATCCCAGGTATTCAAGAATGGAGAAACCGTTCTTTGTTTGCTCAGAAATCTCGTTTTATTTTTCTGTCAACAGCCGAAAGTAAACAATAACCACCTCCGCCTTGAAACCCATTCGTCCCTGGACTCGCTCGAATTCGTCCTCCGGGCAAAAGGGTTCTTGCTGAGTAATTCACTGACAGAAAAACTGTCCAATACCAATTTGGGTTATTCCGAAATACTCCACCATCCCGAGCTGATTAATCTGTACGCTGCCAAGAAGATTGTGCTCAGGCTCAAGGGGGAGATACAGTTTACGATTACTCCCCAGCGTGAAGTGATCGTCTCAATAACGATACTCTGCAATAATTCATTTCGTTGATCCAGCCCGTTCTCCCTGTGCAGTTACCATACTCATTTAGGCATATATGAAGTCGCACCAGGTAGGAGCAATTTTAGCCGGAGGAATACCGATATATCAATTTTATTTTGATGAACTTAGTGTGGATGTCCGCCTTGAAGAGAATAACTGAAAGTGGTGTTTCTTACGCTGAAGCGAGGTCAGAAAAAAGAAACATCGTCCTGACCAATTACATTTCTCTGGTAGCCGCGGGCGCTACCCTCTCGTTGCTGATCGGAAGGTTTTTATTCGCGCACGTCAACTTTTCGATCGCCCTAACCTTGATGCAAGGATGCATCCTTTTTCTTTTGCCTGTCCTGCTCAACCGGTTCGGCTTTGTCAATGCAAGCCGGCTAGCGCTTTGCTGGCTTCCGCCTGTTCATCAATTGTATGCTACCCTCCAGACGATGAAGGAGGTATCGGAGTTCGAGACTTCCACCTACGTGGGGTTGCGTTTTTTTATACTTGCTTTCGGGTGTTTTCCCTTTCTCGTGTTCGATCTTCGAAGAAAAGCCTTATTTGTATCAGGGTTGGCGGGTCCATTACTATTTCTCCTGTTCTATGATCCCCTATTGACTTTTTTTGGCGTAGGGTATTGGCAAATGGGCCTTCACGATCCTACTTATCAATTTAATAATGTACGGGCTTTCATTTCCGTTTTGATCATTGGATCCAGTTCCTTTTTTCTCAAACGGCTGGTCGGGCAGAGTGATGAACTGAATACGCTACTCATTGATGAGCTGGCCGATAAAAATAAAGTAATTCAGCAACAGGCGGCGGATGAAGTTCACCGGTTAAATCAACAACTCCTTACCCGCCTCCAGCAATCGGCCGACCGGGAATTAATTCTTAATCAATCTCAACGGATCGCAAAAATCGGAAGCTGGGAATATAGGCCCAAAGGCACAGTACTGTTTTTGTCAGATGAAATGTACAATATTTTTGGTCTGGACAGGACGTTCAATTTTAAAACTACCAATCTCCCGGAGATATGGGGCGAACAACGTGCGATCCTCACTCAGGCTACCCTCGAACTAATACGCACGGGGGCGCCCTGTGATCTTACGCTGAGGGTAAGAACGCCGCTTGGCTACATCAAAAGGCTTCGATTTTATGGATTCCCGTTACGGGAAGGTGATACTGTCATTGGTGCAATGGGGATTTGTCATGATATTACCCTTTACAAGGAAGCCGAAGAACTCCTTCGCACCCGGGAGAACAAATACCGATCCCTTTTTGAGCAAGCGTCGGATTTTATCATGATCCTCGATTTTAACGGAAATTTTATCGACGCGAATGCCAGTTTATACAATGCGTTTGGCTACAGCAAAGAAGAATTGATGGGCTTAAAAATAGAAGCTCTTATCGATCCTGAACAGTTAAAAGAACAACCAATACGATATAAGGAACTAGACCGGGGTGACCATGTCTTCAGCCATCGACGTATGATGTATAAGAATGGAACGATTATCGATGTTGAGTCCAATGTCAAAAAAATGCAGGAAGGCCAGATGCTGGTGATTGCCCGGGATGTAACCAAACTCCGGGAGGTTCAAAAACTTATTCAATTGAGTGAGGCACGATTCAGGGGAGCATTTGAATACTCTGCGACCGGTATGTCTTTGGTTTCATTGGAAGGCAAATGGTTGAAAGTGAACAAGGAATTATGCCACATCGTTGGATACCCGGAGGAGGAACTTCTTACCCTCACATTTCAGGAAATTACGCACCCGGCAGATCTGGATAAAGACCTTACCCTGTTTCAACAAACGTTGCATGGTGAAATCGGACCGTATCGCATTGAAAAACGCTATATTCATAAAAACGGAAACAGTGTCTGGGTTAACCTTAACGTCTCATTGATCAATGACGATCTTGGAAATGCGCTATACTTTGTCGCGCAAGTGGAAGACATCACTGAGCGAAAGAATGCCGAAGCAGAGAAGGAACACGCGCGGTATTTGCTGAACGAACGAATCAAAGAACTTACAACATTGTATCAAACGGGTCAAATTCTTCAGGCTGAACAGATTTCAATCGAGACTGCCTTGCAGGAGATTGTTTCTATTTTGCCGGCAGGATGGCAATACCCGGAAATCGCTGCGGCCCGGATTGAAGTAGATGGAATAAAATTTTCCACATCCAATTTTAGCAATGGCTCGCACAGACAAAGTGCTGAATTTCGCACGGCGCAGGGGACAACGGGAATTGTAGAGGTCGTCTATCTCGAAGAAAAGCCTTTGGAAAGGGAAGGGCCGTTCCTTGCGGAGGAACGTACCCTCCTTAACATGTTGGCTGAAATGCTGCGAATCTATCTAAGCCGAACACATGGCGAAGATGCGCTGAAACAATCAGAGGCCAATCTCAACGCCACCATAAACAATACCGGGATGCTGATCTGGTCGGTCGACCGGAACTATAGACTGATCACTTTTAATAAGCCCTTTTTCAATTACATCAAGGAAATATATGGATCTGAGATCAGGGGGGGAGACCGGGTCCTTGGCGATATCGATACACCGGAAAATCACCAATTAAACAAAAAGTGGGAGCAACATTACCTTCGGGCTCTTTCCGGTGAGGTTCTTTCCTTAGAGGAAACGCGTTTTGGGCTTGACTTTCAATACTCACTTAGTCCGATCATAGAAGGCGATCAGATCATTGGAGTCAGCGCATTTGCAGACAACATCACTGAAAGAAAGGCCAGGGACCGCGCGTTGATAGAAGCCAATAAGAAAGTCGGGGAACTGAAATTGATGGCCTTGCGCTCGGTGATGAGCCCTCACTTTATCTTTAATGTTCTCAATTCCATTCAGTTTTTCATCGCCAAAAATGACCGGCTTAACGCCATTAACTACCTGTCCACCTTTTCAAAGCTCATCCGAAGCATTCTTACGCATTCCGTAACCAATAAAATCAGTTTAGCCGAAGAGATCGAGATGCTGAATAACTATGTGGAACTTGAAATGACGCGGTTTGAAAATAAGTTCACGTTTGCTTTACAGGTGGATCCGGAGATGGACAAAGACGCCATTGAAATCCCGTCGCTTCTTATACAACCCTACGTTGAAAACGCTATTCTTCACGGCCTTTATAATAAAACCGGGCCAGGCACATTATTGATTCGGATCCATGAACACGATGAAGCCGTCATTTTTGAAATTGAAGATGACGGCATCGGCCGCGAAGCAGCTATGAAGCTGAGCGAGCAAAATTTTCCAACACATAAATCGATGGGAATCCAACTCACGGAAGAACGCCTGAAGTTGATCAACCAGCAGCAACACGCTGCCCTTGAAATTGAAGACCTCGTCAGAGAAAACCGGGCTTGTGGTACGAGAGTCAGAATTCGGGTACCGTTTTGATTCCTGCTTCCCCAAGCGAATAAACAAAACCCGACCATACCGTCCGATAGCGGACAAGAAAGCCAGCTTTTCGGACACCCGAACTGAAATAGCCTCAATTATTTGGCCAGAATTCTCATAAAATCAGTGGCATATCTTATGTTATTTCCCTAACGTAATCTTCTTCGTATGTTCAAAAACAACCTCAAGATCGCCCTTCGGAATCTATTCAAACAGAAAGCGTATAC
>WNFM01208181.1_pt1 | contig 14125 bp, 10 predicted proteins | sample 5400271 | NCBI WGS metagenome assembly WNFM01 (sample SAMN13153352, study PRJNA577476) | soil metagenome | isolation source: 60 cm saprolite on Douglas fir-dominated hillslope | place: USA:California | collected 2013-09-17 | reverse complement strand
GCCGAAGGGGGGACTCGAACCCCCACGCCCTTAAGAGCACAACGCCCTGAACGTTGCGTGTCTACCAATTTCACCACTTCGGCAGGTTTGTCCATCTGGACAGATCTATGTTACTGCATCTATTGCGACCTGTCAATAGCCCGTTTCGGTCACTTCGCGTCGTGGACTAGCTTTTGTTGTATTTTGCATTCCTCTCACGCAAATAAATGTTAAGAAAGTGTTATAATTGGAGTGATATTCTGACTAGCAACAAACCCCGGGCTTTCCTATGCTTACAACAATTGATGAGATAAGCCTGCATAGAATTTCTCTAGAGCTGGAGAGTGATGAATAACATGCGCGAGCAGTCCCTCCCTGTGCGTGCTGCCATCGACATTGGCAGTAATACCATCCATATCGTTGTCGCTCGCTGTAGCCCACAGGACCTGGATATTCTAGAAGACCAGGTCGAATTGGTGCGTATCGGCGAGAGCGTGACTGCTACAGGCGAAATCTCACAACAGAAATGTCGCGCCGCGATTGCCGTACTGAACCGGTACAAGGCATTGGCGGAGAAATATGGCGCGAACCCCATATTTGTCGTGGCGACCGAAGCGATTCGCCAGGCCAGTAACAGTGCCAGCTTTCTTGAGCAGGTTCAACGCGAGACAGGACTCACCGTGCAAGTCATCAGCGGAAATGCTGAAGCTACGCTCACCTTCTACGGAGCGACCTACGAGGTGAGCAGAGAACCAGGTGCTCCAGCACAAATTGGGGTAATGGACCTGGGCGGAGGCAGCCTGGAATTGGTGACGGCAAAAAATATGCACATCACCTGGCGTACCTCTATACCCATTGGCTCTGGCTGGCTGCACGACCGTTACCTTTCCTCAAATCCCCCCTCTTACGACGAGCTAACTGTTGCCGAGGCCTTCCTCCAGACTTACTTTCAGGGTGTGCGCATCAAACGCCGTCTCCCTGTACTAATCGTCACCGGCGGAAGCGCAAATTCGCTCTTGCTTCTTGTCCATCATGCATTTAAACTGGAAGTGCATCGTAACCAACTGACAGAACGCGACCTGGTCCGCTGTCAGGGCCTATTGAGCGCGCTTCCAGCAGAAGAGGTCTCTGAACGCTACCATCAACCGCTTGAACGCGCGCGTATTCTGCTGGCTGGAGCGTTAATTATTCAAGCGGTTATGTCACGCCTGCATCTCACCGAGATTCGCATCAGCCCGCATGGCATCCGCGAAGGTGTCTTGCTTGCCTATGAACGTTACGGAGAACACTGGTTAGAAATTGTGAGTCAAAGCGCTGCCTTGCCCAACCATCAACAGCAAGCTGAGTTTCAGCCGGGAGTATCCACTGTCAAAGCGGAGGAACCGTTCGCTCAGTCTGGCCGGCACATGCTGCTGGAACGTACCCGCAAATTTCTGGAGTGGCCTAAAGAGGTACTGAAGCACGAGGATGTCGAAGCCGTCCATAAAATGCGCGTTGCGTCGCGCCGCCTGCGTGCCACACTTGATGCCTATGAGTCATGCTGCGATCCCCAAATCTTCAAGAAAGTCTATCGCCAGGTCAAACGGGCCGCAGATGCCCTGGGAGCAGCACGCGATACGGATGTCATGTTACTCAACTTGCACGCCCAGCTCGAGCACATGAAAAGCGAGGAGCAGGCCGGCATGCAATGGCTCATTGCGCGGTTGGAGACCTTTCGCCAGCAGAAGCAGCAAGAATTGGAAACATTTCTGCATACACTAGATGAAGACAAGCTGAAGAAGCAGGTGGAATCGCTTATCCCGGAAGGAGTCGCCGCCAATGGCAAAAGCTAAGCCTATTACAGGACTTGACCCCCAGGCTCCAACAGGCAAGAATGCACGTCTTATCGCCAAAGAACGGCTGGAGGAGATATACACCTGGGATAGGTATGTAGACCACCCTTATCACATTCAGGAGTTGCATAACCTGCGTATTGCAGCCAAGCGACTGCGCTATACGTTAGAAGTTTTTGAAGATGTGTTACCTGAGGCGTGTAAGCCAATCATCAAAGAATTGGAGCAAATTCAAGAGGAGCTTGGTGCACTCCATGATAGTGACGTAATGATAGCCCTGTTGCGGCTCTGCCTGGGAAGCCAGGACAGCGCAATCCACCCTGAGCAACTGCAATCGGATGGAGAGACACAACCTAAGAAAGGTAAATCACTTGTTTCGCCAGAGCTGGTGGCCGTTCTCCTGGAACCCACCGTCGCTCCCTCCGCCGGAGAACGCTACGGGCTGGAGCAGTACTTACAAATGCAGGAGCAGTTGCGCGAAAAGCAGTACACCACTTTTCGCCAGCACTGGTACTCACTACAAGCGCGCGACTTCCGGCGTGAGATTCTGGATATATTAGACGCATAAATCGTAGACTATCAAAGTGCAAAGGCGGGAGCATAAGATGACCAAGCCATTTTCAACCGGAGAGCTAGCCTGGTGGCAACGTTCGGAACCAACTTCCGAAGAACTCCGCCTGAGTGGTGGATTACTTGTAGAAGACTGGCCTCATGCTCGCCAGGTGGTACGTCTCTCCGCGCAACTATTCGAGGCGACGCGAGCGTTACACCAATTGGATGAGCGTGCCTTGCGGCTTCTGGAGCGTGCAGCATTTCTGCACAATACCGGCATGATGGTCGAGGCGCGCCGCCATCACAAACATTCCTATCGCCTGATTAAAGAGACAAAGTTACCGGATTTTACCGAAGAAGAGCGCCATGAGATTGCCTGCGTTGCCCGCTATCACCGGCGGGCGTTGCCCAGTACTTCACACGAGGAATTCGCGGCCTTGAGTCGCGCTGCCCGTAAACGGGTTTCTGCCCTGGCAGCCCTGCTTCGCATTGCAGATGCGTTCGACTATAGCCATGATGGGCGCTTGCTGCGCCTGGCTGCAGAACCGGAGCTTTGTGACGAGCATAACTGGACGATCTCTCTATGGGTGCGTCCCTTAGCTGACCTTGACGATGAGTTGGAGCATGCCTATGAGAAGGCCGACCTCTTTGAGAAAGTATTTAAGAGGAAGCTGCAATTTTTAATTCAGGATTAGATTATTGTGCCTGCTCGTGCAGCACAATTGAGGCGCCACATGCATAGTCGGGGTGAATCCACAAAACTGGATGCGCTCCCTCCCGCAGTGTATACGTTACCTCGTGTTCATCCAGAAAGCGCTGCGAGGCTGCTAAACTCTCAACCTCCAATGTCATGCGGCACAGACTCTCTCCAAATTCTTGCAGATGCCTGCTGAGGGCTCCTGGTTCAGGTAAATGCTCATAGTCCATTTCCTGATCTGCCTCAGCACTAAGAGGTAAGGGTTCTGCCAGTTCAAAGCTCTGACCCTGGTCATTACCTCCCAGTGGAAATGAAACCAGCATCGCATCCCATCCGTCGGCCTCACCTGAGAATGGTTCGGAGGGTTCTAACCCATAAATGTGCTGGAAGCGCTGCGTAGCCTCCCCCAGGTCTGCGACCGCAATCGCAGCGCTGAGTATCTTTGTTACACCGAGGGGATGCTCTGGTGGTGTTGACCAGCCGGCCAGGCGGAAACGGCGTTCTTCTCCCCTACTGTCGTGTTGGATAATGAATGGATAATGCTGGGCCAGGTCGGGGCGCTCGATATTTGTGCGCGACCAGCCTCGCATGCGGTCATTGGCTGCCCTCAATTCCCCTGCTGTCGGTCCGGTAATAGAAATGCCTCGCCTGGTCATCGCCCGGCTATCTGCCTCGATATCATTGGAGGCCAGTACAAAATTCAGGAACCCTTCCCCCTTCGCCAACCGTTCTAATAGACTCTGTTCCGCTTCCGCGGGCGCACGCACCGTAATCAGCTCCAGGTAGGTGTCGCCGATGACTGCCAGGCCAAGCCTTTGGCCAAAAATGGCTGTCGCTCGCTCTAAGTCGTTTACACCAATAATGATATGGTCGATTGCTGTCAGCATCTGTTACTGATTGCCCTATCCTCGTGAGCGGACCAGTTCTCGCGCCTCGCGTCCAGTTTGTGTGCGGTCGCGATTGAAGCGACCAAAACCCAGCTCGCCCCGCTCCCAGATCACCAGTAGCATACTGGCGTTGAAGATCGATGAGTATGTACCACTTAAGATACCAAGCAGCAGCGCTCCCGTGAAAACGCGGATCGACTCGCCGCCAAAGAGCGTCAGTGCGCTCAGCGTAAAGAGCACTGTGAGCGAGGTATTGAGTGAACGGGCCATCGTTTGCACCAGGCTGGCATTCACCACCTGCTCGAACGTTTCGGAGGTGCGGCGTGTCATGTTCTCACGAATGCGGTCGAATACCACAATTGTATCGTGCACCGAGAAACCGACGACCGTCAAGAGTGCGGTAATGAACAGCGCATCAATCTGGACACCAAACAACCAGCCCAGGATAGAGAAGACTCCCACGACAACCAGCACGTCATGCAGCAGCGCAATAATTGCGCAGGTTCCATAGCGCCATGGCTTCGCGACCTTGCGGAATGCGAACCAGACATACAGCAGGATTAATACCGATGCTGCTATTACAGCGAGAATAGCGTTACGTGTAGTCTCGCCCGCCACCGAGCCGGAAACTGTGGCATTTTGCAACACTTGCATGTAGATGCCACTATTCACGAAGTGCGACTGGAGTTGTAGCAGTGTGCCATTATCGACTGTAGAGCGCGTCAAAAGGGTAACCGTCTGTGTCGTCGTTCCCTGGCGTACATCAACTACGTTGACACGAATATTGGCCGGGTTGGATGCTGACGACGGCGTAGCCGTTGGCGTAACCAGAACCGGCGATGTCCCTGTAGCTTTAGGTGTAGCCGTAGCGCCGGGTGTTCTCGTGGCACTGGCTGTACCTGTGGCAGTGGGCGTCGTTGCTGTCGAAGTTGAAGGCCCTTTTGTGGGATCCGATGTATCAGGCAGCTTGCTGAGTAAAGACCGAACAGCGCTGGGAGTGGGCGGAGCCCCTGGGAACTTCGTTACCGTGAAAACGGTGACGGCCCTGGGCTTTGCTCCTGGACTGGGAGTCAGATTCAAGTTATCAATGTTGATAGCAATAGCCGGCTTGCCCGGCTGGTCATACTTTGCATGCAAATCATTTTTGATGGTGTCCTGCACATTACTATCAACCTGTGTATTCAAGCGTATCCAGATGGTCTGGTTGCCGGCTACCTGGGGGTTATCACCGGTGACCACCTGCAGGTCCACAAATTTGAAAGGCTGCACCAGGTTCTTCGTTTGAGCGATGCTAATACTCTGCCCAGGGCGTAACTCAATATTAGCACCACCCAGGAAGTCGATACCGACATTAAGCCCCTTGAATATCAATGAGAGCGTGCCCGGGACAATCACGATTAGCGATATGATCAAGAACAGGTAGCGTTTTCCTGTAAGATTAAACACGACTTTCCTCCTCTACTCGGTCATCAAACAGTGCTGTTCCGCCGCGCCAGGGATGCCGTAGCAATCGAGCCGGCAGGCAGCCCAAATAGTGCGGGATGACTCACAATGCCGGTCGGCACCAGCAGATTCAGGAAGGTGCGTGTCACGACAACGGCGGTAAACATACTGATCAAGACACCCAGGAACAGGGTTGTAGCAAAGCCAACGATGATGCTCGCGCCGAAGTTGTTGCCAAAGGCATACAGCACTGCGCAGGTGATGAGCGTGGAGATGTTGGAGTCTCGAATAGAAGGCCAGGCGCGTTTCCAGCCTATATCTATCGCTGAAGAGAGCAGTCTGCCTGCGCGCAACTCTTCCTTGACGCGTTCAAAGATCAGCACATTGGCATCCACCGCCATACCAATAGAGAGAATAAATCCTGCAATACCTGCCAGGGAGAGCACGACACCAATCAGTTTAAAGACCATGAGCGTGGTCGCTGCATAAAGCAGGAGCGCGAGATCTGCCAGCAGCCCCGGCAGTCGATAGTATAGCAACATGAACGCCATCACGATACCCAGGCCGATGAATGCTGCAATCAGACTTTTCGTGATAGAGTCCTGGCCGAGCGTAGGGCCAACCGTCTGTTCGCTGGCGAGTTTGAGTGAGATGGGCAGCGAGCCATATTTTAACACGGTCACGACGCTCTGCGCACTCTGGGTCGTGAAGCTACCTGTGATTACTCCTGGTCCAGTAATAGCGTTTTGGATCACTGCTGATTCAATGACTTTCTTATCCAGCGTGATCGTCATGTACTGACCTACATTCTTGCCGGTGAATGTACCGAAGCTCCCGACGGCGTTTCCCTTCATCGCGAAGCTGATTTGCGGCCGTCCAGCCTGGTCCTGGCTCACATATACCTGGCTAGGGTCGAGATCGGCACCTGTGAATTCCGGTTTGTTGCCTGGATTGTACGCAGTATACTGTGCTGGATTAAATGTCGAGCCTAACGTAACAGGTGAAGAACCTGTATTCCAGAACTCCAGCAGCCCGGTCTTGAGTAGTGAATTGACTGCATCGGTCTGGTTTCCTGTAAACCCTGGTAGTTCGACGGAGATACTTGGCACGCCATTGCTGGTGACTATGCGAATGTTCGGCTCGCTCACTCCCAATCCGCCATTCACACGCTGCTCAATATTGTCTCGTACGGCGGGCATCTCGTTGCTGAGTGTTTGATTGTCATAGTGCTGGCTAGGATCAGGTACGAGCAGTGCGCTCACACCACCTTGAAGGTCGAGTCCCAGCTTCACCTGCAGCGGGTTATTGATACCAAGAAGATGTATGCCGGGCGTATTGGGCAGATCAATGTAGACCGCGGCCGCCGCCAGCAAGATAATGAATAGGAGGACTGTTAATGTTCCTCGGCGCATACGTAATATTCCCCTTGTTTTATCTATGTTAAGGACGCTGGTACGTTTTTTGAGAAAACCCTGTACAGAACATCATATTTGATTTATGTGCCAGTATAGCACAGTTGTCTCTCCTTGCATATCCTCTGTATCTTTTCCCTAGGCTACATAATGCAATACGCGACCTGATCGTTTCGGCTTAATAGCAACTGCCTGTGAGCCTGCAACCTTCATCGTTTTAAAACGTAACAATAAAAGCGTATATTTAGATAGATTACTCGGAGAATACAGTCTCAACCTCTTGTTTTACGCACGTTTAACATTGGGTTGCTACAATAGCTATCCATCGGGGTTCTCCTCGATTTTTCAGTACCGTTGGCGGACCCTCGCGACCTGCGGTCGCGCGCGGGTTATGAAGTGCACGGCATGACAGAGCCAGGCACTTCACACCCCATAAGGCACGCTGGTGGGTCGGCGGGAGGGTCCGTCAGCGGTATCATATTGCTCTGGGCACAACAAGTTGACCTTTTGTCTGATTAACCTCAAGCAGGTAAGGAGTAATACTATCCATGCAAGAAAAGACGGGAATAGAGAATACTGCACTACAAGATGCTAACCACAAGGTGGTCATGGATGTGCGCGACATCACTAAGAGCCTGCCCCTGGGCCGTGAGCGCATCGAGATCCTTAGGGGCATCAGCTTTCAAATCACGGGTGGAGAGTTTGTCTCCATTGTTGGGCCATCCGGCTCGGGCAAAAGCACACTCCTGGGCATCATCGCGGGGTTGGATAATCCAACCAGCGGGCAGGTCTTGATCGATGGGGTGGATATCACCACCATGAGCGAGGGCAAACTGGCCGCCGTGCGCAACAACAAGATCGGCATGGTCTTCCAGGCGTTCAACCTGATTCCCACGCTGACGGCGCAGGAGAACGTCGAAGTGCCGCTCTACGTAGGCAAACATAAGGGCTCACCCTCCGCGCGAGCCAGGGAACTGCTCGACCTGGTGGGCCTCTCACCTCGCCTGACGCACCGCCCCAACCAGTTGTCGGGTGGCGAGCAGCAGCGTGTGGCCATAGCGCGAGCGCTGGCGACGGACCCGGCCTTTGTACTGGCCGATGAGCCGACGGGCAACCTGGATGCAAAAAACAGCGAGAATGTGCTGAAACTGATTGCTTACCTGCGCGAACAGACCGGCAAGACATTTATTATCGCCACGCACGACCCGCTAGTGGCCTCGCATGCTGACCGGGTGATCCGTCTCCTGGATGGTAGGATCGCTTCCATCGAGAGCACAGCAGGGAGTATCGCGCAATGAAAGCCTCGATGTACTTCAACTACACGTCGCGCTCGCTCTTGCGCGGGGGGCAGCGCACGGTACTGGCGGTGTTCTGCGTAGCGGTGGGGGTGATGGCAATTGTGGCACTCCAGTTAGTGGGGTTGATGATCAATAACGCACTCACCAGCAATGTGCGCGATGCCAATGGTGGTGATGTGGCCATCACGTCGAATACCAGGCCGTTCACGCCCGCTGACCTGGGCTTCTTCACGCAGCTCAAGAACAACGGGACCATTACCAGCTATACGGCTCTTACCACTGCGCAAGGCTCCATGAGTAACGCGGCCTCGGTAACGAATAGTTTTACTGTTCAGGCGGTAGACCCGGCCAATTTTCCCATTGTCACCCCACCAACCTTCGTCAATCCGAGCAATGGCAGCATCTCGGGTCTGCTCACAGGCAACGGGGTCATCATAGACAAGACTCTCGCCGATCAATACAACAAAAAGGTTGGTGACACCCTTAACGTACATGTAGGTTCACGTACCGGTGGAAATGAACGGGTCTTGACCGTGAAGGTCGCTGGTATCGTGACGGACTCGGGTACGCTGGCACAGTCCAGTGGAGTCATGCTGGTCTCCCAGGATTACTATAACGCAGCTTCCCCGAATGCACCGGTCTATTATGACACCGTCTATGCCACGGCCACCGACCAGTCACATACAGACCAGGCGGTTAAAGCCATCAATGCGCAATTTCCCCTGGCGAGCACGCAGACTGCCACTGATGCGTTGAAATCGCAGCAGAACACTGTGGATTTTATCAAGAAGTTCCTGGAGATAGCGGGACTGCTGGCGCTGCTCATCGGCGGAGTGGGCATTGTGAACACGATGCAGGTGCTGCTTTCGCGGCGCAGGATCGAGATCGCCATGCTCAAGACAACCGGATACCGGCGCTTTGACCTGTACTTGCTTTTTGGCTTAGAGGCGGGTCTGCTGGGATTGGTCGGTGGAGTAGTTGGCGCGGCTGCCGCGATAGGCGTAAGCGTACTGGTACGCAACGTCATCCAGCAGGCGTTCAGCCTTAATATCCCGTTCGTGCTGGATCCGTTGACGATAGCCGGAGGCGCGTTGATTGGGCTGGTCACGGCCTTGATCTTTGGGCTGATGCCGATTGTGCAGGCCGCCAACATTCGCCCATTGAACGTGATCCGCGAACTGCCGGAGGGCAACCGTGCTGGCAGCATTGCGTTGACCATCGGCCTGTTGTTGATTCTATCGGTGTTGTTCTGTGTATTAGCCATCGTCATCCTGAACGACGTCATTTTGGGCCTCAGCGCCGTCTACGGAGCGTTCATCTTCCTGGGCCTGTTGAGCCTCTTCTTCGGGCTAGTCGTGCTCATTGTAAGCATACTACCCGTTCCGGAGCGTTTCAGCATCAAGTACCTGGCCCTGATCCTTGCAGGCATGGTGCTCTCAGTCCTGGTTGCCCTGGTCTTACCGACTTTTGGGTACCTGCTGCTGGCCCTTTCATTGTTGGGCATCGTGATTGTTTTGCTGCCTCGTACCTGGAAGTCAAACACAAAGCTGGCGCTGCGCAACGTCGGTCGCCAGCGAGCGCGTACCACGACGACCATGCTCGCTCTCTTCATAGGCGTCTTCACGATCGGTTTAATTCTGATCCTGGGACAGAATCTGCGCGATAAGATCAACAATGCGCTCGCTACCAGCCTGAACTACAACGTGGTCACGATCGCTTCGGGCAAGGATACATCTGCCCTGCAATCCCAACTTGCAACGATCCCCGGCCTCACGAAACATAACCAGACGGCCATTGCCACGACTTCACCGGCACAAATCAATGGCCAGCCAATTGCACAGGTGCTGCACAATGTGCCTTCAGGATTTTCCATTTCGAACCTTGGACGTGACGGGGTGATTTCATCCCTTAGTGGTGTTGAAGGATACAATGTGGCGAACGGCCAGGTTCCCGATACCACAAACTTGAAAATTACCGATGGGCGAAATTTGAATGCCAGTGATGCGGGCACAAACAATGCACTGCTTCCCTGGCAGCTTGTGCATCTCGCTCCGCTCAAAGGTCATGTCAATGTCGGCAGCACGATTACCCTGCTAAGCCTGGATAAAAAGCATAGCGAAACCTTGACAATTGTCGGTGTCTACCGGTCAACCGGATTTGGCGGTGCCTTCGAGCCGGTGCTTACCACGACAAATGCAGTACAGGCGCTCAGCCCGGCGGGTTTTGCACAGTCAATCTTCTACATGAAGATTGACACAAACAAGCAGGGGCAAGCGCTGGCAGCCATTGCCAGGATTGCACCGGGTGCTTTCGTGTTCAACCTGGCGAACATTGGTGATTTCATCAATCAATACCTCAACTACACGTTGCTGGCGCTGACCACGGTTGCCAGTTTGTCCCTGCTGGCCGGCGTGATCATCATTGCCAATGCCGTGGCGCTGGCAATGCTGGAGCGGCGGCGCGAACTGGGTATACTCAAGTCGGTGGGCTATACCAGCGGAACAGTGCTCAGTGAAGTGCTCATCGAGAATGGTGTCATTGCTGGTATCGGCGCTTTCCTGGCGACGCTGCTCGTCGCGTTCGCGATGAACATCCTGGGTAGATTCGTCTTCAAAACCACTTTTGATGTCAATGGATTGATCGTGTTTGCGCTGATTGCCGGGGCGGCGCTGCTGGCGATGATCACAGCCACCATTGTCGCCTATGGATCTGTGCGTGTACGCCCGCTCGAGGTCCTGCGCTATGAGTGATCTCTGATCGGTATCATACCTGGTGAAATGTGACAGCAACACGGCAGGGTCGTCGGCGACCCTGCCGTGTTGCTGTCACATTTCACACCTAAGAGCGCCTGGAAGCCACGCCATTTCTCATGGCAGTGGAGGAAAGGCGGCTTCCTTATTTGGGGTATGGGCACCGGGGTACCCATGCCTAGTGACAAGTATGCTCAATGGTAGTATACTTGTTCTATGAAACAAACGATGCTCTTGAAACTGGCACCCACACCTGAACAGCATCAAGCCTTGCTTGACACCATGCACATCTTTAACGAAGCGGCTAACTTTGTGGCCTCTGTGGCTTTTGCTGAGAAGAGTGCCAACAAATTTGAGCTGCAAAAGCTGGTGTATGGCGAACTGCGTGCTACCTACAGGCTCCCTGCTCAGTTGGCTATCCGTGCCATCAGTAAAGCGAGTGAAGCCTACAAGCGTGATAAGAGCATCCAACCTCATTTCAATCCAGAGGGCGCTCTCGTCTATGACTCCCGTGTGATGACCTTCAAAGGACTGACGACGGTGTCCCTCTTGACGCAGGCTTCCCGCGTGCTTGTCCCGTTCCTGCTTGGCACGTATCAAGCGTCCCGTATGGATGCCATCAAAGGACAGGCTGATCTCATCTACCGCAATGGCACATGCTATCTGGCGGTAACGCTTGATGTGCCTGCGCCAACGCCTGTTACACCTGGCGGAACGTTGGGTGTCGATCTCGGCATCGTCAACCTGGCTACGGACAGCGAGGATGAGACGTTCAGCGGGGAGCTTGTCGAGCGCAACCGCAAGCGGCATCATGGTCTTCGCCAACGCTTGCAGAAGCGTGGGACGAAAAGCGCGAAACGCCATCTCAAAAAGCTCTCTGGCAGAGAAGCCAGGTTCAAGAAAAACACCAATCATGTCATCTCCAAACGGATTGTTGCAAAAGCCAAAGCCACTGGGCAAGGAATAGCGATTGAAGAGTTAAGGCACCTCAGGAAACGCACTGAGAGCACGGTTAAACACTCGCAGCGTTCGCGCCATTCCTCCTGGGCATTTGGGCAATTGCGTTTCTTTCTTCAGTACAAGGCTGCTCTTGCAGGTGTGCCATTGCGCCTGGTAGACCCCCGCAATACGTCCCGCACGTGTAGTGTGTGTGGACACTGTGCGAAAGAGAACCGCAAGAGTCAAGCCTCCTTTTATTGTGTCCAGTGCGGTTATACCGATAACGCTGATCGGAACGCCGCGATCAATATCTCTCGGGCTTCGGTCATGGAGCCTATTGTAGCAGGACGCGCCTAGCTGCAAGCTGCGGGACTTCAGTCCCAGTGGTTCATGACTTACCTTCTCCCACTTGCACCTCTAAAACTCCCTGCATACGGCGTATAGATAGGCAAGAACGAACCCTTCCCGATAGTCCAGTTTGCTGGTATCTTTGGAGCATGTTCAATGGCATACTGTTGTATCAATCAGCATCACAACGAATCCGGTGGCACCTGGTGTGGCAAGTGCGATAGCCTGGTAGCAGGTGCACTGATTGGCGATTACAGCGTTATCTCCCATATTGGCAGCGGTAGTTCCAGCGATGTGTACCTGGCAGAGCAGCATTCGCTCAATCAGCGCAAGGTCGTGATCAAGATACTGCACCGCTCGTGCAATCAGCGCCAGGTAAATAATTTCCGGCACGAGGCAGCGTTGTTCGCAACTTTATCACATCCCTATATCATGCCTATTTTCTCCTATGGCGTAATCTACGAGCAACAGGCTACGCTGACGACCAGCCTGCCATATCTTGTTTTGCCATTTGCCGAGCAGGGTTCCCTGGCAGATTGCTTTGTGCGCGAGGGGAAACGCCCCTGGTCTCTTGCACGCGTTGTATCTCTAACCAGGGAGGTGGCGGAAGCACTGGATTATGCTCACTCGCGAGGTGTGCTGCACCGGGATGTCAAATCTGCAAATCTGCTGCAGATGGGTGCGCATGTCTTGCTCTCCGATTTTAGTATAGCCTCGTTAATTGATGTTGACTCATCACACCTGACGGCAGGGGTGGCCGGTTCGCCCGCGTACATGGCTCCCGAAGTGTGGGCGATGCGCCCCGGTCGCTACTCCGATCAATACGCGCTCGCAGTCACCTGTTTCTTTTTACTCACAGGTACCTATCCTTTGAGAAAAAATGGAGGAGTCAGTGCTCGCAGTTGGCAGCAGTTGCATTGCTTTGTTGCTCCATCTGCCCTCAGCGAATTTCGCGCTGACATGCCGCTGGCAGTAAATTTTGTGTTGCAGAGAGCGCTGGCAAAGGACCCGCACGATCGCTATCCTAGCGTGCAAGCCTTTGCAAATGATTTACTTGTCGCATCCCAAGAGATCACCCAGCACCTCATCAAAGCGCCTGCCCTGGTCGGGCAAAGCAGGGTTCCAAGGGACCCGGAGCCTTGGGGACTCGGCACGACCAGCCCCTTAGCAGGACGTGGGGTGACCTCACATCCCCCATTTTTCCCTTCGAAAGATGAACAAAGCAGGGTTCCAAGGGACGTCAGTCCCTTGGCGGGGCGTGGGGTGTCCCCACATCTCCCTCCATTCCCTGTGGGGGGAGGGGAAGAAAAGGACTTGCGAAAAGACCCGCCTCCAATCGCCCAGGGGTGGCAGCAAGTAGAGCAGAGCCTGGTACAACAAGATATTCACACCGAATCGCTCAATCTCGCGAGGCATAGCAACAAGTGGATCTGGTACACACTACTGCTCAACTTGCTGATTTGCCTGGTGCTGGCAGCAGAATATTCCAGGCAAATGGGAAGTGTCGGACCTGGCGCGGATCTGCTCCTGGCAGCGTGGCCTACTCTGCTGGTTGGCCCCCTGCTCGCCGGCCTCTTCCGGCGCCTCTCCCCGGCTACGCTTTCCTGGGGCCTTTTCTGGGGCGTATTTTTCGGCCTAGCGAATGCCCTATTTTGTACCCTGGCCTGCTTTGCCTGGAAAGCGTGTTTGTTCGTCCTGCCGTTCTTCGGCAGTGCTGGTGGAGGTCTGAGCGATCTCTTCAAACAAGCTTTAGCCTTAGAGTTAACGCCAGGTCCCGTGGAGTTGACACTTCTCGCTTTATGGATGTCTGTTATCGGTGGGGCACTGATCGGCATCTTTAGCGTGCGGGACGAAGGCGCAGTGCCATTAGTCCACCAGGGACCACAAAAGCAAAATAAAATATGACATGCCATAGCGATCCAGTCGTGTTAAGCAAGAAACCGAAAAACCAGCCACAGAACACTGTGCTGATACCGCTTACAGGGGTA
>WNFM01299378.1_pt1 | contig 14127 bp, 11 predicted proteins | sample 5400271 | NCBI WGS metagenome assembly WNFM01 (sample SAMN13153352, study PRJNA577476) | soil metagenome | isolation source: 60 cm saprolite on Douglas fir-dominated hillslope | place: USA:California | collected 2013-09-17 | reverse complement strand
CGGGAATTTACATCCCCGGTGAGTTCGGTGTTCGCTTGGAAGACTGTTGGGTCATGACGGCGTCGGGCCCCAAGCTGTTCACGCCTCTCGCAAAATCCTTGGATGAGCCCATTTGATCGCGCTCCTGTCATTGCTGGTCTGGCTGTACTTGTTTTTTGCGCATGGAAGATTCTGGCTATCCGCGCCGGAACTGCCCCCTGCCATACCGCAGGAGCACCCGGATGTGGATATCGTGGTTCCCGCGCGCGATGAAGCGCACACCATCGCAGCGGCGATCGGCTCGCTGCTCGCGCAGGACTACCGCGGCAAGTTCCGGGTCATCCTGGTCGACGATAATTCCACGGACGGCACGGCGGCTCTGGCGGGCACGGCGGCGAACCTTACCGTCATCACCCTGCAATCAAAACCCGTGGGATGGTCCGGCAAGTTGTGGGCCTTGAGCCAGGGGGTCGAGGCAAGCCAGGCGCCCGTTCTGCTGTTCACCGATGCCGATATCGTGCACGATCCGAGGCACCTGTCATCGCTGGTTGCGAAGCTTCTGCAATCCCGCTTGGAATTGGTGAGCGAGATGGTACGGCTCAACTGCGCGAGCCTAGCGGAGCGCGCATTGGTGCCCGCGTTCGTCTACTTCTTCCAAATGCTGTATCCGTTCAGCAGAGTCAACGACCCGTCATCGTCCGCCGCCGGCGCCGCCGGCGGCACCGTGCTGATTCGCCGCGAGGCATTGCAGCGGATCGGCGGCATCGACGCGATCAAGCATTGCCTCATCGATGATGTGGCGCTGGCGACGGCGGTGAAAAAATCAGGCCCGATCTTTCTCGGACATTCCGGCCTTGCCGCATCCATTCGCCCCTACCCGAATTTTGCCGATATCTGGCAGATGATTTCACGCACCGCCTTTACTCAATTGCGCTATTCGCCGTTTCTGTTGGCGCTCACATTGGTCGCTCTGACCGTGGTGTGGCTGGTCCCGGCAGGGGCAATTCTGTTTGGACACGGCCGGCAGCTTGTCTTTGGTCTGGCAGCTTTTGGTCTTGCGGCTGCGAGCTACCTGCCCACATTGGCGCGGTATGGGCGAAACCGCCTTTGGGCGCTCGCACTGCCGCTGATTGCGCTGTTTTACATCGCGGCAACCTGCGGCTCGGCGCTGAATTATTGGCGTGGGCAGGGTGCCCGTTGGAAAAGCCGCGCCTACGGTTCGAACTAACCTTTCGCGGCGTTCAAATTCGGCGTCACGGCCTTCAAGGCTTGACCTTTGACCGCATACGCGTCCAGCGACACCTCATATGGAACGCAACTGGTGCGGTATTCGACGTTGCGCAGACTGAAATTCTTCATGATGAGATCCTTCATCGCCTGCACGAGCTCGCAGTCGCCATCACCCATGTAAGTGGGGCGCCGCGGCGTGACTTCCACGGCAGTCCAGTTCGCTTTGACGGTGCCGGACCCGGCAGCATCGGCGGCCGGAGCGAGAGTGTAGAAATCCGCTTTTACCCACGCGGTGCGTGAGGGAGCGTTGTATGGACCCGGGCAGCCGCTGGCGTAGACCTTGGCATCGTTTCGGGCTCCAAGATGCAGGAGGATCTGGCGCACCTGATCTTCCAGGCCGTCGCAGGTGTAGAGCGACGTGATGCCGAAGTAATTGAATGTCACCTGGTGATGCTGCCACGAACCATTCACGGTATCGGCGGGCGGAACGGCGGGGCTACCCGCGGCGGCGGAATTCGAAGCCGACGCGCACGCCAGGCCGCCCAGTACCGCTACCGTTCCCCAAAAAGATATCCATGGTCGAACCGCGCGTCGCATGATTGTTGAGACCGAAAATCGCGGTTCGAGTTCAACGCTCATGCCCTGTCCGATGAACACCGTCGCTGGGCGTCGGGCGCCCGGCTGGCTTCGACCACGGTGACGGCTGTCATATTGACGATGCGCCGCACCGTGGCCGCCGGAGTCAGAATATGCGCGGGGGCGGCGCAGCCCAGCAATATCGGACCGATGGCAACGTTGTGGCCGGCCGCCGATTTGAGCAAGTTGTAGGCGATGTTGGCGCTGTCGAGATTGGGACAGACCAGGAGGTTTGCACTGCCGTGCAAGGTGCTGCCCGGAAGTATGGCCTTGCGCGCTGACTCGTCCAGGGCGCAATCGCCGTGCATTTCGCCGTCCACTTCCAGGTCCGGCATGCGTTCATGCAGCAGCGCCAGGGTGGTACGCATCTTGAGAGCCGAGGCCGCGTCGCTGCTGCCGAAATTGGAATGCGACAGCAACGCGACTTTGGGATTGAGGCCGAAAGCGCAGAGCTGATCGGCGGCCAGCTGCGTGATCTCCGCGAGCTGCGGAGCGCTGGGATCGAAGTTCACGTGCGTATCGACGATGAAGACCTGACGCCCGGGAAGGACCAGTCCACTCATTGCGCCATACACATTGACGCCCGCGCGGCGCCCGATGACCTGATCGATGTAGCGCAGGTGCCGGGCGGTGGTGCTGATGGTCCCGCAGATCAAGCCGTCCGCCTCCCCCTTCTTCAGCAGCATGGCGGCAATCAACGTGGTGCGGCGGCGCATTTCCAGCTTGGCGTATTGCGCGGTCACACCGCTGCGCTCCGTCAGCTTGTGATAGTCCTGCCAATACTCGCGGTATCGCTCATCCTGTTCCGGATTGACGACGATGAAGTGTTCGCCGGCCCGGATACGCAGGCCGTTGCGCTTGATGCCGCGCTCGATGACCGCCGGGCGGCCGACCAGGATCGGCGTGGCGAGCTTTTCGTCCACGGCGATCTGCACCGCCCGCAGGACCCGCTCATCCTCGCCTTCCGCATAGACGATGCGGCTGCGCTCCGCGGGCAGCGTCCGCGCGGCGGCGAATATCGGCTGCATCAAGGTGCCGCTGTGGTACACGAACTGCAGCAGCCGCTGGCCGTACGCGTCCAGATCGGCGATGGGCCGGGTGGCCACCCCCGATTCCATGGCGGCTTTGGCGACCGCCGGCGCGATCTTGACGATCAGGCGGGGGTCGAAGGGTTTGGGAATGAGGTATTCGGGACCGAAAGCCAGGTCGGCGATTCCCCCGTAGGCAGCGGCGACCACGTCGCTTTGCTCCTGGCGCGCGAGCTCAGCGATGGCGTGCACGGCAGCGACCTCCATTTGCCGGGTAATGGTGGTGGCGCCGACGTCCAGCGCACCCCGAAAGATGAAGGGGAAACACAGGACATTGTTGACCTGGTTGGGATAATCGCTGCGGCCGGTGGCAATGACCGCATCGTCGCGCACCGCCCGGACCTCCTCGGGCAGGATTTCCGGGGTCGGGTTGGCAAGGGCAAGGATCAAGGGCTTGGCCGCCATCTTCCCGACCATGTCTTGCGTGAGCACGCCGCCGGCCGATAAGCCGAGAAACACGTCCGCGCCGCCGATGACGTCATTCAAGGTGCGCGCCCCCGTGGCCTGCGCGAAGCGCGCCTTTTCGGGATCCATCAGTTCCTGCCGGCCTGCGTAGACGACACCGGCCAGATCGGTCAACCAAACGTTCTCGCGATCAAGCCCAAGATCGAGCAGCAGTTCCACGCAGGCAAGCGCTGCGGCGCCTGCGCCGCTGACCACCATTTTGATCTTCTTGATGTCCTTGCCGACCACTTGCAGCCCGTTGATGCAGGCTGCACCGACAATGATCGCGGTGCCGTGCTGGTCATCATGGAACACGGGAATTTTCATGCGCCGGCGCAATTCGCGTTCGACGATGAAGCATTCCGGCGCCTTGATGTCCTCGAGGTTGATGGCGCCGAACGTGGGCTCGAGGGCGGCAATCACCTCGACCAGCTTCATTGGATCGCGCTGCTCGACTTCGATATCGAAGACGTCGATGCCGGCGAATTTCTTGAACAGCACCGCTTTGCCTTCCATCACCGGCTTGGCGGCGAGCGGGCCGATTGCCCCCAACCCGAGCACCGCGGTGCCATTCGTGAGCCATTCGTGATGACCCCGACCAGGTTGCCGCGCGCGGTAAACCGAAAGACGTTGAGCGGGTCTTCGACAATGGCCTCGCAGGCTGCGGCAACGCCCGGCGAGTATGCCAGCGCCAAGTCGCTCTGGTTGAGGAGCTGCTTGGTGGCGGTAATCGAAAGTTTTCCCGGAGTCGGAAATTCGTGATAGTCGAGGGCCGCCTTCTTGCGTGCCTCCTTGATGTCGTCGTTCTTCATGAACCGGCGCTCAGGCGTACAGGTCCGTCAATCCAAGTACTAACGTTCAATTGCGATCCTCGTGTACGCGGCGCGTGATTGGCCATGAAAAATAGTGGTATTGCCGTCGGCGCGAACGCAGCAGCCCGCCGCCGAGCAAACCGAGGAGTCTAGCGCAGGAGCGGACTGAAATCATGCGGCAGAGATGCCGTGCCGTCGCGGGCCGGGGCCCTCGTTTTTGTCAGGGCGCAGCGCATCAAATGGGACTACACTGTCTTGCGGGTGATTCATTGGGTTAACCCCTCATACCGGAGGATGCGACCATGGGCACTACCCTCGTCGGCGGTCACGATCAGACTCTGCATCTCGACGTCATACGAATCCCGGTTTTCCAGCCTTTCGCGTGGTTGCGGGCCGGATGGCTCGACATGCGCCGGCCGGCCAGTCTCGCCTATGGGGCGTTGATCGTGGCGGTGGGCTGGACGATTCTGGTGTTTTGCGGGACGCACCCGTACTTGATCGCGGCGGCAATTTCCGGGTTCTTGCTCGTCGGCCCCCTGATGTCGGCCGGCCTCTGTGAGATGTCGCGGCGCTTCTCCATGGGCCAGTCGGCAAATTTCGACGACTCCTTGGACGGATCTCCTTGGACGGATTCAAACGAAACGCCCCGGCGCTGTTCGAATTCGGCGTCATCTTGGCCATCTGCGCCGCCGTGTGGTTCGGCATCTCGGCGCTCGTTCTCGGCACCGTGTTTCATATCGGCGCGCCCGACATGAGCGAGACGCTGTACCGCGGATTCCTCGACTCGACGAATCGCTCTCAGGTGCTGGCCTATATAGCCATCGGCGGAGTACTGGCGACCTGGGGATTCGCCGTGTCAGTCGTGTCCATTCCGCTGATCATCGATCGGCATGCCTCCGCCGGGCAGGCGATGCGCGCGAGCGTCAATGCGGTGCTTCACAACATACCCGCCATGATCGTCTGGAGCGCGTTGATCCTGGTGTTGACCATCATCGGCTACGCGACGCTGCTCATTGGCCTGCTCTACATTGCCCCGCTGCTGGGACACGCCACGTGGCATGCGTACAAGGGCATGATTCGCTGATAGACGGGACAGGAACAATGCGGCAGCTGATGATCGAACGCCCCCGCATATGCACCGGGGCGTCCTCCCCGTCCGTCTCCAGGGTCAGGTGAAGACCGTAGCGATGTGGGATGTTTCCTACTGGCCCTTCAGTCTTTCAAGTGTCCAACAAATTATCGACTATGAGACACTTATGTCGCTGAACACCGACGCACGACCATTTTCGGTCGCCACGTTATCGGCCCAGTAAGCAACGCGGGAGTCATGGATCCGCGGTTGCGATGCGGAATCGTGATGCGGGTCAGAAAGGTGAAGCCCGTGCCCAACAAAAAGGTGGCCTGCGTATTCGAACACGATCCGGACGCCATTTTGCCGGGTATTCTGAGTGACAGCGGCTGGAAGATTGAACGTCCCGACTTCATCGCGCCGTTGAGAAACATTTCGCTCCCACCGGACTGCTCCATTGGAATTCTGGTTCTGACGGCCAAAGAACCGGCGTGGTTTGGAAGGGTGCAGTCGATCGTTGCTCATCTGCAAAATCTCAACTGGATCGCGGTCGTCGATCGTGCGCTCATCGGCGATCAGGAAATACGTGAGTTCATTGCCATCCATTGCGTCGACTACCAAACGCTGCCGCTCGAACGCGATCGCGTTTTATTTGCGCTCGGCCACGTCGCCGGCATGGCTGCGCTCGCTGGCCAGGCCGGCGAGGATGCGCGTGCGGCGGCCGTGGCCGCCAACCTCTTTGGCGACACCCCTGTCATGCGGACTTTGCGCGGCGATTTGAGCAAGATTGCCGCCGTCGACGCGCCGGTCCTCATCACGGGCGAGAGTGGGACCGGGAAAGAGCTGGTCGCGCGCGCTGTTCACGAAATGTCGAACAGACGCGACCAGCCATTCGTCGCGATCAATTGCGTCTCGCTCTCGCCGTCGCTGATTCACGCCGAGCTCTTCGGCTTCGAACGCGGTGCTTTTACCGGCGCTCACCACCGCAAGATAGGACACTTTGAAACCGCGCATCGCGGCACGATTCTTCTCGACGAGATTGGCGACCTGCACCCGGAATTGCAGGCGCTCCTGCTGCGATTCCTCGAAGAGCAAGCGGTACGGCGCGTCGGGGGACGCGAAGAAATTCGCGTCGATACGCGCGTCGTGGCGGCGACGAACGTCGATCTGGAAGCCGCCGTCGAGCGTGGGGACTTCCGCAGCGACCTATACTATCGGCTCAACATTCTGCGTGTGCGTACGCCGCCACTGCGCGATCGTCGCGAGGACATCGAGCCGCTGGCCTGCATGTTTCTCAAGCGGTTCAGCGGGGAGAAACCGCGCCGGCTGCGCGGATTCAGCAAGTCGGCCGTCGCGGCCATGTACCGCCATGATTGGCCGGGCAATGTGCGGGAGCTGCTGAATCGCGTGCGCCGCGCCATCGTCATGTGCGAGGGGCTGCTGATTACGCCGGGTGATCTCAATTTCTGCGTCGATCATCAGCCGTTCGATCTCAACCTCGAGACGGCGCGAGTCGAGGCCGAGCGCAAGACCATTCTGACGGCTCTGCAATACAGTGGAGGGAGCGCGGGCAAATCCGCACAAATGGTTGGGGTATCACGTGCGACCTTCTATCGCTTGCTCGAAAAGCACGGCGTCGCTTTGAATGAAAGAAGCGCGCACAAAATTGGGGCCACAGCTGCGCTGAGCGAAGACGCTAACGAATAGCCGGCCGTCCATCGACCGTTCTCGCGCTCCCTCGTCGCAAGCATGAGACGCTGCCGGCAGAACGCAACTTCGCTGAATCAATGCGTTGCGCAATCGCGGCGATATTCTCGTCTCATGTTTGAGAAAAACCTCGTCGCTCTGCGAGCGAACGGCAAAGAAACCCCCGTGCAGTCAATCGCTTGTCAGTGCTGGCACGGCGCTTGCTCCTACTACTCACCGGGACGCGGCGCTGATTTGCGACGGGGCGCCGGTCTTGCGTGGACTTGTACGCCGAAGGTCGAGCCCACCGAACCCTTACATCGTCGCGCAACGGCGGAGAGAAGTATGCGTAATCTCAGAACCGAAGAACTGAACCATGTCTACGGCGGATGGGGATCGGGATGCGGAGGCGGAGGGAAGGGCAGCGGAGGTCATGGCAGCAACGGTCATGGCAGCAGAGGTCATGGCAGCAAAGGTGGCGGCAGCAGGGGCAGTGGTGGTTCCAAGGCCCATGCTGGTTCCGGGTCCAGAGGCAGCGGTGGCAGCAAAGGTGGTCATGGCAGCAAGGGTTGCGGATGCGGCTAGGCAAACTGCGTTCCGCCAACCCTGTGCACAGGTACAACTAGAACGGGAAGCGAAGCAAACTGCATCCCGAGTGCTCTGGTCCTTAGGGCCAGGGCACTCGCTTTCTTTGGTCAAGAGTCCAGGTCGGACGTGAGGATGGTGCCATGCTGACACAAACCTCGGACGCACTAGGCGAAACCTCAAGTCCGGCGGCGGAACAGGAGGTTCCGTTGCAGCGCGAGGCTGAGTCGAAGGTCCGTCGACGCGAGGAGCTGTGGCTGCTGGGTCAGCCGCCGCTCTGGCGCCTTCTCGAATTCCTGAAAGATGAGGTCGCCGAAGACGCGCGCGCCGATCGCGCGGCCTTGACTGACGAGTGGCGCGCAGCCAGCGACTACTACCAGGAGCTCGAGCGGCGCGAAGCTGGAATTGCCAACACCGGGAGCCATCGTGGGTTGGATCCCGGCCTGGAGCGCCTGGCCGCAGAGGTGCGGGGCCACGCCCAATACCGCGAAAGCTTCAGTACGCTGCCGACGGAGGTGGGAATGGTCGAGCTCGACCGGCTGATCGTCGGCCAGAATCACGTCACGCGCACCTTCGTCGATCAGCTCATGGCGCGCATCGGACCCGCCCGCGATCCCGAGGCGCTGTTTCGGGTCTGCCTGCCGCTGAGTGCTGCCAAACCGCCGGTTCAGATCTGCCGGGTGAGCTCGCAACGCTACGTCTTTCGCTGCACGTCGGGAGACCTGCGCTACCACGAGACCACCGTACTGCATCCGGAACAGATCCAGCGCTACCACAGCTTCGGCGCGATCGCGGGAATTGTCGGGGTGGTCGTTGGCTTCGGCTACGATTTCATGGGCGCCGTGCGCGTGGGCAGGCGAGTGTTGCTGACAAACGGCTATCACCGGGCCTGCGCGCTGCGCGCCCTCGGCGTGACCCACGCACCGTGCGTCATCCAGACGGCGACCGGCGGCGATGAGCTGCGCACCGCCGTCAGGGCACGAGTAGCGGAGCAGCCCGAGTTCTACTTCGAATCGGCGCGCCCGCCGCTGCTAAAGGATTTCTTTGACCCAAAGATCCGCAAGGTGCTGCCGATCCGCAACCAGGTGCACCTCGTGGAGGTGACCGTCGACGTCAAACACCTCACCGAAGATCCGATACTCACCGTGTAAGCCCATGCTGCCGCCCAACCCGACCAATGCAACCAATCGCGCGGGCCTGGTGCCGAGCGACGGCAAAGGAGGCGAGCAGCTTTTCCGCGACCAAGTGCTCACCGAGCGGCAGACTCAGTGGATGGGTACCGTGCTGCTTGCGCCTAGCCGCTCAGACCGGTGGTTTACGCTCGCCGCCGTCCTGATCATGCTGGCGATAGCGGGGCTGTTGTGCTACGGCGAATTCACGCGCAAGGCGCGGGTCGGCGGGTGGCTGGTGCCGCAGCAGGGGCTCATGCGCGTATTTGCACCCCAGCCCGGCGTGGTGGCGGAGCTGTACGTCAAGGAAGGCGCGCAGGTGCGCAAGGGCGAGCGACTGCTCAGGCTTTCCGGGGAGCTCGAGAGTACGACGCTCGGCGCGACCCAGGCGGAGATCGTGCGGCGACTCATCGAGCTCCGCGACGCCTTGCGCGACCAGCAGCGGCAGCAAGAACGGCTGCTCACACAGCAGCAGCACACGTATGCCAACCGGCTGTCGTCGCTGCACTCGGAGCTGGATCAGGTCCGGCATGACATCGAGACCATGAAGGCGCGCGTGGGGCTCGCGGAGCACAACGTGACGGTGAACCGCAACCTGCGCGAGAAGGGATTCGTTTCTGAGCAGCAGCTGCAGGTCGTCGAGGCCGACCGGCTGGAGCAGAACTCGCGGCTCGGCGCACTCGAGCGCCAGCAAATCGAACTCGGGCGCGAACAAGTCACGCTCCAAGGCGAACTGAACGACCTGCCGGTGAAGACGCAGGCGGAGCTCGCGACCATCGAGCGGAACATGGCTACCGCGGAGCAGGAGCTGGCGCAGGCGGAGGCGCGGCGCGAGATCGTCGTACCGGCCCCGCAGGACGGGACGGTCACCGCGATTCTCATCGAACAGGGGGGACATGCCAACGTCTCGGCACCATTGCTCTCCATCGTGCCTGCGGGCGCGAGCCTTGAAGCACACCTCTACAGCCCGAGCCGCGCCGTCGGCTTCGTGCGCCCGGGACAGCGCGTGCTGCTGCGCTACCAGGCGTACCCGTACCAGAAGTTCGGGCACTACGAGGGCGTGGTGGCGAGCATCTCACGCTCGGCGGTGAACCCGGGCGAGCTGCCGCCGCAGCTCGCTGGCGTGATCGTCGCCGGCGTGACCGGAGGCGTCGCGGGACCCGAGCCGGTGTACCTCATCACGGTCCGGCTCGCACGTCAGACAGTCACCGCCTACGGCCGGCAGGTCGACTTGCAGCCCGGGATGCAGTTGGACGCGGACATCGCGCTCGAGACGCGCCGGCTGTATGAGTGGGTGCTCGACCCGCTCTACACGGTGACCGGGAAGTGGCACGGATGAACGTGCTCGACAGACTCGAGCTCGGCTGGAGCGCTCGGCTGCCGATGCGGCTGCAGACCGAAGCGGCCGAGTGCGGGCTCGCCTGCCTCGCGATGATCGCGGGCTACTACGGTTATAGCTCCGACCTCCCGGAGCTGCGCCGGCGACTCGCGGTTTCCCTCAAAGGGGTGAACCTCAAGGGTTTGGTGGCGATGGCGGACCGCATCGGGTTCGCCTCAAGACCGGTGCGCCTGGAGCTCGATGAGCTCAAGCAGCTGAAGACCCCGTGCATCCTGCACTGGGACCTCAACCACTTCGTGGTGCTCAAGCAGGTCGCGGGCCAGCACATCCTCATTCACGATCCCGCCGCCGGGGTGCGCCGGCTGGCGTTGGCGGAGGCTTCCAGACATTTCACCGGAGTGGCACTGGAGCTGACATCTACGGGCGGATATGAGCCGGCGACGTCGGCGCCGCGCGTCCGCTGGCGTTCGCTGCTCGGGCGCATGGTCGGACTCAAGCAGACGCTCGGGCAGCTTTTCCTGCTGGCACTCGCGATCGAGTTGTTCTCCGTGGTGAGCCCCTTTTTCCTGCAATGGGTGGTCGATCATGCGTTGGTGACCGCCGACCGCGACCTGCTGGTGACCCTCGCGCTCGGATTCACGCTGCTCCTGCTGCTCAAGACCGCGGTAGCGGCGATGCGCGGCTGGATGCTGATCGCGATCGGCGCCTCGATGAAGGTGCAGGCGCGCTCGAACCTGTTCTCGCACCTGCTGGGGCTACCCGCATCGTACTTCGAGGCGCGCCATCTCGGCGATGTCATGTCGCGCTTCGGCTCGCAGGAGACCATCCTGCAGGCGATCACGACCGACGCCGTCGAGACGGTCCTCGATGGTGTGCTCGCCGCGGTGACTCTCGGCATCATGTTTCTGTTCGCGCCGGAACTCACGGCGCTCGTGCTGGCGGGCACTGTGTTCTATGGCGTGCTGCGTTGGACCTTTTACACTCCGCTGCGCCAGGCCTCCATGGAGGCGATCGTCTGGTCCGCGCGCCGCGACAGCCACTTTCTCGAAACGCTGCGCGGGATCAAGACGATCAAACTGTTCAATGGCCAGGAAGGCCGCCGCGCCTACTGGCTCAACCTTCTGGTCGAGTCGATCAACCGGCAGCTCACCACGCAGAACCTGCGCCTTGCGTTCAAGATCGTGAACGCGCTGCTGATCGGAGGGCTTGCCATCCTGATCATCTGGCTCGGTGCGCAGCGCGTGCTCGAGAACCAGATGTCGATCGGCATGCTCCTCGCCTTCATCACTTACAAGGACCAGTTCCTCGGGCGGGTGAGCAATCTGATCGACAAGGGCGTCGATCTCATCATGCTCCGGCTCCATGCCGAGCGGCTGGCTGATATCGCCCTCGCCGCCCCCGAAGCGCGCGAACAGTCGTTCGTGGAGGACGTGTCGCAGCCCCCCGCCGCCATCGAGCTGCGCGACGTGTGCTTTCGGTACAGCGAGAGTGAGCCGTGGGTGCTCCACGGTGTGAGCTTCCACGTCGAAGCGGGAGAGACTGTAGCGATCGCCGGTCCCTCCGGCTGCGGCAAGACCACGCTGCTCAAGATCATGGCGAGCCTGCTGCAACCCACGCAGGGGGAGATCCTGATCGACGGGCAGCCGCTTGCACACCTCGGCATTGCGCGCTGGCGCTCCATGATCGGCGTGGTGATGCAGGACGACCAGCTGTTCTCCGGCTCAATCTCCGACAACATCTGCTTTTTCGCCGATCGGCCCGATTTCCGGCGCATCGAGGAGTGTGCGCGGCTCGCCGCCGTGCACGACACCATCATGGCCATGCCAATGGGCTACAACACGCTGATCGGCGACATGGGCACGGTGCTGTCGGGCGGGCAGAAGCAGCGCGTCCTCATCGCGCGCGCCCTGTACCGCCAACCGAGCCTGCTGCTGCTCGATGAGGCCACGAGCCATCTCGACGCAGGCAACGAGAAGACGGTCAGCGCGGCCATTCGTGCCACGCAGGTCACCCGCATCATCGTCGCCCACCGGGCCGAGACGATCCGTTCCACCGACCGGGTCATTCACCTGGACCCGGCGATGGAGCGCCCGCTTTCGCTGTTGAAAATGCTCGATCCGCGCGCTCCCTCGGCGGCCGCAGCGGATCATCCGGCCTGATCTCATGAGTGCCTGCCCCGTAACGTCCCGGAGATGTCACCTGCCAGTACCACAGCCTGATACGGACCGATGGAAGGCTTGGGATAGCTATCTTGAGGCGAAGCGTCGTGGTATGCGGATTTTCGCGCCAGCGTGGGATACCGAAGTTTTGCGGTAGTCCTCAAGGACGAGCAGACCATCGTCGGTGGCGCGCTGGTGATGAAGTGGTCGTACGCGCCTCAGAGTTGTTTCTACTACATATCGGACGGCCCGGTCCTCCCGGAAGATGAGTCGACAGCCCACGAGGTGTTCGACGCCATCCTCGAAATCATCGACAAACATCGCAGAGCTGGGGAGCAGACCGTGAGCCACCTGCGCATCGAGCCGCGCTGGCGATACTTGCCGGGATTCGTGCGCGGCTTCCGGCCTCTCAGCTTCCCCGACGTCTACACGGAGCCCCGGACCACTCTCTGGATCGATCTTCGCCCGGAACAGGATGCGATCCTGGCTCAGATGAAACCGAAAGGCCGCTACAACATCCACCTCGCGCAGCGGCACGGCGTCTCGATCATTGAGGACACTTCCGACCACGGGCTCGCGGACTTTCTGAGAATCTACAAGAGGATGGCAGGCCGCAAGGAAATCGAGGCAAAGCCCACCGGCTACTTTCGGACGCTATTCTCTCTGCTGCTGCCGCGCCGGCAGATCTCGATTTTCTTCGCAGAGTACCGGGGTAAACGCCTCGCCGCCGCGGTGGTGGTGTATTTTGGACGCAGGGCGACCTATTTTTTCGGCGGATCGCTGGCCGTGCACCGCTCCATCATGGCCCCGCATCTGCTGCACTTCGAAATCATGCGCAGCGCCAAGGATAGAGGCTGCGAGTGGTACGACCTGTGGGGATTTGCTCCGGAAAATGAACCGGACCACCCGTGGCGGAATATCAGTGTTTTCAAGGCCAAGTTCGGCGGCGTCGTGCAGCACCTCGTGCCGACTCTGGATTACGTTTACGACGCCGCGGCCTACGACGACTACGTAGCCCGCCAGCGTGGCGCTGATGCTGCTTGAACGGCCGGCTTGAAGCTGGGACGGCAAACGCCGGGCGACAGGTTTCGGGACCGGAATCGAGATGAAATATGCGCAAAATTCATGAGATTACCCATGCGTTACCTACGCCGCTTTTTGAGCGGCTCGTACGCGCCATAAGAATGACTGGCACGGAACGAACGGAGAACATGGGCAGTTACAATACGACATTCTGGTTGGGGCGGGGCGCGCAGCCCGCAAATATAGTAGAAGAATGTATCAGTCGACTGCTTACTTTCGTCCGACCCGGTCCCCAGTGGATCGGAATGGAGAGGTGGCTCGGACGCCTCAAGTACGGCGAATCGCTGCCGTTTCATACGGATAGGGATCGTAGCCTCAATAAGGATTGTCCATCCCTTGTGGTCGAGCATCCTGTACTTGAATCGCTTTCCGTCCAGCCCGACCATAGTTCTTGATCAAGTGTTGAGTCCCGACGGGCATTCCTGGATACCGCCCAAGCCAAAGCACGGCAGCTCCCTCGAACCAATCCCGAACCACTATGTAGTCTTTCGCGGCGACTTACGCCATGGCGTCGTCGCCGACGAGACGAGGGCAAAAGCGGCGGAGTCGGTCGACCGTTCTGGCCCGACCCCGGAGTGTTCTGAATTGCGTCTGACCTTGTTGATCAACTATTGGGACCGGCGACCGATGCCGCCCAACTGTCGCGACTACGATGGCACTATCTATCCTGCGATCTTCAACGAACGACTTGACGTACCGGCGGCCTCAGGCGAGCGCTGCAACGCGGCCTGAAGGACGCGCGCGCCCGGCGGGTGGCTTCTCTTCGCTCATTCGCAGCGAGAGCACCCGCGGAGCGCAAGGAGCCTGTCTGACTAACGATCGCCGTCGCGAGGGCGACTAGGCTCCTA